>Ga0209208_10010685_pt1 | contig 11872 bp, 16 predicted proteins | sample S1TSphfallax_3_FD_187694 | JGI IMG/M metagenome (GOLD analysis project Ga0209208, IMG submission 187694) | Host-associated microbial communities from peat moss isolated from Minnesota, USA - S1T2_Fd - Sphagnum fallax MG (SPAdes) (version 2) | ecosystem: Host-associated > Plants > Peat moss >...
TACTTTGAATGTGTGATGAGCACACTTCACAATGTAGAGCAGTAGAAGAAGAGCACTGGTTGGCTGTGGACCCAATGACAATGAATCATAACATTGTATTTTGTGCCAGATGAACAAATTTTGTTTCTAACACGATGCAGAGGAGGGAGAACATGATTTACCACACGAAGAAGCTGACCCACTTGCATTTAAGCTTGTCAGCTGCCTTCCTCCTGCCACTCCATTCCACACATTCAAGAACCTTCAAAGGTCAAACAATGCAGTACCTTGCCAACAGCAGCAGTCTGCACCCAGAAAACTCGAGAATCCATCGGCCATGAACCTCAAGTATGTATTAACTATTTTCATTATGTTATAGAGCAGGGAAAGAATGCTTATCACATGATGAAAAAGGTTTTATAAGTTTTGAGTTAACCAGCAATAGCAGAACATATATACTCCATTAGTTCTGTTGAGAAAACAAATCAGTTGCTGCAGCTTCATGGAGCAGACTGAGAAACAGAGTCCCAATGTCACAGCAAGATATGCAACAAGTCATAACCTCCCAGATTTAAGGACAGAAATGTCCTTGTCAATTTAAACATCAGGAATCGAGCAACATGGGTTACAAAACTGGCTCTCCAATCGTAAATACTACTACCTCTGCAACCTTCAAGTTACTGTGACACCAGAAACTTGTCAGAACGTGCCAAGTTGCAAAATGAGGTCAATCTACATCGTTCTTTTTGCAGACTAACTCTACAACTGTCTGCAATCAACCCTAGAGGCCTTTCTGGATGCCACAACAGGCTACACTAAGTCTCTTCCTCCTGTAGTAAACTGAATGTGGTGTGGGCAATGGCTACTTCTGCAGTTGCAGAAAATGATGAATCACTTACTTTAGTAGTCCATACCTCCCATACCTCCCATACCTCCTCCCCCCATGCCACCCATGCCAACCATCTCTTTCTCTTCCTTCGGGAAATCAGCCACCACTGCTTCGGTAGTTGTCATCAAGGATGACACACTGCAGCAACCCAGACACAAGCACAGTGTTAAAGTTGTCTAAACATCCAGAACCACTGGAGTTTCCAAGTCACAATTTTCATAAATAGAGGAGAAAAAGTTGTTGACATAGCTTACCTAGCTGCATCTGTAAGTGCAGTTCTAATAACCTTCACTGGGTCAATAATCCCAGCCTTCACCATATCCACATACTCATCTGCAATGTTACCAAGCAGCATCAGTGCTCAGCTTCCAAAAATTTGGAGGTGCCAACAATACAGGGCTCCATCCAGGTGCTCTAGGCTGACACTTTGGTGGAACAGGTGCTTGATAGAACCATTGCTTAAGAACATGCCAGTCTACGATACCAGTAAGAGTCATCAGACCCTGATCTACAGTAAGATAGTCCAAGAAGACTAGAAGATAGGAAGAATGGATACAATGAACATGTTGATTGCATGCAAAGAGGAGCAACAGACCTGTGGCAGCATTGTAGCCAATATCCAGACTGTTCTGCTCCAAAAGCTTGCCTACCACAACTGCACCCTCCACACCTGCATTTGCTGCTATCGTATAGGTTGGCATCTGTTCCCAAATTTGCAGAGTCAGGGAGATCCCAATGAATCATGCACTTAATGCACAAAGACAAGAAAACACTCCAAAGGCTTCAGAGCAGAAATAATTCTCCTTGGCATTTCATGAGCTGCTACTTCCAAATTGTACCAAATTTCCAGGTCTTGCCAGAAACAATGACTTTCACGGCTGAGTTTTCACATACCAATAAGGGTTCTTGAGGTGTAAATGGTACCTTAAGTGCATTTTGGATAATCTGAACACCAACTTTTTGATCAAAATTTGCGGTTGGGATCTTATCAAGATCTCGTGAAGCGTACAGAAGTGCCACACCTCCACCTAGACAAATTCTCATACAAAAGATGATTTCACTAAACAACATTATGAAAACAACCACAGAGACTTTGAAGTAAGACAAGGGTACAAAATCTACTTCCCCTCTTTACCTCTCACAGACATGCAATATTGAGTGATAGTGCTCTGGGTGAGACTCATACCAGGAACTATGCCTTCCTCCACAGCTGCCTTGGTGGCATTCAAAGCATCAGTCACACGGTCCTTCTTCTCATTAACCTCTACTTCACTTGCTCCACCAATCTGCAATCAGTAAAACCATGTATGAGACCCAAAAGAAGTTAAGCACAAGGTTCCATGTTTCAAAGCACATTTACTTGCACAATTGAGAGAACATTTGCAAAGGTTGACAACTTGAGTGTACCTTAAGCACAGCAACACCCCCTGAGAGCTTTGCTAAGCGTTCATGCAGCTTTTCCTTATCATAATCTGATGTTGCAACACTAATAGCTTCCCGTATCTGCGCCAACCCTCAGCACAGTAAGTCACATTAAAGGTGTAAAACTTGTTTTCTCCATGGAAGAACTGTGATTGAAACGTGTGATTAACTTTTGTTGGGCCCCATGTTCTGAAGGTGGATTAACACACACCTGCAGGTGCTGTAATATGAGCTGTTTTCCAGACAAGGACTCAAAATACACAGGTGCAGCAGCAAGCTGAAACACAAACAATGCCCACCTCAAACTAGACTAAGATATTAATACCTGCTCGCACCGCTCCTCAATGCCTTTCTTGTCACCTCCACCATCCAGTATGATTGTGTCATCTTTTGAAACTGTGACCCTCTTTGCTGATCCAAGCATATCTGGTTGCACCTTCTCAAGTTTAAGACCCAAATCTTCACTAATGAGCTGCAACCATACAACCCACATGAGCACCATCAGAATGTACCAAGTGGCCCTATTCTTGCAATCCAGACTGCCCCATCTCTGAATAGCTGTAAACACATCACTGTCAGCTCACATTGGATGATCCAAGTCAAGCCATGGACTCTGAAACTATCACTGTCAAATTTTACAACCTGCTTCTGACTTCACAAGTTCTTGACCTCTCCTAGTGGATTCAGTGGATTGGTTTCAGGGCAGCATGTTACGTGCAAACCACCCAAAGCATCTGCAACACCTGATTTATAGACATATGATAAGATGATTGAATACCTGGCCCCCAGTCACAACTGCAAGATCTTGCAAGTTTGCCTTTCTATTCTCACCAAAACCAGGTGCCTTGATGGCACACACCTGACAACAAAGCAGTTAACCATTTACTAAGATGAGAAAATGTAAAGCTTTCAAGAATACCAATGTCAAGCATAACTGCTAGTACTTTGCATCATTGCTCCTGAGATTAAATAGATTGAAAACTGCACAAGAATATCCATACTATTATGTTTGAATACATCCAACCCATGGCCTATGGGTCTTCTCCTACCAGAGACTAATTGTTAAAGTTATGATGGTGAAATTCCTGCTCAAACCCAACATCATGTCACATACCTTGACACCACCACGAAGTTTGTTGACAATTAATGTTGCTAGAGCTTCACTCTCCACATCCTCTGCCACAATCAGCAATGGCCTTTGATCCTGAAAAATACGAGGCATTCAGGGACTAGTAAACACATGAAATTAGCATATTAAAGATAAAACCCACTTAAAATAGCATGGACTAGATGGAGATGACTCACCCGCACAACCAATTCAAGAACTGGTAGAATGCTGTTTATACTTGAAATTTTCTTCTCATGAACCAGGATCACAGGATTTTCAAGTTCCTGAATCATAAATTGGCAAGAAAGTGTAAGTAACCCTAAACAACCAAAACACCAACTCCATGAGAAATTCAAGTTAAGATGCAATATTCAAAAAATACATTAAAAATGAAGAAACAGCCTAGCCTCATACTTACCACTTTTTGAGTCTTGGCATTGGTAACAAAGTATGGGGAAATGTAACCTCTGTCAAGCTTCATGCCTTCCACCACCTCAAGTTCATTGTAGAGAGTTTTCCCATCCTGAGCGCAAGAATCCATAATTATCAATGCATGCACATCACAGGGGTTGGCTTAGAATGATTGCACAGTGAGAATGATAGATACAATCACAACAGGAGGAGCTGAACATGCATGCAGTTCAAAATGATTTCATGTGAAGAACTGATACACAAACACAGGACTTACAGAGACAGTAATGACACCATCCTTGCCAACTTTCTCCATAGCACGTGCAATCAAATCACCTATTTCACGGTCACCATTCGCAGATATTGTTCCAACCTGCATTTGTCAACACCGTGAAACTTAGTATCAAGGTATCATCATTACCATATATGGTTGAGAATTTGTGCACATTTGCCAGATAATAACTAGAGTTGCCAATCAGCTGGAAGCCAAAAGCTTATGCACACACAGTAACAATAACAAGGTAGACATTCTCCAACAGTAAGTAATTACTTGGGCTATCTCCTCCGATGAGCTTATCATTCTTGCTCTGCCCTTCAAGTGGTTGACCACAGACTCCACAGCAAGGTTGATCCCTCGTCGTAGATCCATGGCATTCATTCCAGCTGCCACTGACTTGCAGCCTTCCGCAAAAATAGCCCGTGTGAGTACCGTTGCTGCTGTTGTACCTGCAAACCCCAAGATCATCAGGGGTTAACACAACCTGACAACTGACACTTGAAATCCTGTGTGTAGCAGAGTCCTGGATTTTCAATTGAATTTAGGATTTTGGCATCATCCATCATGCATGTAAGTTCACTCTCCAATAGCAGATATGATGTCCTGCAGTTGCAGTCACAACTGAGGTCACTACCAAGATGATGTTCACAAAAGGTGGAAGCTATACACTCCTTATCAGGGATTACCATCTCCAGCCACATCATTGGTGGCATTTGCAACCTGCTTCACAAGACTTGCGCCAAGGTTTTTCAACTTGTCTTTGAACTCTATACTCTTGGCAACTGTCACACCATCCTTTGTAACCTTGGGACCTCCATAGCTTTGCTCAATCACAACATTCCGCCCCTGTGATAATTGCCAATAAAGAAAAATGAGCAAGTATTGACTTGCATAACATAGCCAAATAAGCAGTTTCTGAGTTTCCGTGAAATCGCCAATTGCCTTGGAAGCTAAAAAAACTTAGTTGACACAATCAGTTCCATACCTTGGGCCCCATAGTAACCTGGACAGCATCTGCAAGTTGCTCCACACCTTTCAGCATGAGAGCACGAGCTTCGACACCAAATCTGATGTCCTTAGCAGAGAATCTCCGCACCCATTGCACCTGGCTTATGTCCTGTTTCAGAAGAAAAACAATCAGGTCTTGAAAACCATGATGCTCTCTCTCTCTCTCTCTCTCTACACATAAACCTATGCAGGCAATGTGCTTTCATGAATTTTTTGTTTGTAAAAGACATCATTTCAATCAGCATTTTGCTTGAAAAAGACAGCCCGTTCACTCTAAAATAAGGTTCCACATGTTAGGAGCTACAGAAAAGCAAACACTTTGTGCATGGTCAATTACAACCTTAAGGGAAAAATTAGGAGAGGATGATGATAAAATACGTAAGTGATAAGGAGCAGAGAGGAGACACTTACTTGAGCCCGAACAGATTGCCTGTCCTCATTGAAAAACAGAATCCAAACAGAGGCAGAGGATAGGTCAGTGGCTATCATGATAAAAAGAAACAGGAATTTCTGGATCAACGACAATATGACATATCTACAGCAGATCCTAGAAAAGCTCTTTTGCATGCATTGATAAACAACTTGCAGGCCTGTATCTTTACCATAAGAGGAAGGAGATTTCAGGCTTTTTCTGAAAACAAACCACAAATGGAGCGCATCAAAATGCACCAAAATAAGGAAAAGCTGTCAGTGAGATAGAAGAACAAGGCCTTCTCACCTGACTCCAGATACCAATGTAGTCAATGCACGAAACATGATTGCTCTTACTTCCTCAATATACCGAAACGAAAACGAATGCGTCGTATCTTTTTTCCTCCTTCTGCTACACAAACCGATGATGATCACCACGTGAACTCCATGAATCAATCCAGCAGCAGTTCTCGCAGGGAAAAAAACAAAAAGAAAACACACACACACACACACACACACTCTCTCTCTCTCTCTCTCTCTCTCTGTGCTGGTTTCCTACAAATGCAAAGAGAACGAACTGGATTCTCCAGAGTGACAAGTAACAGGAATCAAACATAGATTGCATGGTGAGAATGAAAACCTGGTAAAAGCGTGCAACTCTTCGGCGGCGGCAATCCGATCAGCCTCCTGGAAAGAAAAATGATCAAGCAATTGAACGTGACGTTGAGCGAGAACAGGAGCAGAAGAAGAAGAGAGCACAAAAGAGAAGTTCAGCAGAAGAAGTACTTGCATTCTTACAACGCAGCTGCTGCTGCCGCTACCGCTGGCTGGTTCCAGAACCTTCAAAGGACCAAGGGATGAGATACCGCATCATACATTCATCCACTATTTTTCGTTCTCTTCGAGAATCCACGAAGTTCGCACATGACAAGGCTTTTTCGTTCATAACTCCCGAAGAAATCCACGAACAAGATGAGGTTTTCGTTCAAAAGCCTGCCAAGAATCCACGAAGAAGACGAGCTTTTCGTCCAAAACCTGCCGCACAGTAACTGGCTCGTTGTTGAGCACATTCTTCATCCAACTCGCTTCTGCGTGGTTCTCGAAACGCGAAGCACGATGAAGAGGGTTTAGGGTTTTAGGGCTAACGGTCAGCACGCGCGCTAGGAATCGCAGCAGCAAAGAGACAAGGACACACACAGACAGAGGACGATGATCTTCAGATCCCCCTCTCTCTCTTTGGAAGAGCTTGCATCAGGAGAGAGAGAGAGAGAGGAAGCAGACGCGCGCAAAGCGGGGGGGTTCTTTGCAAACTAGACACAAGGGAAGCTTGGCTTGGTTTCCGACCCAAGGTGATCTGTTTTAGGGTTTCGAGGGTTTTAGAAGCGCAAATGCAGACGATGCTTAGAGCCATGGCATCCACAAGCCTGCGGCAGGTATTGTAATCTCTATCACTCCCCATCTCTATTACTACTTCTTCACTCTTGGAGATTTTCCCCTGCTGTCTGTCCGTCCGTCCGTCCGTCCGTCCGCATCTCACTTCCTCTGAAATTTGCTCTTCGATGCAATGCTTTTTCTTGCTTCCTGGAACCGTGACCTGCATTTGTCATGATGCACAAGTCACGAACATGAGAATGTAAGACTCAATGCGTGCACTTGTGTGATCGCTGTCCTTTTGGGAGCCTCCACTGATGGACCATTGCGGAAGCTTCATCTTTGGTAGAGTAGAGTGCCTTTGTTGGTGTGGCGATGGTTGAGTCTAAAGAGCAACAACAATTGTAGTGTTGTGGAGCTGATGGTAAGAGCGGGTTTCAAACGAAGGGTTCTCCCAGTGCCTGTCAAACTGCAGATGGAGATTAGGTTTACGGTTTAGGCTTTGGAGCCTCCAATGGACATTGCGCAAGCTTGTCTTTGGTAGAGTAGACTGCCTTTTGTTGGTGTGGTGATGGTTGAAGCTGGTGGAGCCTAAAGAGTTGGTTGGATTGGAGTGTTGTGGAGCAGATGGTGAGTGTGGCCTTGAAAAGTAGAGCACTGGCAGTACCTGTCAAACTGCAGATGGAGGTTGCAAGTCCATTATTGTCTTCATCAGTTGCACTGCAGCAACCATGGTGGCGACAGGCATGTAAGCCAATTTGGTCCTCCACAGTTCAGGTGCATTTGGTCTCTTCTACCACCTTAAAAATTTCAGAAACCACAATTTTGTTTAAGGGCTTTTTGTGCATCTGGTGACAGATTAAGGTTCATTCTCAGGTTTAGTATTTTAGGTTTAGAGTTGTTTAGGATCCAGATCTTGTGGTGAAGAATTCTTGCATTAGTAGATGCAGTGGCAAAGTTTTGAGCACTGGGAAGTGAGAGATGTGCTTAATCATTTTGAGTTGATAAGATTCTTGGAGAATTTCAGTGTCTTCCTTCGATTCTAGCACTTGTCTCCTTGAAGCTAAAACTAGCATTGTCTGGAATAGCAGATTATTGCCCCACAGAATGCAGCAATCTTAGCAGGTCTGAACAAGTCAAATATGTTTGCTCAAACAATCTGCACAACTCGAGAAACAGAGGCTGCAGCTGCAGTGAGTGCTGCCATTTCTTCTGTGCACACACTTGAGGCTGATGAGGATGCGCCCCCTGCAACCCTAAAAACAAAAAAGCTCACTAAGAGTGTCAAGCACATCATGGAAGTGAGTTGAAGAGCACAACAGCATCCTTTTTATGCAGTGTCAGTATCATATTGATCTTTCTGTAAGTTTCCAGGAGGTATCAAGCATGTAAGAGGATTGATGTGTTTGATATTATTCCCTTTTTTGTTCTCTGTGTCTCTTGAGTGCTAGCCAGCATCATGACTGAGTCTTCCCATTGCTTCAAGAGATGTGACAGAAACAGATGTATCATACTGATCTTTCTGTAAGCTTCCAGGACACAGATGTTTGTATAATGGTTTTGCTTGACATTTTGTCTGGATTATTGTATACTATCTACACCTGCTGTTGGGAGCTGATGATGTCAGTGGGAAGTCATGGCAGTTTGTCACTGCTATTCATATGATGGAGGAGGTGATAGTTTGATACTTTGTGAGTGACACTCATAAGGTTATCACTGCATTCATTCTTGTCATGTTTCCTTCCAAGTGTTGTTGTGAAGTTTCTCCAACCACACAATAGGTTATTATTCCCTTACAATTTGAGCTGGAATTACAATCAAGCTAAATATCTCCTGTTTTTGGTTGGTAGCTTTTGGACAAGGAGGCAGTTGAAGCTGCAAACAAGGTGAAAGTTATTCCAAATATCAAGCCTGGCAATGTGGTTCAGCTTAAAGTTGTGAGTTTCTGCTTGCTTCTTTGCCTTTCTTTCCTTTCATACATTCTGTTTGACATTCTGTAACAGGTAGCCCTTAAAAAGCTTGACGGCCCTACAACAATCTTTACCCTATATTTCTTTCCACAAAATCTTGTATTGAGTCAGCTGTTGATTCTTTTCCTGATCTTGGTAGCTAGCACCTGATTCTTCATCCATGGTCAGATTTGGGCATGAAAATGATGATTCACGGTATTCTGATGGGGTGTCAGGAAGTGCCAGAAAACAAGCGTAGGGTGTCAGTGCTAAGGGGTATTGTAATTGCACGACGCAATGCTGGGTCCCATACCACCTTCCGGATTCGGAGAATGATAGCTGGAGTGGGAGTGGAAATGGTCTTTCCTTTGTAAGTCTCTATATCAATATCCACCGAACTTAAAGAGATTTGTGATTCCTGTGCAAGCAGGGACCCATTTCAAAAGCAAGCATGTTCTTAGTGCAGAATCTGCAGGCAGTTGTAGTACTGGGGTGCTATATGCGCATATCACCTAATTCCCAGGAACTTCAAAAAAGAATCCATTAGTTCATCAGTTGTCAAGTTGAACTGAGACATCGAGAAAGCCAAGAACAGGCTCCAACCTCCAGTTCAGTACTTGCAACCTCATTCTATTGGGTTGGTTGAACCCTCTGCAATGGCTTTGCCTTGTGATGTTCACTAACATATGGGTCATTTTAGTCAACAATTCAAGAGTAGATTGACCTTTATAGCTCTCTCTGTTCTGGAATTTGATGCTTGAAAAGACAGCAGAATCATGGGTTTTTTGTTGTGGTGTTTAATGCCTGTATCTTTTATGAGAAAGAGCCAGGATCTGTTGATAAATTGCAAGTTGCTCTTTAGAGCCAAAGGGCTTTTCTGAAGCTTTGTGAGCAACATGTCTCCCTCTGAAATTGCCACCTTTCTTGTCATTTATTTTGTGCAGGTATTCCCCAAACATAAAAGAGATCAAGATCCTTGACAAGAGGAGAGTTCGGAGGGCAAAGCTTTATTACTTGCGTGATAAGATTGCACGACTCTCATCATGCTGAATAGGTGTAGCTGTTGTCCTTCTGAACAGAATAAACGTCAGCAGAGAGCACTCTTTTGCATATTGATTAAATCTCTTCCAATCCAATCTTTTGTAATACTCATAGGTCAAATGGAGGAAACAGATGGGAGCGCCTTGTTGACCTTTGAAATATTTTTGGGAGATGAGCTTAATCTTTGCTTTGTTATTTGTTTCAGGGTTCTTAGATGGTGAATTTATTTCAAGGATCAGATGGACCAGAAAATGTTTTGCATTTTAAGTCCCTAGCATTCAAATGTAGAGAGTGAGTCACCCAGTGACAAAGTTAACACTAAGTTGCTACCCTCTCTAAGTATTATTAAGAGACCCACTAAATAGAAGTTCGAACATACGGATTGACAAGCATTGTTTTGTCTTATTTGGTCTTCTTGTATGCAAATAACTTTGGACTTTTAGAACTATATAATTGTACTTCATTGAAACCTTGTTAGACCTTACTGAACCAGGGTTTCAATGGCCTAGTGACAAATAACACCATCCAAGAGTTGGCATAATGTAACAAAGTTACAAACTTGTTCAAACACTGAAGTATATGAGTTTCCTTGAAAGTGTACTTTGGGACTGTGATTGAACTAAAACCCCCTTATACCCTTCAGCGCATGTGAACTGGTGCCACACAAATCTGTCTAAATTTTTCACTTTCTATAAGTTCCACCAAAAATAAATGCATTTAAGATAATACTCAATTTTTTTCCAAGCCACAAGTTTCAACATCCTAATGCCATTGGATGTAGTCAGTATGAAAACTCCTTTTATCATTTGCCCTTCTTTTCTTTTGATCAGTTGTGGTTCCAACTGTCCCCCAAATTTGGAATGGAATTTGCTTCTTTTTCTTAATTGCAACCAAGGTAGTTTGGGATGCCATTCAGCCCATGCACATCTCTTCAATCCCAAAGGATTCCCCACTTAGGCTTGACTTTTAATATATACATAGGAATGGAGATTGTTTCACTTCTTCCATTGAATTGCAACCAAGGTAGTTTGGGATGTCATTCATCCCACATACATCCCTCCAATGCCTCAGCTTGACAGTCAATATATACATAGATATACATACAACATACATCTGGACAAATCCATTTGATAGGCCAACCAAGACTTGCTGATATTTCTTGTGCATAAATATCCTCCAATTATGTACACTAGCATTTTCTCTGACACATTACATGTTCTCCAAGCAAAAAAATGTGACTCTGGCATTGGCTAAACATTTGTACCATGTTGAAGCAGCCAGCAAACATCAAACTGATGATGATATTTCTCATGATATCGGAATGATGATCACAAAGGGCGAGTGATAGCAAACCTTGTCATTGTTGTTAGCAATGGTTTTGATCACCTTCTTGAGGCAGATTTTGGGGATGCTAATTCTCAGAATGACTAAGATTGGCTACAACATCCAAAAATGTAATACTAATCACAACCAAACTTGCAGTATGTTCTTGCACCTTCTTCATTTTCAAGTATACAAAGTCCAATGTATATTAGTGTGTACAGGGAATCAAATATCTATGAAACAGCAGAGAAATCTCAATGACAACAATTCAAACATAACATAACAATGAGTGCAGTCATAACCTTCCAAGAGCTGCTCACAAAGTGTCAGACCATCACATTTTTCATCACAAATATCATTGATAAGGCTCCCATGACTACCCATTGACTTCATCAGCTCCCAACCATAGGTGTAGATAAGTATACATTACCCACTGAAAATCACATGTACAGGGAATCAAATTACATCTGTCCCTCATGAAGTGGCTGAAAGAACATGAGCAAACTCAGATACCTTTTAAATATTCAGAATAAGAGATAATCAGGAAGCTCATACGTCTTCTATGTACAGGAAGAAAATGCAAACAACTTTTCATCATTATCAAGTGCATGGCAAAAGGTCAAAGCTAGGTGAAAGCTACATAACCAATCAGCCAACTCTTCTCATCACAAAGCTTGAACTAG
>Ga0209208_10010686_pt1 | contig 11871 bp, 11 predicted proteins | sample S1TSphfallax_3_FD_187694 | JGI IMG/M metagenome (GOLD analysis project Ga0209208, IMG submission 187694) | Host-associated microbial communities from peat moss isolated from Minnesota, USA - S1T2_Fd - Sphagnum fallax MG (SPAdes) (version 2) | ecosystem: Host-associated > Plants > Peat moss >...
AACTTCTTTCTGAGCTTACCATCAAAAGGAGTGAGCATGGGTTTCAGGTTGATGAAAAGCATGAGAAGAGGTTGAAGGAGCAAACACAGAATGCACTGGGGGAGAACGTGGATGAAAGAGTTCTTCTGGAAACAGAACTTGTTGAAGCAATTGAGGCCAAGAACGTGTACAAAAATCAGCTTCAGAGGTAGAAATTTGGTTGCAATCATCCCTACAATGTAAGATTGCATGATGTTATGCATGAGAGATCTCTTTTTTCAGAAAGGGTTTTGAGAGGTCCCTGTCATGTTTGATCATGCACATCTTCTGATTTTTTGTAGGAATCTAACTAGAGGGTGGGTGGGTGGGTGTGGAATAGTGCGATTGCTCAGCAGCACAATGGGCAAGATGCAGTGCAGCAGGGTATTGGAAATGTGGGGGGAACTCCATTGACAAATATACCATCAGAGGCTCATGGATCAAAGTATGGGATCATGGCGTCTGCTTTACACATTGGCAGCTAAGTCACCAATTTTGCACATTGAGCAGCTATCTTCTTTTACGTGTCATTGTCATTGACCCATTGCCCACTCTACATATGAATAAGGTAATGAGCTCACTGGGTTTTTCGAGCTGCATGACCATGGACAAAAGCATTGGTCATGTATGGTAATGTGCCTACTCAAAGCCCACCAACAGACTGTAATGTTCATTGGTTGTTGATTTTTTAAAACAGTCTTGGTAGTCGACATGCAGAATTCAGCAGGCAGAGGTCCAAAAGTTGAAACTTTGCATAATCCTGCAAACCAATGTAATTATCTGGTTCAAAGCCGACAAACAATTTGCCTGGATTCTGGTTGCATCGCTTTCATTTTTCTTTTTTCACATTTGAAGTCAGTGGTCACGATTACTTTTTTGGGTTTGTGGTGATGACAGATCTTGTTGGGATTTCTGGCCAAATTGTCCCATCTTGATTCTGGGAAACAAAAGTTGTTGCCATAGTCAAAGGCATTTGAGTCCAAAATGTGCATTTGCTGTATGTCAGTGACACCTTACCATGGGCTTTCAGATGTTATATTGAATGTTAATGGTCACATAAGTAAGATTGCTGAGTGTGTAGAGTATGTAACCTTACTGGAACAATGTATTCTTTGAAGTTGTCACATGTTTGCAGTAATGGGATGGGCATCCCCACCTGACATCAAGAAGGGGAATTTGTCTCCGTTTTAAGTGTGTCCCATCTTCGAACTGCAGGGCTACCGGAAACAGCTGTGAAACACATTGGGTGAAAAAGAAGAAAAATCAAAACAGAACTGAACAAAACAATGAAAGAGCAAGTGAAGAAAGAAACACCACAAACACAACTCTAGAAAGAGCATGATCTTTTGAGGATAAACTTGCATCCTTTTAAACAAAAGGATTAGCCTTGAAACTATAATCATTTATAACATTCCTAAAAGTATGTATCAGAAGCACCAAACAGAAACAAATCCTTTTAAAGCAGATGCTTCGACCAAGAAAATCAATGAATTGGAACGGGAAGTGGAGTAGATTCAAAGAGACTCACAAAGAGGTGGGGACCGAGTCATAAAGACTAGTTGTGAATGATGGCTGGAAGTAGTCAAACCATGGGGTCCAAGGCTCTTTAAAGAGGTGGGGACCGAGTCATAAAGACTAGTTGTGACTGATAGTGGAAGTAGTCAAACCATCGGGTCCAAGGCTTGTAGAGAGCTGGGGACCGAGTCATAAAGACTAGTTGTGAATGATGGCTGGAAGTAGTTAAACAATCGGGTCCAAGGCTCTTTATGTTCACCCAAACTCCTCAAGATACTGGATGCAAATTGGACGATCCACGGCTTTCGTGGAACAGTGTCTTCGAGGGTTATTGCGAAAGATCTCTGATGAACGCGGCAGTCGCGCGTTTTGCGCAGCGGGTTCAGATATTTCTACGCAACGTGTTTCACATCTGTTTCCGCTGTCGACAGTGCTCTCCGGCGTATCTCCATCCATGTTCTGAAGCTGCCTCTCAATTTGTTTCAGGGTCGGAAGCGTTCTCCATCTTTCACACTCTCGCGTTCATTGATATAAGCTGCCTATGCAAGACTTCTTCAAAAGACTTCTTCGCAACTCAGGTTTCGGTTGAATCTCTTCTAACGAGTCACGGCGATCTTGATCTCTCTCAAGCTCTATAAAATAGGTATGTTTTTGCTGTTGAAATAGTCTTCTCCTTGCGCCTGAACTTGTCTCGTTTTTGCTCTCTTCCCCTGTCCAAAAATCTCTTTTCTTTCTGTGATTGCACTTGTCTTGTCTCGTTCTTGCTTTCTTCCTCTGTCCAAAAATCTCTTTTCTTTCTGTGATTGCACTTGTCTTGTCTCGTTCTTGCTTTCTTCCTCTGTCCAAAACTCTCTTTTCTCTCTTGATTGCACTTGTGTCGTTCTTGCTTTCTTCCCCTGTGCAAAACTCTCTTTCCTTTCTTCGTTTCACAGTGTATTCAGAACTAGTGTTCTTGTTGCAGTCTCTGTCAAGTACTATCTTTCAGTGTTTGCTCTCTCGTTAGTTGTCCCGGGTTGATCAACCCTAAAACAAGTCTCCAGTAGCCATCTCTCACAGTCTTAATCTTGATTTCAGACCTGGACTGCACAGATTCGAAAAGCAAGTACAGACATCTGCAGTGGTGCACTCCTCGCCGGGCGAAGACCAAGAGCTGAAGATAGACACTTGTGCCCTCGGCAGCGGCAGCAGCGCGAGCTCCGAGTCGGAGCCGAAGAAGGACACGTCTACTACAACAGCACACAGTACAGAGTTTCCGACTACTGAGGCTACGACGTCAAGAGGAGGAGTAGAACCCATGTATTCCGGTTCAGCACGTAAGCGCGAGTGGACTGAGACTCTGCCGGAGGAGGGGGATCCAAGTGGTGAGGAGACTAGTGTAAATGAGGAGGACAAGCAGGCTATGACAAGAGGAGGAGTAGAACCCATGTGTGCCGGCTCAGCACCTAAGTGCGAGTGGACTGAGACTCTGGCGGAGGAGGAGGATCCAAGTGGTGAGGAGACTAGTGATGATGAGGAGAAGGAGGCTTCGACCTCAGGAGAGGATCCAAGTAGTGAGGAGGACGAGGAGGCTACGACGTCAGGAGGAGTAAGACCCATATTTGCCGGCACGGCACCTAAGTCCTATTGGACTCAGACTCTGCCGGCCAAGGATGAGGATACAAGTGGTGCGGAGACTAGTGTAAATGAGGAGGACGAGAAGGGTTGTTTCCGCTTAGTGCGACGAATATATCCATCAGAGCTTGAAATGAGGAGGAAAATCGCACAAGGGGGTCAGGCCAAAATTTTCTTGGCCAAGTACTTGAAAACTGGGCAAAGAGTGGTTGTGAAAAGATATACAAGCTGTCAAGTTCAAGCGGGCGAGTTGCAGAGGCAAATGGAAAGGGTGATGAAAGCTTGTGAAAAGAGAGACGAGTTTGGCCTTTGCCGAGTGATTGGGGTGTCAGTGGATGGGAAGGGAAGAGTGTCCACAATCGTGGAACTTATGGCAGGTGATCTGCGGAATTTAATTGATCGCCGCATTCCGTTTCTTATCCTTCTTGCCAGACTCGGACCGATGAAAGCAATTGCAAGTGGGATGAAAGAACTGCACGGATGCGGATTCATACACAAAGACCTCAAGGCTTCCAACATACTTTTTACAGTAGAACCTAATGTACCTGTAGCAGACAAGCGTTTCGTTCGGCGTTTTTTATCTGAGGACCCCTCTTACCTTCGCCGGCGAAAAATTGTCGTTAAAATTGGGGACTACGAGAGCCCGGATGACGTGGTTGGGACAGGATTTTTTAGGGTACCTGAAGTGCTGCGAGCATTACGGGATGGAACAAAAGTCGAATATTCAGCTGCTGTGGATGTTTATGGTTTTGGCATGGTCTGTTACCAGCTCCTCACTGGGAAACTTCCTTTTCAAGGGCATCCTATGTCAGACTACGATCTTGTTCTGTCGGGCAAAAGACCTGACGTTTCTGATCAGCGGCTATGGATGAGAGAATTACTGCACCGCTGTTGGGATGAGGATCCTCACCAACGGCCTGGATGGGATGAGATCCTTCAAATATTAGAGAGGCCGTGACGGGATTGGTCACAAATTTTCAATTGATTATTTTGAGGATTATTTAATGCCGAAACTGACCTTAGGGTAAGGTAATTAGGCCTTGGGAGAACCCTCTATGGGTCGGATTGGTAAAACCACCAGAAGTGGGATAATCACTTTTCTTTTTCTGTCTTTGAAACACTATGCAAATGGTGCTTTAGCTTTATCTACTTCTATTTGGAAATGGGTGGGCATCAAATTCCCAATTCCATGATTAGGATTGTTGGCATTTTTGTGAGTGATTGGATTTCTTCTAGAAAAATGAAAACTAGGCGCTGCCGGTCGATCGTGCATTTAACTAGATTCTTATGTAATATCTGACATTGATGTAAATATATGTGCAAAAGCATTTTGGAATAGTAAGTCATTTCAGTAGATTTGTTTGCCTTTCAATTTTTGTAAAAGAAAAAAAAAAGTTTTGTAGACTATTAAAGTTTCATTAAATTTTCACAATTCAAGACATAAGATTTGTGTTCTGAATATACCTGTGTTTCATTGAATGGTCTTGAAGGCTCCTATAAACAATGTCTGATGTTCACCTCTATATATATATATAGCATTAAATCTATTCAGTTTTCTTTGTACACCAAGCCAAATTTGTTGTCAAATGCCAACATGACCATATTTAATCTAGAGTTTGTCACAATATTCATTCCTAGGTTTCTCTAAATTTTGTTTTCAGAAATAAGACAGTTCAAAACTTTGCATATATTGAAGTTATCCACAAATTCATACCTTATTTCACCCCTTACCCTCTGTTTCATGCGTAGGTAGTGATTGTGGTTGTCCCTAAAGTCACTCAAACTAGGGGTGAAACTGGAAACTAGGGACCAAAATTTAAAAGTGGGTGGGGGGTTAAATTTCATTTTTCCTATTTTGAGTAAAAGTGTCCCCAGGGGAGTATCCTAGGGCGGGGTTATATAAGTGAGAGTTGTTCATCACTTTTTTTCCAATAGCACTAATTCAAGGGATGCGACTTCATCTTCAAGCCATGATTATGCTTTCTCATGTGGTGATCTAGCTCCTTCTCAAGTAGTGATGAGGAGCTCTTTGATGAGATGGAGAATGAACACTAGATGGCGGTATCCACAATAGTTATTGTCAATAAATGAGAGGTTTTTACTTGTAAAGAGCTAGAGGAGAGTGTTTGGATAGTTAGCGGACCCAAATGTTGTTGTGCAAGCTGTGTTGGCCACCATGCAAGCTACATTAGGTTTGTTCAAGACTTTGACCAACTTCATTTTGAGAAAGTTTAAAAAGTTGGTTCAAGCAATGGTCAATACTATCGTTGGGCACATACGATCCACAATTGAGCCCCATCGCATTTTTGGGTGACCATCTAAGTTGAAATTTGGATTAGCACAATTTCATTATGTACATGAAGCATGATAATGTAATGATGTATAATGCATTGATGTGAAATTGGAGTAAGAGTGTCTTATCTCATGACGTCATTTTCATGGTGTCCTACATTAATGTCTTATGTTGGTAATGAGATTCAATGACCCATTATTAAGGATGGGCTAGTCTATGTAGGCAAATATCTCAATTATAAAGTTATATTGAACTCATTGATTGGAACTCTTATCAAGATCAACAAGCCTTAAAATGATGACATCCATAGGAATTGGTATAATGCCCATAAAAAGATATATTGCACGAGCAACATGATGATGGTGGATCATTATGGCTTGGGGTGGGTGCAAGAATGAGTGGACCAATGGCCTAAAAGAAATTACCATTTCTTTAGTAAAAAACAAGGGTATTTTTTGTGGGTTAAAGTAAATTACAAAGGTTTTCCATTGGTACCTTGAAAATGTTTTCCATTTAATCTAAAGCCCATCTAGAGGTCCCTTTTTTTCACACATGTGCACAAGAATAATCCAAAAACATTTTTTTCTTAATATTTTATGAGTTTTTCAAAAAACACTATTTTTTAGCTTGTTTAAAAGTCCATAGGTAAATCTTACAAATGTCATCATGTAAAACTTTTCAAACTTAGCTTTTTCAATATATTATCTAACAAAAATCAAGTCCCTAATCAACACATCATAAATGATTGGACCATTTCAAAGTCCATAAAAAAAATTGTTGTCAAGATTACAGTTCGTAATGTTCAACTTTGACACACCATATCTCTTGTGTTTTTCTTGATTATGAAAGTTAAATAAATGGAATAAATACATATTCAAGTTGGTATCCTTAAACTAAGTCCCTATGGAAAAAAATTACCTATCAAATATATATGGTCATTAGAACGACAAAAACTTACAAAAAATTTCAAAAAGTCCAAAAATTGGTCCATTCATTCTTGCACCCACTCGTTCTTCATTTCTTTGAACCTTAAGTACCTAGGGTCATCATTCCATGATGTGACCATCCTATGCCAATTTGACATTTATAAAAACTAGCCCCAATTTTTGTACACATGGATGAGTACTTGTAATACGTGTTGTGGGACCCCAATTATATGGGCAAGGACATGTATGTGGTGCACCACATTGGGAAGCATGAACTCACCCTTGTTGCAACTATTGATATACTTTTAAAGGCTACAATATAATTCATGTAAAATATGAGGTAAAAGTGAAATGGGCAGTGAAGGTTTCAAACACAAATGGTGAATCAAAAACTCTCACATTTATAAACAATTCCCTACAATTGACAAGAAATGCATGCCAATAGAACAAAAAATTAATACAAAGTAGTAATAATCATTTTCATATCATCACACGAATTCAATTTCCCATCCAATTAGCTATAACATGCACTATTCATGGAACACAAGGTTTAACTTTTTATCATCTTGCATTTGATCCAAGTGGCATAACAAAACATGGTTTAACATATATTACATTATTTCAAGTCCGTTCTAAAGAACATATATACTTACTTTTTCCATTGTCAAACAAGAATTTCCAAGTAAACAAATGCACTGTTTAAAACAACTACACAATATGAAATAACAATTGCTTCTTTAATATCCTATTGTAAAAAATTTGTTATCATACAATCCTTAAATACTCATCCTTCGAAATTACACTTTGAAAACATTTTTAATGATCCAAATCTATTTACATCACATATTCTTTGTTTAAATGAAATAAAAATGCAAAATGTTCAAACACATGAAGAAATTTATAACGTATTTTGAATAAGTTCAAAATTCTTTCATGTTATGACTAACATGGCATGATGATACTTTTTGATACAAATACATTCTTATCACATACATTTTCAAAAAAAAAAAATTACTACTAAATTTCTCATTGCTTTGTTCAATGAAAACATATGACAAGCTTTACACATAATTGCAATTTACAAACCATCACAAATGAACTCAATTTTTTTCATTTCCATTTTAAAAAACATAGTTACAAAAATTCCTATTAATTGTCCCATCATAATCATTAGAGATTTTAAAATAAACATGTTGACAAATACAATCAAATAAAAAAAATAAAAAATTACATGAATACCCATGGTTTCCATATTACATCTATAAAAAGCACGACACCTAATAGTACACAAATCAACCATATATATGGACTAATGCCCCAACTCAACAGTTTCATAGTAGATCAACACAAGCTTATTGGACAAATCATAACCCTATATACTTTGCATTCAAATTACCTGACCATATTTCTCAACTAATATACCATCCATTAATGAACTAACTTTCAACAAAAAATAGATTCTAATATGAATTAAATTACAAAAACTTCTAACACTTTAAATAAGTTCTTGATGACTTTTAGTACTTCAATGATATAAAAATATATGTGCATGTATTGCCAACATATATTAACACAAGAAATAAATTTTTTTTTAAAAACTAATTCAACATAAATATGATTTACTAAATGACTATTCATCACCATTTAACATCCTACAATCGCATCTAAAACATTTAAATCGTCTTATTTGATTAGTATTTTCTCTTCATTATAACACCAAATCATGAAGAAGAAAAAAAATTACACCTTTTTTATTATATTTCATTCATTCTTCATAGAGAATAAAAAAGACAAATTATTTTTCATTTTTCATAAAAAAAATTTCATAAATCACTAATTCATTTTAAAGTTCAACATCTTCCATTCAACAATGTCATACAAAAAAGATGTAAAATACTTGTATATAATCCTAATATTTCAAATAATGCTAATGGTCAATTGCATAATTTAAATTCCCAATTACAAAATGTTAACATTAGAAAAACAAATTATGTTGGTTAAACACCATGGATGTTTTGAGATGGTAGTATTGTCAATACAATGAACTACATTCATGGGACAAAATAATCAAAAGTTAATTTAGGAGGACTTCTAATATAAGTAATATTAGTTACTTGAAATAATATTATTGTCTACTTCATTTTAAAAGGCATCTTTATTACCTTAAAATATCTCACTTACTATATTTTATTTATTAAGAGGTGAAGCTATATAAGTTAATTAGTCCAAGTGGATAAAGGATGGATGGATTTCCCAAAAGTAGGATGTGTGAAAGGGATGAAGATAAGGAAATATAAGAGGATAAAGAAATCTAAGAGGATAAGGATTTAACCTTATGTGGTGAACATCCTTCTTAGGTTCCTTATTTATTTTTTGGGAGGAGTGAAAGATTTCATTGAAATACTAGATCATTAGCATTTGGAAGATGCTTGTGTGTGAGAAAGAAGGAAAAGAACATGGGAGAAAGTTGTATTTGTCTTTATGTAATGGAGAATGGTTGAAGTTATACGGATTTTAACATTTCTTCTTAGTTTGTGTTCTATTTAAAATGTGATAAAGGAAGGGAGAGTAATTCATATCAAGTTTATATAAAGTTTTGTTACTTTTATGTATTAGTTCTTCTTCTCTTTTATAAACTTAAAAAAATATTTACTTTCTATTCTAGTTTTGGAATAGAAAGTGCATTTTGCCACGTGACAATAGTTACCATTGTAAGGCAACAACAAAGGGGTAAACATGAGATGTGAAGTTTATAAAGAAGGCAACCTTGTTGCAAATGATACACAATAGTCACGAAGGGTTTGCATGCATTGTAAATAGTAAGCAATAACTACAAAATGTTTGCATGTGTTATAGATGATAGGTAGCAAATATTAGAAGTCTACAAGTGGTTGTGAGTATTTTTTCAAGTTTATAGATAATGGTAGGTGTAGGACAATAGGCATACAATAAACAAGTCTTACTTTCATGTGTTGTCATCTTTTTTCTTATTCCTTTTTTATTCCATAACCTTTTTCCTTGATGGTAATTAGGTTCCCAAATTCGACAGTTTAACACAAGACTACACCAAAAAACATTTAATGAATGGATGCAAAAATGTAATTATTCTTCAAATACATTAAGAAATTACTCAATTTATTTTCCCATTCATGGTTGAATTAATTATCATCAAAAGGTTCTAGAAGCGGGTCACAATCGCACTTTTGGGTGACCATCTAAGTTGATCCCAAATTTTGATTAGCACAATTTCATTATGTATATGAAGCATGATAATGTAATGATGTATAATGCATTCATGTGAAATTGGAGTAAGAATGTCTTATGTGATAACGACATTTTCATTTTGTCCTACATTAATGTTTTATGTTCATAATGAAATTCAATGACCCACTATTGAGGATGAGCTAATCTATGTAGGCAAATATCTCAATTTTAGGGATATCTTGAACTTATTGATTGGAACTCTTAATAAAATCAAAAAGCCTTAAAATGATGACACCCATAGGAATAGGTATAATGCACATAAGAAGATGTATTGCATGAACAACATGATGATGGTGGATCATTACAAGTTGGGGTGGGTGCAAGAATGAGCGGACCAATGGCCTACAAGAAATTACCATTTTTTTAGTCCAAAACAAGGGTATTTTTTGTGGGTTAAAATGAATTACAAAGGTTTTCCATTAGTTCCTTGAACATGTTTTCCATTTAATCTAAAGCCCATTTAGAGGTCCCCTTTTTTAATACATGTGCACAAGAATAATCCAAAAACATTTTTTTTCTAATATTTTATGCACTTTTGAAGGCCTCCTTACAATTGCACTCCTGGGGTTGATAACAAAAAACAAGCTAGATCTAGTCAAGATAGCAGCTTGAAAATCCTGCAGAGAAAGCTCTCTCAGGAACCCACCAAAGTATGCCATTGTACTCTGTCAAAACCCCATCTTCGTTACTTTGTAAGACAGGCCCGTCAAGCTCGGTGAGGTAGTGTTTCTCATCCTCAAAGAAACGCTTCTTGATGATACGCACCACTCGGTAGTAAATTCCCTCTCCCTTCCCATCATCATCATCATCATCATCTGCAGGGAGTGGCATAATCATCCTTTCACCAGCTCGCAGGTTTGTGTTGTTACCTTCTCTTAATTGTTTGGAGATTTGATTACTAGTCTTTTTCTTCTTCTTCTTCTTCTTCTCAGGCAGGATGATTTCTTCTTCTTCTTCTTCTGCTCATGAATTCTGTGGCTGTATGATGGAATTGTAATCCTTGTAAGAAAATGGTTCCTTGATCTTGCAGCTTGATTCACCTTTGCAGGTTCTTCCAATGTCCCTCTCACTCTAGAATCACAAATGGTTGTTGTTGTTGTTGTTGTTGTCGTCTCCTTTGCAGGAGAAGAAGCATCATTGGTTTTTCCAGTGTGTTGTGGATGAGGACCACAGTCTGTATGCCAACCTTTCCGTCAAAGCAGAACTTTTTGCCGCCTCAGGTTTGTTATGCCTGACCATGCATTTCTGAACTGCAAGGCGCAAAGCATTGGTTGAACCAAGTCCAGGAAACAGACAACCTGTTGCATCTTCATCTTCGAGATTCTTCTTCTCTGAGAAAGCAACAGAAGAATCCTGCTCCGTTTTTTTATCACATTTTATGAGATGCATCTCATTGTTCCAGCATTTACCTCTGGAAAGGATCATGTAATGGTCCTGCCATTGCACCTTGCTGTGATCAACTTCCACTACACGGAAAATGTGAACCATGAATGTCAGATCTTCTATCTTGTTTGTGATCAGTTCAAACACACAGGTGTCACCTTCCTCAAGCAAGTGATGAAGGGAGAATTGCTGCCACGCACAGTGCACTTTTCCAGAAAGAAAAGCATGTGTTTGCTGCCCTACTGCATCTTGAAGCTTGAGATCTGTCACTTCACAAGGGATATGTGCCTGCCTGAAAGCAGGAGGAATTTTCTGTACCCAAACCCCATTGCATATTATCACTGTACTCATGTGCTGGTTCTGCTAACTAAGATTTCTTGCCACATAGCTACCCAAATCTCTCTTGTTTTCTATTTCTACTTCCTTCTGCAATAAGTGTTGCAAGGGTGGGTTAGAGATGGCTCACCACAATAAAGTTTTGGTACACATTTGATTTCTTCATGACCACCACAACAGAAGGGTTCATGGTCTTCAATGCACATGCAGCATCCCTGGCTGCCTCCCTCTGGAGCTGTGTGACGGGGAGTCGTTTGGAACCCACAAAAAGGAGTTGCTTTCTCACCCTCGCTTGCAACAATGAGGAAGCTCGCCTATTCCTTGACAAGCTTGTATTGCTGCCTGTGAGCCTTCTCCAACTGGCCCCAGGCTTCTTCCTACACCTCAACGATGACATCTCCGACTGCCACCTCAAACATTGCTTGTCTGGTTTGCAGGTTCTGGTCCACCATTGTGCAGAAATCTCAGAATCCTTCTTGACTTCTGCTGTACTTCCATTGGATGCTGGCATGGCTCACTGCATGG
>Ga0209208_10010687_pt1 | contig 11870 bp, 9 predicted proteins | sample S1TSphfallax_3_FD_187694 | JGI IMG/M metagenome (GOLD analysis project Ga0209208, IMG submission 187694) | Host-associated microbial communities from peat moss isolated from Minnesota, USA - S1T2_Fd - Sphagnum fallax MG (SPAdes) (version 2) | ecosystem: Host-associated > Plants > Peat moss >...
TGCATGTATTATTATGACATGTGAAATATTTGGGTGCCACCTTAATTCACCATAGGAGAAAATCAATACATAATGTAAAGGCAAGTACAAAGGATGACGTTCATTGATAGGATGCAATTCACCTCTTCGCAATTGAATCAATATGTTATAAAATGCATTTGGAACCTCTCTATTTCCATGAAAAATAGTTTTCATTTGTTTAAGGGAGGTTATAACATTAGACATCTTTTCTAGGTTCAAAATGTAGACATGCATCACCACGCCCAAATGATGAATGCCCCATCTTCATTCCTCTTGTAAAGTTTCATATGTTTGTTTCATTAGTAGAACAAAATGATTACGTTTAGGTGAAGTTGTTGTGATGTCAATATTGTATTTAAGCGTTTGAACTTGTAATGTTTTGATTGGATCATATGCACATATAGTAATGTAAATATTTGTTGTATATTAGGTACAAGTAATAAATCACCATATATATTTGTGGGTTAATCTTCCATGGACATGGAAAAATGGGGACTAAGGTTTAACATGCAATATTGACTAACACCTATCGAAGTGAAAACAAATGCATTATTGTACCATTGTATGTTATCATGAAATTATTTTGCAACCATGTCATCCCCATCAAACAATTGTTGTAATGCATGCATGTGGTGGTTGTCAAAGCAAAGGTAACGTAATTTTGGTTTTACGACAACATGTATTGAATAATATATTCGTAATAATATTATTTGTTAATTTATATTATGTGGCCTTTAATAGTTGTTACATTTGATGTTTAATAAGCTACTTGTTCTCATAGCCTTTCCTATGTTTGAGGTGATGATTTGTGACCTTAATAGTTGTTACTTAGGGTGTTTAATAAGCCATTTAAGTTCATAACCTTTCTTCAGTTTGAGTCGATGATTCTATGACTAACAATTATTACATGGGGTGTTTGATAAGCCTCTTGAGCTCGCACCCTTTCTTTGGTTTGGTTGGATGATTCTATAGCCCTATGGTTGTTACATGTGGTGTTTGATAAGCTGTTTGTGCTTATAACACTTCCTTTGCTTGAATTGATGATTTTATGTCCCTAATAACTACTACATGGGGTGTTTAAAAAGTTGTTTGTGCTTATAACCTTTCCTTTGCTTGAATTGATGACTCTATATGGCTTTAACAACTACTACATGGGGTGTTTGATAAGTTGTTTGAACTCACAACCTTCATGGATGATTGTATTGTATCGTTAATAGCTACTACATGGGGTGCTTCAAAAGCTACTTGAGCTCTCACCTTTTCTTTGGTTTGAATAAATGATTATGTAGCCATGAATGTTGTTATATGTGGTGTTTAATACGCCACTTGAACTTTCAACCTTTTTGCAACTTGAATAGAGATATACCTAATAAATATTAGATAGTGTGCTTGATAAGATGCTTGACTTTAAAGGCTTTCTTTTGCTTGAGCAAATGATTTTTTGGCCCTTACATTAGTAACATAAGTTGTTTGTGCTTGTAACCCCTGTTCCTTTTCTTCATCGATTTCCATATTCCTTGCTCAAGTGGCACAATCTTTTGCTTTTGCATGTTTGGTATGTAAACTAACACCACCATGATATCTAGGAAGCATGTTTATGGTTTATATTGAGAAATTTCCACAATTTGGGGATCATAAACACAAAATGGGAAGGACCAATAACACTTGAATGTTCCCTCCAAGCTTGAGAAGATAGGTTGGGGTTTAGAAACATGCAATAGTAGGGATTAGTTAGGCTTCCTTTGTTCCCTCTTGACTTGAAGTCTAAAAGGTAGGTTTAGGGATCATAAATAAATATGGGTAAGGAGCAAGGACATTATCCTTCTTCCTTCTTGGCTTGAGATGTAAAAAATAGGTCTTCCTTCTTAGCTTGAGGTGTAAAGAGTAAGTTTGGGAATGAAAACACATAATGGATGAAACATTTTCTTCCTTCCTAGGTCCCTTTTAGCTTAAAGAGGATAGGTGATAGTTCAAAAGCCACAATGAAATGTGTCTTTTCAACATTTTATTAACCTTTTGATCTTTGTTTGTTTAAAGAAATATTCTTCACAAAAGTTTGTTTCATTAATTAAATACATCATTCAACTCAAACCCCAAGAATGTTTCCAAGAGGGTGAAATCCTTCTTAATTTGTTTTTTAGTTAAAGAAAAAGAGGGCATGCTCTTTTGTTGGAAACCACTTTGGAAAATTTATAGTGGAATTGAAAATTAAAATTTTATTCAGTTTAATTCTCTTTTGATACACATGAAATTGGCCCCATTCTCAAGTTTGTTTTGAAACACCAAGAATTTGCATTCAATTTCCACCAAATTGGAATTCTAAATTATATCAAATTCCCAATGACAAAATATACATGCATGTTTTTTTTTTCTTGTTCTTCACATTTTAGAATTTAAATATTTTTTAATTTTTTTTTTCAAAAATTAAAAACCAAGAATGTAATTTGAATCAAAAGCTTAACTTACATATGACAAGAAATCAATGTAAAAGATTTTGTTACAAATTTTTGAGTGCAATTCAAAGGTTTTATTCAATTTGATTTTCTATTGATACACATGAAATTGGCCCCATTGTTAGGAATTTCCATAAAATACCTAGAATTCGAATTCAATTACCACCAAATTGGGATTTTGAATTATATCAAATTTCCAATTAAAAAATAATGTGTACAATTATTTCACAACATGAAGCATAAGTTTTATAATGGTTTTGCAAATAGCCCAAATGTGTGCATCTAACACACCAAACTTTCAACTCTTGAATCTCCTACCTCCCAAACATAAATTAATTACATCTTTATACAATTTTTTTTAAACAATATTACATTATTCACAAACTTCATTTTCTTTGGCATTTCAAACTTTGTATGTTAGATGTCCACATTCAAACATGTATTCTTCCATTCATTCCATCCTTTGCCAAATTTATTGTCTTTTGCAAAACAATTTGAATATTCTTCAAGCTAACTTCTCGGATGCCCACACACATTTTCAAGTCATTACAAACATATTGACATGCTTTGTTAAATATATATGAGCAAAACATGTTCCTTTGCAAGGATTGATAATGCCAATTGTGCACATGTGATTATAGAGTATAACTTTCTAATAAGAATGGTCAAGTTGCTTCCTTCATCCTTTATGTAAGCCATGACCTTGTCCAACAAATTATACAAAGACAACAAATCTTTCACTTGTGTTGCCATTGTAGTTCATGTAATATCATGAAGTTCAAACATACCCATTGTTCATGGACCTAGTTTGAATTGAGAAAATTGATCACAAGAGCAATTGTGTTGTGCCCCAATTTAAACATTTAGAAATCAAATGACACAATGATTGTCATGGATTGACCCAATGTAAAAAGGACATGTTCCTCAAGAATCTTTGTCACCATTGCCAAAATAGCTTTTTGTTTGAAAAAATCATGCATAGACACTATCGCAACACCATCCACTAAAACTAGTGGTTTCAGCTGTAAAAATTGACATATAACCTTTTGCAATGTACAAGGCATTCTACATATTTGTTTTACTTTGAACTTTGCTTGTGGTAAGGAGCATAATTTAAAAAATGTTTGGTGATTGTTTTGTAACCATGATCACTTTGATGCTTCAACTTCTTTTGGCCCCCCTTTTTTTCATCTTCAACAATATTTTGGTTTAGAACATTCCACAATTCCCTTCAACATGTTTATTAATTGAGGTGGGCCCATGGGCTTTGTTGTATGTCATCACACTTTGCATTTTTATGAGGTGCTATCACTATTACATGCTTGGGAGACCACATGACAAATTACATTGTTTGCACAAATGTTAAAGTTACAACCAAAAGCTATCATTAATCACAAAAAATGCCCACATGAAAGATGACCAATGGTGATTCCTTCAATTTTTTTGATTCACACTTAGTTCGAAAAACAACAACTCCCATGCAATCTCTCTTGTTTCATGTGTAGTAGCTTTGACAATTGTTACTATAGTTGGAGTTGAAAACAATTTTGTAATATTCAATCTTGAAATTTTGACTGTAGTTGCTTCTTTATTCACATGATCCATATCCACCCCAATTGTTTCAAAATCTAAATCCTCATTAGATTCCCATATGTTCATGAACTTTTGTTGAGTTGAAGCAACAATAGTTCAATTGCACATTGTAGCAACAAATTTTGCACTAGTGCAAAATGTTATCAAAATTCAACAAACACACAAACTCAACTCCAAGAACGTGGCTCCTTGACCTCCTTGATTTGTGCTAAATGCATTCAAACTAATGACCCTAAATTGCATTATTTGACATCACTGCCAAACTAGAAATCTTGGATGCATGGGTTATGAAAACTAGAAACATCGTTTGAGAAACTAAAGCAAAAAGGTTTGGTGTGTAGAGTGTTTAGGGTTTAGCAATAATTGACCTACTTGAAAAGGAGGTCTTCATCCTTAATCTAGGTAGGTTATTTGGTTTTACAAAATCAATACATGGCCTGGTAGGTTCTTGGTGGGTATTCCAAAAGGTGACTGGATAGGTCGGGTATTAACCCAATTATCATAAATTTTGATGGCTGGTTATTGATACCCGGACCCAGAACCAGGCCGGGTAACTGGACCAAAACTCAATAAGCAGCCAACACTGGTGTAAACCACTACCCTACGAGTGGTTAGGGTTTAAGGCTTTGCTCTATCGCCCAACAACAATGGAGCCACCAGGTCTCTCTTGCAAGATAACGTTGTCGCACGGAAGCAATTGCGCAGAGAGAGAGAGAGAGAGAGAGAGAAACGTGGTTGATTTACGAAGTGGTGAGGCATTTGGCAAGTGGCAGCTAGAGAGTGAATAAGTAGGAGATTGCTGGGCGTGATTGTAGAGTTTTGTGCAATTTTGTGGACGCCAAAACTTTACAGAAGTCTTCATGACTGACTGACTGACCGACCGACCCTCATTTTCCTTCTCAACTGTTGCAGCAGCAGCTTGCAACTAAAGAGAGAAGAAATCATTTATTTTCTTCCTTTCTTTCTTTCCGTCGGATTTTACCTTTCTCACACGAGAAGTTTTGGGAGGATCTTTGTTCTTTATGGCATTTCCCTTTTTTGTGCATTCCTTTCCTCTTGGTCTTTCCGAACATTTCCAAATGCATTATTGGCAGCAGGGAAAGGAACCGCTGCCAATGCAGCCCGGTCCAAAATGGTTGCTGGCAGGTGTAGGGTTCTGGAGTTTAGCTTATGTCGTCTCGCGTTTGCTGTGTCCACGCCGCTCCAAAGACTTCTGCAACAGACTTGTATCCATGTTGCATGTGGCGCTGTCGCTGCTTTTGTGTGGGATCTCGGTGCGCGACTGGTGGCATCCTCTTGACGGTATCGGCGGCCCTTCCACTTTTCCTCAGGCGAGTGGCCCCATTCAAATCCTTTTTTCTTTTTTTGTGGGTTCAGGGTTTGTTGTCCGTGGCCCTATTATCTTCTCTCTCATCATCAGGATCTAGCATAATGATGCCTTGCATGTAAGGATTGTCTGCATTGCCAAATGTTTCCTTGCAATCTGTTATCTCTGATGGATCCTTTCTGCACACTGAGTGTTTGAGGTATGTGAAGAGCATGGGTACAAACATCTTTTTCATGGGGGATCCTTTTGGCCTCTTTCAGATGCTTGCATTGACAGTGAGCCTAGCATACTTCATATACGACTCTATTTGCTGCCTTGTGGAGCTACCCTTCAAACTGGAGGATCAAATTCATCATGCCATCACTATTATGGGGCTTGCCTATGGGTACCTACTTGGATCGGTATGTCTCCCATCCCTGTGAATCTGTAGCATAAGGTAGCATGAAACCCTTTCTCTTTTGTTGGTTGCATAGGTATCATCCTCCATAGGGATATATTGTTATGAAATGCATGGAAGGATGTCATACAGTGTTGTCAAAGTAGTTTGTTCCGAAAGCATCCAGACCACTCCTGAGGATGTTGAACAGTGTTGCTCAAAGTAGTTGTCCTGAAAGCATCCAGACTCTTCTGAGTCAAACAAGGCAATAGTATGCCGATAAAGGACTGCAGATACTTCCAATTTCCTTTGCCCCTATTCAAAGGTGTTAACTTAGTTGTATTTCTTGGAGACTAGGTCGAGTCAATACCTTCCATTAGGAACAAATACAAGATATCCAGCTTGTGTGCTGTAAATCTACTACAGAACGCCTGGGTATGTATGTACACATTTATGTTTGTTGAAACTGCAGAATGTTCCCAGGAGTCATTCTTGGACTCGAGTCATGATTGTCTGCCAGCAGCCAAGATGCTATCAAAATTAACTGCTGGTTATTTGTGTTTCTGCCTGCAGTGTGGGACTGAGCTTGTGGCATGCCTGATGTTGATGGAACTCTCAAATCCCTTCATGCATGCCCGAGAGTTGCTCAAAGAACTTAATCTCAAGGACACATCATACAGCTTCTTGAATGATGTAAGATGTGGTTGATGTAGATAGACTGTCTGTGTTTCTTTGAGCTTTGATCTAACTTTGGGCTGGCTTCTTGAAAGTTACAGTGCAGTCTTCCAGTTGGGGTAGTTAGGAACAGGTGGAGGTTGATTCTTTTTTCTCAGTGGATGTTAATGTTGTGAACCTTTTCTTGATTGACTTGTTTACAGGTTTGTTTTGCATTAGTCTTCACATTTGCCAGAATGATTGTTGGACCTTTTGTGGTGTTCTTCACTGTACAAGCAGATGGTTCTCCCGCTGTTAAGGTCAGAATGGTCACCTGCTCTATCTTTGTGCATGTCTTTTATGGCAAACATGTCCTTTGCACTATTGTTCCTTCATATGGTTCCATTCTTTTTTAAGGATTTTTTTGTGCTCAAATTTTGCAGAGGATGCTTCACAAAAGGTGCCTGTTTCCTCATTGCAGGTGGGAGCTGTTGGTATCCAACTGGTCAGCATACTCTGGTTCTGGAGAATTGCACGAATGGTGCTCTACAAACTTAAGAAACGGAATCTGAAACCAAAGTCTTCATAATAGTAGTTGGTTTCAACATTCAACTTCTTGCCACATACATCTAGAAGGCATTGACTGCAAACTGCATTTGATTAGACTGTTGATTTGGGTTTCAAAGCACAACTGGAAACTGCATTGTCTTCAGAAGCAACTCGTAGGCTGCTTCTGCACTCATTTTGTTGGCTGATCCAGAAGATGGACTAATTGTCATCTCTGCTCTTATCTGGTGGAGGGTGATTAGCATGTCCAGTGAGTCTGTGTAGGGGATGCAGACGTTCTTTCTGTAGATAATTTTGTCGGAGGATCATGAAGCCTTCAGCTTGTGTCTTTCAATCAAAGATCTCTGGAATTGTCTGATTCAAATATTGTGGTCATCATGAGACATAGAACTGAACTTGGTGCACCCATATTGTTAAGGCATGGTCAGAAAGAAGTGGTTATGAGGTCACCATTAGGCCATATTGGATGTTGGCTACTCTAGTCTGCCCAGTTATAGTAGGGGTCAGGAGCAAGTGGTCATGGGTTCAATTCACCAGTAGGCCATATTGGATATTACCTACTCTAGCCTGCCAGTTATCACCAACCCAGAAAGTTGTGAGTACCTGGTTAAACTGCAGTACATGAAATACAGTGCGTGCCCTATGAACTTTGTGGGTGTCAGTGCTGCATTCTGTGCAGCACCCACATGGTTCTGCCACAGGGTTTGATCTATGTTGGTGGAAATTTTCTTTAAAAATGCTTTTCAGACAATTTAACCGAGGTGGCTGGTTGTGGGGTGGTTGGATTTAGGGTTGCAAACTAACAGTTCCATTTTCCTTCAGGAACATAGGTCCTATGAGATGCCCTATAACGTTGGAAGCCCCTCAATCACTCCTAGTTCCTAGTTCCTTTTTCCTTTTGAGGACTAGCCCTATCAGATGTGAACAGTATGCTGATGCAATGTCTGTCTTGGAACCTCTGTACAGCAACATAGAGCCAATTAGTGAGGCATGTTCAAACCTCCTCTGGAGTTTTTGTGCTTTTTAATCTGGTAGCTGCTTGTCCACTTGTTGCAGCATATCAATATGGTTTTAGCAATATGGAGTTCATTGCCCATATGCTCAACTGATCTTGCAGACTTTTGAGTCCGATTAGAAAGGGAAAGTAAGTTGGCAATAGTACAATGGCAGAAGAAGAGTGCATGGAAGCCACAGGAGATGGCAGATGAGAAAACGCCATGAAAAAAACTCTGTTCTATATCTCAGCAATTGGTTCAGGATCTTGGCCGCTGTTGCCAGAGCTCCCATCGCCAGTGGGACCAGAAAACACACTCTGCATCTGCTGTTGCTGCTGCTGCAACAGTTTGCACGCACGGTGGCTCTCATCTTGCCTAGCTCCTGAGTCCCAGCAGCTACCGCGCATGATCTACTGCATGCTTCTTCGCTTGTGGTGAGGCTGGTGCTGCTGCTCGTGTTCTGCATTGTCCTTGAGCTGATTGCAGCAGTCTAGGCAGCTGCAGCTTCTCTAGCCCTGTGGCCGCCGCCACCGCACAAGGTCGTCGTCGTAGTATCCAAGCATCGCTGCTCTATTTTCTTTTGCGCTCTAGCTGCAAACTTGCGACTGCAAGCCTACGTACTCTTCTATCCTAACGACTACTGCTCCTGGCGCTAGCACCGGAGCAGCTGATTCTCCGGGTGTGACAAAGAGATTGACATAGCTGCAAACCTCAGAGACGACACAAAAGGAGAAGAACAGACCATGAATATCGAGGCGGCGCTTGAGCTGAGGAACTACGATATCTCAATGCAAATATCATGCGATATTTACTGCAACTGAAAAAGCGTTGGGGGTGGTGGTAGTTTGCAGTGATAGGAGCAGGGGGAAGAGAGAGCAGGTGCTCTGTTAGGGTTTGCAGAGATCGGCCTCCTGCGACTCTGTCGAGCATGATCCGGGCTCCTTCGATCAATGCAAGCATCACACCACCAAAGATTGGAGACCGGGACGCAGATTTCATACCCGCTCGCAGTGAAAGAAAGCCTCTAGGGGCAGCACCGACGCCTGGAGTCCGAAGGATCTTCCTTCTGACGAAGATACGCACAAGATACAATCAAAGGTGCTGAAAAGATTCTATTTGGGCATGGCTCTCCAGTGAGATTGACATAATCACTTCCTAGCGGACGAACAAGACAACGTTAACGACTAATAGGTAAGCCAAAGGCTCAGAGAGGGGACCCGCCAAGGGCCTACGGTGGGGACCACAAGGTGCACAAATAGGACCTAGGAACTTGTGGGCCTATTTCGTCTTCTTTCCCCATAGAAGCCATAGGACCTGGCCTTGCGGTCCTTTTTTTTGATGGGGCCTCCTATTCAGTGTGATGTTTCATGTTCTGGTTGTGGAGTTCTATTTTCACTTTGTGGTATGGTGCATCATCAAAAGCACTACTAGGCATACCAAGCTAATTTTTTGTGTGATGGGTAATGTCCTTTTAATTTCGTTCTTGCTCCTTTTCGCTTGCCTTAAGCTTGGCTTGGGTTTCAACTTTGGATCCCCTCAAAGCTTTTCCATTTGGATATTCTTCGTCCTCATATGTGTGCATCCCTTCAATTTTGAAAGGAGAGGTATAATTGTTTTTCCAGCTTCCCTTTGATAGTTTGGCCTATGACCTTTCTAATGTGGTTGCTTGACATTTGTTCTTGTTACTCTTGCATTGGTGTCTTTTTCTTTTCCTTTGTGGTGGTGCAGTTGGTCATAGGGGGATTAGGACACATCTATGACGTTTCTTAGCAAATGATTGGGAGGAGCTTCAGGCAAAGCATGTTTTTTGTGAGCAAACCCTTGCAATGGTTTCACCTTTAGTTTGAGCCCCCTTAGCAAATGCTTTTTTTGGAAATACCCTTTCAGTTTTGGTTTTGCTTGCACCACATTGTCTTGGATGGAATCTCGGTTTAGGCCATGTTGAAGAGTATGCCCATGTCACCAAGGCTCTTGCCCTTCTTGCTTTGGCCCTAGCTTCCGTTGAGACCATTAATGTTTTGCAAGTGTTTCATCTCCCATATTTATCTTCTCCTTGTTAGGATTCCTTGTTGGAGATCCAACCCAATTTGGACTTGGAGTTTTCTTAGGATTCCTTGTTGGAGATCCAACCCAATTTGGACTTGGAGTTTTCTTTGGATTCCTTTAGGTCAACTTTCATTCAATTATCACATCTTTTAGCTTGTGATTTTTTAGGTATGGTTTTGGAGCACTTGAGGGACCTTTTTGACCTTGATGTTTCTCACAACTATTTCAAGTGTGTTTTCATGTTGTTATAGGTCATTTCTTAGGGCCATTGCTTAGGTTTTGGTGTTGCTAGACTTTTGGCTTTGGCCAAGCCTTCTGGAAGCATTCAACTGATTATAGTGGGGAAATCTTATATTGGTTGGTGAATAGAGCTCTATGTTTGCAATTTTGTGACACATTTTTTACTCATTTGTTGTTTCATCAATTCGATGTTGTAGTTAAGGGGGGTGGGGTGTGAGATGGTGATCCATAGCATTTGAATTATTTTAGACATCCATTTTGATTGAGTGGGTACTATAGGTGGATGTAACAAATGCTTTCAACACCATTTCTAAAAAAACTATCTTTTAACAACTTCATGTTGTAGGAGGTCAATTGTTTCAACTTTTACCTTTTGTTTGGTATTTTATGCTCACTAAATTCCCATTTTCTTTAGCCACATCCCTTTTGGGGAATTTGTTGAGCATCCATTCGTTGGAGGGCACTTGCCAAGGCAATTTGCTCATTGCACCTTCTTTTGGTCCATTTTCGTGTGTTGTGATGTTTTGCAAGGGTTTTTTTTTCTTGTATTTTCCTTTCCCTTGCATACCCAAGTAGATTTGGTCTCTTGAATTGTTTCATCTCATGGGGTGGCTGCAATGGTGGTGACTTAGGTAAATGAAGGAATTTATTACGATTGACACTCAATAGATGTGTTTTCTTCCCCTTGCCATAGAGGTTTTTTGGTGCCTAGGCCAACAAGTAGACGATTTTTTTTATTGATGTGTTTAGTATGGTATAGTTAGCAAAAGGCACCAATGGCCCTTCTTTGACAATTCTACGTGCCTTTTATAAGTAGAAAGTGTTAGTAGCCTTCAAAGAACGCATGTTGCTTCTATTTTGAAATGTGTTGTCATTGTAAGTGAAGGTTTTTCTAAACTTATTATGCGTTTAAGTTTCCCTTCCTTTCCTTCTTTGACATGCTTCTTGCAACTGTTGGGGCATTGCAACATAATTTGTTCCTTAGCCTGTTTGTGACCCCCTTTTAGTCTTTTGTGTTTTAAGTTTCCCTTCCTTTCCTTCTTTGACATGCTTCTTGCAACTGTTGGGGCATTGCAACATAATTTGTTCCTTAGCCTGTTTGTGACCCCCTTTTAGTGTTGTTTTCTCTTTATACTTCACTTCCCCCCTTCACTGGGTGCTTATTTTAGTGAAGTCTACAAGGGCTTCATTATATCAAATGCTCCTTAAGGCATAGAGTCACTCAATCACTCAAGTTAGACAACTTGAGTGTGCAGCACATTAGTGTTGGTTTGGTGTATTGACTTTTGCCTCAAATCAACACTGGTAGCATAGCAAGGACCCTACCAAACATCTGATTGGAAGCAATACCAGCCTTTGCACTACTATTATACCAGTTTCAATTTACCAAACATATACAATATACCTTTTGCCGCATTAAATTTCACTAAATTTCAGACAGGATAGCTTGTCAGGGACCTTACAGTTTTTCTAAGTTCCTGGGGCACTCTGATGGTAACCTTGTCAAATTAAAAAGAAATATGCAAAGTTACCCAAAAGAACACCCTTTGAAGGTACCCTGACAATGTAGCATGCACCTTATGAAGATCACAAGGTAC
>Ga0209208_10010688_pt1 | contig 11869 bp, 3 predicted proteins | sample S1TSphfallax_3_FD_187694 | JGI IMG/M metagenome (GOLD analysis project Ga0209208, IMG submission 187694) | Host-associated microbial communities from peat moss isolated from Minnesota, USA - S1T2_Fd - Sphagnum fallax MG (SPAdes) (version 2) | ecosystem: Host-associated > Plants > Peat moss >...
GATTGCCTTTAGTGTTTTCAATTATTTTGCATGATTGCAAGCTCCTTTGCCCTCTAAAAGCTTTTGTATTGGCCTTTGCATCCACTTGCACCTCTAGCAATCTTTATCACATCCAATGTAGAGTAATTAGTTTTTTTCCCAAACCCTCACTAGCCTTTTTTTTTACTAGCAAGATTTTGTCACAAGATTATGCTTCATTTTTGGTTTATTATTAGATTTGGCTAAATTTTTTTGAGATGCTTGCCATGTTTTCCTATGGATGCTTGTCACTTAGGCTACAATAGAAAATTATTAAAAAAAACACTAATCCTCACCCATAAACATGAGAAATGGGATAGAATAAGGTGATTTAAATTAATGTTGTGTGTGTATATGGTTTAGGACTTAAGACTCCATGTAAGTGTAAATGCCAAAATGAAATTTATCATGACAAAGTGTATAAGGTCTGTATGTATCCATGTAAATGTAGAACACAAAACACATGTAAATGTAAAATTGTGTAAATCTATTTTAAGTTATGTAAAACAATGTAAAACCATGTCACTTTTATTTGGGGGGAAGGGGAGTGGAAGAGGGAAAATTTTCAAAATGTTTTTGGTGATGGGCCAATCAAAGTGGCCCATTACCACACACAAAAAAACGTTAAAAACATTTGTGCTTGTGGATGCACCAAAACCAATTAAATTAATTAATATGAATAATAATAAGTATCCAAGTTCTTGTAAAAGCCTAGGCCAAAATGATGATGAACAAAGTTATTAATAGAAAATGTAGAAAGTTTGGGCACGCAAACTCCACTTTCAAGTGATTTACATGTCATATATAGAACTATGAACACTTACACACACAACACTGGTTTAAATGTAGTTTGTTAGGCCAACCATTATACCCAAGCAATTAAGAATATCATTATATCTTTGTAACTTCAACACATGTTTTTTTACACATTTGACGGATGGGCAAGAACTTCTAATAAACCTTTTTATATTTATGCAATTTTTCCAAAAGAAAAATAATTTTCAAGACTACAATATAGAGTAGAAATATAATTTCTTCAATTGAAAAATAATTAAATCAATAATGGACAATGGAGCAAATTGAAAAATTGATTAACTTGTGTTGCTCCTAGGTTGAATTCAAATGATGTTAGAAAACATGGAGAAATTACAATGAGTTTTCATAATTGTGACAAAAGGTAAAAGAGGTATTAGATTTATCATAAATCATCATAAGAATCAAGCAATTTTCCAAAAATTTCTAAAAGGATAACAAGTTTAAAAAATTATTTTGCAAGAGACGTAGATTGGAACATATTTTATTGTGTTGGAAACGCCCTCAAAGTTGAAGCATATGTAGTGTAAATTATATTTAGTACTTAAGTGAAAAAAAGTGGAGGAATTTAAAAAAGAATTAGAAATATGGGGTGTTCTTGTTAAAGTAGGTAAATTTGAAAAGTTGTTGTAATGGTGGTTAAGTACAATGGAATGGGCCCAATATGGCTTGTTCCAAAGCATAGCTACAGTAGTACCTTTTCACGTTCAGCACTATTGTGCTGAATAATTAATATAATTTGAAGTTTCTGCTTTAGCACCACATTTTTTGATTTTGAGATTTTTGACATATAATAAATAAATACAAAATTGGAAAAATTGAAAATAATATAATTAGTGCTAAAGCTGAAAAGGTATTACGGTAGTTTTTTCATTACTAAATATTGATTCATATTTCAATTGCATTTTCAATCATCAATTCACATTAAAACAAATATTGACGACAACACAAAAAGTGAAGCTTGCAAATGGCTACTTATCCCACCTAAGGAAAAGCGTGATAAAACATTGGAATAGGACCCCCAACCAATTATAATATATAGAACTTGTGTTTTCTTTGATGCAACTTGTGGATTCAAGAGAATACATTAATGGAAAGGACTCGTGTTATTGTAATTGATCAAGATGTGGGAGGGACAAGATTATGTGCAATAACCTACATACTCATATCGGTCACCAAACATAACCAAAATTTCAAAGTCCTTTTTGTGTGCAAATTTTGCCTTGCAACTAAGTATTGTACACAAAAATGATGTGAATTGGCCACTGGCATGTGAGTGATATTTGCGTAGAAATAATTATGGGTTTTATGAACATGGCTCACCATTAGAATGTTGACATGTCCCTTGAAATGGTTATGGATATATGTATTAGTTTATATAAAAAATAGATGGGATGGATCTATTACCCCATAGGAAAATGACAAGAAATACGTCAAATTTTATAATATTGATAGACCTAGTTGTTAATCCACAATCCTACACATTTTGTTGGAATTCAATCCACAATGGAAAGAGAAACGGCAAGAGAAAAATGCAAAAATAATCCTAAAGAGGGTGGCGACAATATTTCTATTAAAATTCTACACTAGTTATATCAAACAATATATTGTTTGGGTAATATTAGACAAAGGCGGAAAAATCTCATACTATTGTTAACTAATTTCCTACTATGCACATATTTAAGCAATGTTGTAAATTTAAATAATATTTTTGCATCAAACTATGATACCCTATATTTATTTAAATTTTTTTGTTTTAGTACTTGATTAAAAAAGGAGGAATACATGAAGACCATTTTCTGAAGGTTTCGAAGATGTAGTGAAAATAATGCAACCATTTAAATGAATATAACCATTTACTCCCTTGGATGAATAAATTACCATTCTTACCAAACAAGTAACATACACACATGATGTTTTGAACCATAACCATTCCACTTCATTCAAAACAAACAAAGGCGAAAGACAAATGATGAATGTATGATTTTGTTTTTAGAAGTAGGTCATCTTGCACTTGCCACAACTAAGATCTCTATTATGTCAAAGATGGAATAAGTCAATTTAAGCAAAAAGTCATTGCATATGCACTACTGGTTTAGTTCGTTTATTAACCTATTATTGAACCTCCTAACAACTGAACTCTAAAATATTTAATATTTTTTTAAAATAAAAATTCCTCATATCAAATATTGATGTATATTCTATATTCATTATAAATTGATTTTCAAAATGAAAATAAACTTGTTATAAAAATAATTCAATTATAATTCTACCAAATAACCAACATGTATGGCACCCTATTTTTTTCTCGCATATTTTTTAAATTGATAGAAAAGTACAATGTCACTCTAAGGGAAATGATGATAAGATTATTTTGTTATTACAAAAAAATTATCCTTTCAATATAATAAGATTTTTTCTTAAACAATGAAATTAATTAATTGTTTACAAAAATGTGATACAATTCTTTTTGTTGACCTTATAAGATTTCTTGATGGAAAAGAAATTTCAAGACATGTTTGTGGGAGTTTTTATGAATTTCCATAAATTGCAAGAATTTGCAATCCATGGGAAAGACTTAATGTTATTTTTGTGACTTACATAAATCAAACAACTATTGGGTGGGGGGGGGGGTTGGATTCATATTTTCCCCCACCTTATTATTATCTAATTTTCAAATATGCAATTATTTTAGCCACCGTACATTTGTTTATAGTTATTTTTTGGCATCCAATTTCAATACCTTATGTTAATTTAAATTCTTAGTTTTCCAAAATTTGGGGTTAGAAAAGTTTGAAATTGAAAGCAAAAATGAAACCATGGGGGTGGAAGTAAAGGTATTTTGACCTTACTTATTACCCTGTTTTCTACTTGTAAAGTATAAACAAACAATTTTCAAAACTTCTAACCTTCCTTTAACATCTCAAATCAAATAAAACCTCTAGATTTCCTCATTGGCACCTCTAGCCTCCTTCTAGCTTTTCGAAAATATAAATCTACCATATCATTTGGACTTGGAAAGTGCCCCAAAAATATCCCCAAAAATTATATTAGTTTTGGAAGGCTAGGGATGAATTAAATTATGAAAACAAATTCCATTGACAAAAATATATATATATATTAGAATGTTCATTGCATCAATATTGAGGGCTAGGAAAAAAAAACAATTATTTGCAAAAACAATTCATATACTTTCAAGTATTTTAAATTTACTTTTCAAACTGCCAAAAAATCAAAGATCCACTTCAAGTACTTAGAATTGCATTGGAAAAACATAATTATATCAATTTAGCTTTTGAAACCAATGCCAACAATAGTTAAGAAAGAATGTACCCAAAAAAATTTATGTTATTTTACAAATTCATCTACTTATTATACCTTTTATTTGGAGAACCCCAATTTTTGCATAGCAAAGTTACTTTTTGGGCTACTTTATCCTGCTTTCACCCATGCAATGCATTTGAAATGAAAAATTTTACAATTTACAAACTTTTATAAGTCACAAATTAATTAAAAGATTATTTCCAATAATTGTGTTGCATGTGTTTTGTTTGGTGATGGGGTGTAAATTGTCACACTTTATTACACAAAATTGAAGGGTATTGTGGGAGAATTTTGGGGTTGAAGGTTTTAGATGTTTTGGGGTGTTTTTTGCCCATTTGTGGAAAAAAATCCAAGGTGAAGGTGAAAACAATGTTTGGTCATAGGCAATTTGGTGACCACTTTAAAAAATATTTTTTGACCAAATGTATGGCAATGTTTGGTTATGGGGCATTTTGGGTTTACTTTTGAAAACTCCTAGACCATTTGACAAAGTGAGCATTTGGTTATAAGATACTTGTTGCCTAATTTTAAAATACATATTTGAACAAAAGGAATGGCAATTGTGTGATTATAGGGTTTTATATGTGTATTTTAAAAAATTAATGGGGCCAAGAGTTTTGTGAAGATATTTGATTGATTGTTATTCATTTCTTTGTTTGAAAAATAAATTGTTAATTTATGTTTTTGATGATTGAAACCATGAAAGTATCAAAGTTTCAAGTGTTTTGGTTGTAATGAATAATAATATTCAACTTTAACAACCACGTTGTTTTGAACGTTTGAAATATCATTCATTGTTCTTATGCATTAAAGTATTATGTTGTTAGGTTGTTGGTTCTTATGACTTATTGGTATGAACTTTGATGGTGCAAGTCCTTGGAGGCATCCAAACTCAACAAACTTTTATTTTAAAAAAACGAAAGTGAATGCAAGTTTACATTTACATGTCTAAGATTGTATCATGCAATTTTTTTGTTAATTGCATAATAGTTACAAAAGTTGTGTATGTGATGTTTGTTAATTGCATTATAGTTACAAAAATTGTCTATGTGTTTCTTGTTGATTGCATTGTAGTTGTAGATTATATGTATGTTGTTGGTTAGTTACTTATAATCATGGACAAGTAATTGCATGTAGTTACATGTGACTTGTAAGTGAGTTGCACCACATATATGATACCATATACAATTGGAGGTGTTAACATCATTTTATGTTTGGTGGCGATCAAAATGTAGCCCAATTCATAAATAGAGCCAAAATGGATCTTTGAACAATGCATCTAGCTAAATATATTAGATAGGATATTGGATAGTAATAGTCTTGACATCTTCTAATTAATAGCATTAGAGATGTAGATAAACTATATATTATTGGAAAGGACCATGGATCACCAAAAATGTTCACATACAAGTATTACATTTTTCAACATTAAATACATTTGCATTATTGCAAACAAGATTTTTCATTATTTGTGCAATGGACTTATGTAAGGTGTTTCATAGTGCAAAATTATTATTTTCAATTTTAGTAGGTGCAAAATAATTCCATCCATAAATGGATATTAATTACAAAACAATTTTATCAACAAATTGATCAATTGCAATTTTTTTAAATTAATCTAATTAAGCTCCAATTCCAACTTAGTACCATTGGAAAAATCTATCAATCATAAAACAATAGTCTTTAGTAATGCATTACTTGTAAGTTGAAAACTATTACCAATAGTGGAACATTAGAGGTTGCACATCAATACCAACATACATAGGTATAAATTGTAACATATTTGTTAATTATTTTTAATCATTTTTATTCTTACATTGCCTGAATTGTAAGACAATTGCAATAAACATATATATTTCATCCATTCATCCATTCATCAATGGATGAATGAAAAAATATTCAATTTTTTTGGTCAAAAGCTACTTGAAAAACAGTTGTAAATAAGTTCAAAAGATATGAACATACTTCATCCATTAATGGATGTATGAAATGTCACAGAGATTTTTGTCTACAAGAATTTGTGCAGGAAACTAATGTGGACAACCGATTACAATTAAAATGCACCAAGTTGCATCTTAATTGTATATATGGATTGTATACATGTTTGTTGCAACTTGTTTGATAGAATTCACAACTATATAAATACTGTGAATTGCAAGTGTTTGTTGCAATTCAAAAACCTAGTTGCAAGCCTAGTTGCAAAACCTTTGATTTTCTCATAATGTTTCAAGCATGCTTGCAAGCAAACCCATATTCTATATACACAACTACAAACATCAATAACACATTATTAATAACTTAACAAATTGTTAGTGAAGTTAAAAAATGGATAATGCATAGAATGTGAATGTGCAAGCATGTTATTACAAGGTTGCACCATGTTAACAACTAGCTAAATGTACATGGGCAGGGGGGAAGGGGTAGGGAAAGGATCAAGCTTATATGAACCAAATGCGCTAGCAACACCAAAAGAAGAGTTTTCAATCATCATGATCACCACTAGAAAAAAGTGCATCAATAACACCAAAAGAAAATAAAATTAACATCATAATCACCACTAACTAAGAAAAGGACAATCGACACACAAAGTGCATCAACAACACCAAGAGAAAATAGGATCAACATCACGATCACTTGATAACCAATAAGAGTATGATCAACACTTGAAATGCATTAGTAACACCAAAAAAAAAGAGGTGAATATGACAATCAACACTGACCAAGAAAATGATCAAAACACAAAGTGGATCAATAGCACCAAGATAAGAAATAACAAACATCACAATCGCGTGTTGACTAGGAAGAGGACGACCTGTAACCAAAAAAGGAGGGTGCTTAACTTAAACAATCACCCTACAACCTGCTGGATCTACACACAATCTGCAGTTTCTGAGGTTCTGAAACTAACTACAACTCCTGATCCTTTCTGCCTAGAGACGAGCATTCGCCTACACACACCCTGGAAACTCCTGCACATGCACAGCTTGTACTCATGGACTTCCAGAGCTCTGATCACAAAACTTGAAACTTATACTTTTATTTACAAAAAGTCCAGGGACTACATACTTTCGGCCTCTAGCAAGTTCATTACCGATCAAACATCTGAGAAGGCACAACCTTTCAGCTCAGAGACTCTCAGCACTTACTCAATCCAACACCTCCAATTTGCTCCCTCACACAGTGCAACAAATGCAACCTCACAGATTTTCTTCTTTGTTGAAGTCTTTTGTACTGTATGCTCACAAGCCTAATTGTACTCAAAAACTTCCAATACAGAATCATCTGAGTTCGATCCTACCAAAACCCCTCGCTAAATCCGGCTCCCATGTAAACACACTCAATAGATCTCTGGTTTCTAATCCCACTCTATCATATTCTCGGACAATGCTTCATGAAGACAATTGCAACTACCTGGCTGAGCTACTGGCGCAGCGGAAAGTCGGTAACCAGCCAAGAGCTCTGTCAATAATCAGATCTCTTTTCCTGCCTACGCATTTTCTAAGTTCACAATCACACCCTGCATTAATCTCTCCTCCATTGTCTACTCTGCATAGAAAAACTTAAGACCTCTTTTTCTCGCACGACTCTTCAGCTTCCTCCCAAAAAAATCCCCTCTTGAGCCTTCTGCTTAACCTTTCAAATTTTCACACCTCCTCAGCTGCCGTCGTTCCAACCGCCTCAGCTCATAATTGCAGCTCCACTCCTCACCATAATTTCGCGCCGCTTCAACCACACGTGATCAGCCTTCATGCTCATTTAGTAACAGTCGCCATGCATTCCTTCCTGTACAACATGTCACACACACCCAGAGAGAGATCTCCCCATGCACTCCCATGCAACAATAATGGAAAGACAGCCCCAGTAAAAAAAGAAACGGCTAATAAAGCAAACATAAACCCCAAGATCAAGAAGTGTTCACACTGGTGTGGCGACCTAATTTCGTGTTACAGATCAACACACAAAATGCATCAACACACCAAGAAAATAAAGGATGAACATCATAATCATTTTTTAATTAGGAAGAGGATGATCAACATGTGAAGTGCATCAATATCACCAAGGGATGAATTTTCAATAATCATGACTTCCCATGACGATTGTAATTGCCTTAGAGAGAAAGAAAAAAATGCCTTAAATTTTTCTTATGAATAAGAATAGGGGAACAAGAGGATCAAAATGGAACAAAATGGGGTTTATGCCCATAGACTTATAGTCAGCCCATACATGTGCAAAGGATTAAGCCCCAAGGTTCATGGAACCTTCAAACACCCATAATTGTTGATCTTATAACATTATTTTTTGAAAACAATTGGGCACACAAAACAATGAATGTTTAATCTATGAAGTTTGTTCATCTCTTGTTGAATTCATTTTGGTGATGGGGTAGGTGGAGACCAACCAACAATGTTTCCTTGCTTGCTTATTAGCCACAATGTTATACGAGATTTTTTTTAATTTATTTTTTGACACCCCCACTTTGAAGTTTTGGGGGCCATAACAACTTAATTTGTGAACCATTTTTTGTGATCTAAAGTGCATTGGATGCATCCAAAAGAAAGCATCAACTTCTTTTTGGACACCATAAACAAATAAACCCTTTAGGAAAAATTGGTGACCTTTCAATGCTCAAGTGTACATACACCAACCTACTTACTCTACCCATTAGACATTATGGGACAAAAAATTGAAAACCACACAAGGCATTTTGGAAAATAAAATTCCCATGCCTATGACATTTCATTTTCCAAAATTCCTTGCAAGATTTTAATCTTTGTAAACAAACCTTCAAATAAAAGTATGATTTTAAAAAAATGGATAACTAATGAGAAAGATTTAAAGATCTCCATACAAACCTTTTCCATTAATAGAAATTTGTTTCATGCACCAAATGTTTTTGTATCCTACCCATTTCAAGTATGTACATTTTTTTCATAAGTTGAAGGTTAAAAAAAACCTATTATGGTGATTGTGTTGTGTGCATGGGTTATTCCTTTTATTCTACAATCCAAGAATTCAAAATGAACAAAAATTCACAAAAGTTTGTTACAATAGAAATTAATATTTAAAATATTTTACAGCCTTTTTATTTTGATGATCGAGATTTTTTGTTCTTTCACCTATATATCATGTGAAAGAATTGAACTTCAACATTCATGTAGGTAGAGGCAAAGAAATATTTAAGAATGCAATGAACCTTGAAAATTTTGCCCTACCATTTCCTTAAAACCCCTAAAACAACTTGCACTTTTTGGATGACAATTCATAATACAATTTGTCCCATTATGAAATATTTAAAGATGTCTTCAATAAATCATCATACAAGAAAAAAAACAATTTTGCAACTAAAAAATTGTTGTTATCATCATTTCATCACAAATTTCATTCATCATGATTTGGCAATAATAGTCGTGCAAAATTTGCTTTTCATAGGTTTGTATGGAATGGACACAGATGCCATTCATCTTCTTGTAATGTTTGAACATTGATGTCGTGTGCATTGTTTAGACACAAATGTCATATGCTTGTTCATATTGTTTAAACACGAAAATTATGTGTCTCTTCATATTGTTTACATATGAAAGTTGTGCACATAATTTTCATGTTTAAATGATGCATGACATTCATGTGTAAATGATACAAACCCATGAAATAACAAATTTTGCACGGATTTGGAACAAACCCATGAAGCCTATAAATTTGTGATGTTGGAAGATAGCTTGAAGGTGCAAATGAATTCAAATGAGCCAAAATTGAAATCAAAATGCCAACTTTTTTGCGATTTGTTGTTACATTTGTTTATGTGGCACCACTTTAATAGCATGTGAATCATGAAAAGTTGTGCTTATTGTATAATATGGATATTGAAAAATCTAAAATGAATAAAAAATTTCCAATATCAAAGTTTGGTTTGAACAAAATATTTTAACAACTTCATTCAATAACACTACTTTCATAAAAGGCCCATTAATTTTCATAATAAAATTTATTTCATTTTCAAATTTTTTGTAGTATTAGACACATCTAAAAAAAAATCGTATTTTCATATTTTTTCAATTTTGTGTTTATCAAAATTTAAGGTTTTAAAAAAAATTATGAATCCTTTACACCATGTAAATGTGATGCAATTATGTTGTTTAAAAATAAGTTATAACTTATAATATAGAAAATTAAACTTGAAATTGTTAACATGTTTTGGTATGATTTGAAATTATGACAATTTTTCAAGACAAAACACAAAATTTGGAAAAATTTTGTGCACTTTCAATTTTTCCTATTTATTCAATTTGGATTGTAAACAAACATATGACATATTGGGGCAACTATAAATACAACAAATAAAAAGTATCAAAATATTTCATTTGAAAATTCTTCTTTACAAAAACATGTTTTTTTGGCAAAATGACCCCAAAAAGGAAAATAGTTTTGAATGCAAGTAAATACATTGGCTCGTTATATGTCATTTGGACCCTTGAGCACAAAAAAAAATCCTAAGTAAAAGAGGGAGTTACAAAACCAAATTCCAATGCACACAAAAAATGACAAACATTTGACATTTTGATTGGTTGAGTTGTTCCATCCATATGTTTTTTAAGTGCCCATTTTATCATGTTTTACCAAATAGGTAAAGGGAAGGTTGTTAAAAGTACCCACATGCAATTCCTTCCCAAACATAAATTATAAGTGTTTAATTGCCTACATACCAAGGTTGCCAAAAGGGAAATCCTTTAGAATGTATTAGGACATCCAAAACATTTGTCCATTTTTTTAATAAAAGTTTTAATGGTTGATAATTTCTTCATGGTTAATGTTTTTAACATGGTCTTAACATATTAACATGATGTTAGGTGTGATTCATAGCATGCCAAGTTTTTTTTTCCCGATCTTAGTGCCTTTAGCCCTCTTAGGGCATTGGACAATGAGTTGAGAACATCGACTAATGCCTACTCAACACTCTTAACTCATTAAAAACACACACAAACATTAAGGACCCTTTGAATTTGCTTGTTGTTTTTAAAGCCCTTATGTTCCTTTCACATTGGACAACATGTTGAAAGCATTTGAGGGTGCTAACATTTATTGGTTATGTTTTGACATTTTCAATGTTATGCACAACACTCCCAGCATGTTGCTCAACTTTTCTTGACACTATTTGGTGTCTCCTAGTGTTATTCAACCTTGTTAAGGTCTCCCAATTTTCTTGGCATATTGACATTAATTGGAATTCCTTAGCTTTCCATGGTGTGTAGCCTAAACTTTCCTTGCATAATCTAAGTCAAATTATTAGGAAAATGAAATTACACGTGCTATAAAATAGTGGAAGATGTCAATTATATATATAAGACTATAGAAAGTACAAACAAGTAGTACTTGCCAACATAATAAAATGTAAATCACCAACGTGAAAGTTGATGCTTTGTTAAAATGTCCTATTGAAATGATCTACCAAGATCATGACTTAACATGACAAGTGAACATAGCATACCAAGTCAATGATGGGTAAAATGGCAACAACATTGATTATCAAACCAACTTGTTATGTTTATTAACAATTAAAAGTAGTTAGAGCATTTATTGTGACCATTTTTTTGGTGACAATTAAGGAAGTCTTGGCAAAGGAGAAAGGGAATTCAAAAAATATAGTGCATTGAATTGGGAAGGAATAGGGGAACTATGGAAAGCTTTTGGTAGTTTTATGGCAAAAAAAAAAAAAAAA
>Ga0209208_10010691_pt1 | contig 11866 bp, 5 predicted proteins | sample S1TSphfallax_3_FD_187694 | JGI IMG/M metagenome (GOLD analysis project Ga0209208, IMG submission 187694) | Host-associated microbial communities from peat moss isolated from Minnesota, USA - S1T2_Fd - Sphagnum fallax MG (SPAdes) (version 2) | ecosystem: Host-associated > Plants > Peat moss >...
CCCCCCCCCCCTCCTTGGAACAAAACAATAATGAGGCCATAACCATATGCAAAAATATTTGTAACATGAAAATGGTTGGTATGTTTTACCCAATGCCATGGTGTGCAAGGTTTCTTAAGTTTTGCACATTTTCAAGTGTGATAACCATCCCTTAGGTTCGCCCATTGGATGGCTCCATTGAAAGCAATTGTAGATAATGGTTTTCTAACTTAAGGCTCAACAATAAGCAATGGTATACAATCCTTGCAATGATGCAAGATTAAGGGGCCATGTTGTTTGCATGTGGGTGAGGGCCATTGATTGGGGAGGCTTGGCAAGCCCAAGTTTATAACAAAATTGATAATTTCAAAAACTATTCCAATTGGTGGGTAGAATTTTATATCTAGTCACAAAATGTCCAATTGTTAGCCATCCAAATATGTGCAATAAACAATAAAAAGGATTTCATTGATAGTTTGCAAATTCGTAAATGGGTTATACTTAACAATTCCTTCAAATCCAGTGTCACAAAATGGTTGATGTGACAAAAACACATTGATTTTAGTTAGATTATTGCAAAAATGGATTTCTATGTCTTTCTTGTGACCACCACTTATTCAATTGTAAAGAATATGTTGCAACATAACATAACATATGACTAGTTACTATAACATGGTGTAAAATAGCAAGCACATACCCTTATCAACCAATCTTTTGTAACATGGGTTTGTAGGAGGCATTTCAAGTTTCAAACTAATGAAATATGAATCAAGGGTAACTACATAAAGGAAGGTGAATTATTGTCACATGCAAAGGTGATTAGCTAGGGAATTATTATTTAAAAGGCGAGATGTTGAAGTCTTTGATGGTGATAACCATGTTTTTGATGTTGGTGTGACAAAAGAAAGTGTCCACCAATACAACACATTGTGTCCTTTTGAATTAGACCCAAAAACAATTTTTTTCTTAAACTACATTTATAACTACGTACTCACATAATTATTTCAATAGTGGCAAATTACATTAATGCAATGTGGCATCATAGTTTTATTGTGACCTGTCATGGGGTGGTTGAATAGGAAGCTTGATAGTGGTTCCTGGATTAGGAAAACTGATTTTTGCCATAAGGGTTTAAGAGCTTAGCCCGCCAGGAATTTTATAATTAAAATAATAATAATAAAATTTAAATTTAAAAAAAAACGGCGGGGTTTATGATTTTCGGGAGGAGGATAGTAACGGATGCATGGGAAGCTTGTGCATGAAGCTAAAAAAAACGGCAGGAAGTTTTGGAGGGAAGGGGAGGCGATTAGACGGGGAGGAAAAGAAGACTGGGGGCATTCTGAGGGGAGTTTTTGGAGGGGTTTTTGCTTTGTTCTAGCGGCTGCTTGGCAAGTTGCTGATCTTTTCCGTTGTGCCAGTGTCTTGCTGAGCTGTTGTGTAATGTCTTGATGCAGTTGTTATGGAGGGTGATGCTGAAGAATGATGAGAATCTGAAGGGGTCCGAGCCTTAGACTTAGGGGCATGTAGAAGAGAGAGTGAGCATCTGGGAGGGAGAATGTGAGTTTGTAGGATCTTGCGTTGCATCTGAGCTGTGGGCAGCAGAATGTTGTTTACAAAAAAGGAGTGAAGAGAGGGGTTTGCAGCCAGAAATTTGTCGTTTGTCTATGCATGAGAAGTTGTCACCTTGAGTGTTTTCATGGGAGCTTGGTATCTACTAATCTGAGTCCAGTGTCTCAGAATGTTGTTGGAACTGAGGGCCTCTGGGTTTTGGGTTTCTGTTGATGGTGAGAGTGAGCGCAATGCATAGAGGCATTTAGAGGGTGTGGGTTAGCGGCTCAAAGGACCGAGTGAACATAGAGAGATCTGACCTCAAAGGCCACACCTGAAACCACTGATGGATCTGTGATGATGTGCATTGCAGATCAGGCATGAAATAGTTCCTGGATTGTTTAATCCGATGTAAGGCACAAGGATCTGCATTCTGTGATCCGATGTGTTGATCCAAGTATGAGTAAATCATTTTCTGTTGAAATATCAGAGCGTGTGTGTGTGTTTGTTCTATGAGTTGTTAGAGTGGGGTCTGGTGCAGATCAAAAGACCAGGCAGCTCGGATCCCGTTTGGGTCTGCATGCGTACCTTGGCTACGTGCATCAGTGTTTTTTTTTCTTTTTTTTTTTTCTCTCTCTTTGGTGACATTATGACTATAATTAATATGAAAACTCCTTGGTTTTTTGGTAAAGCATCCTTTTATTATTCAATTTGTGTTAATTATATTTGTGACATGGAATTAATAAATTAATCAAAAGTATCGTTGGCCTCTACAATTAACGATGACTCAATTTCTCATGATGATGATATGACATGCCATGTTGCAACAAGGTTTTCTAATTATAGTCAAGATCATTATTCATAACAATAATTTCATGAAATGTCATTTATTAGTTGGTTGAAAGTGTTGTTGACCTTTGTAACCAACAATGATTTGATTTCTTGTGATGATGATGACATGTCATGTGGCAACAAGGTGTTGCAAATTGTGAATATATAGTCAACATCATGATTCATGATCTATTGTTAATCCTTCATTATCAAATAATACACTGACGCATGGCATGACAAGAAAAGTTCTAAAACCTATAAATATGTTGTTGTGACCAATTTAATCATGATAAAGTGCAAGTTCAACAAATAATCCCCAATATGCATTCAATCAATTTTTGCATTGCCAAATGAATAAATTTGAGATAGATCCTTGGCACATGGGTGTAACAAAAGACAATACATTTTATTATTAAATAAATGTTGCAACTTTAGGTCCCTAGTTATCAAATAATACATTGCACTATTAGAAATATTATTATTTGCAACCACCTTCTATATGACTAAGTGCAATTAAATGTCGTTTGTATTTATGAATGATTGTTTATGCAACTATTCAAGTTTGAATGAATTTGGGTTTTTCCTACAACTAGGGCAGATGATTATGACCTATTTCATTTGATCAATGAATTGATTTTCATGGTGTGTTCATATTTTTTCCAACAATATATATATATAGTTGCATACACAAGCAAGATAGTCACATTGTAATTGCATTAAGTACCTAGTATCTACCTACCTACCTTATAGCTAGCCTAGGTATTACATAACCTAAATACCTACCTATTACATACCTACTTATCATTAGAATGTTTTTGTCAACTACAACTAGTTCATTCAATTAATATTTAGTTGCAAGCAACACTTGTGATTAAGATACCACCCAATAGTAAACAACAAATTACTAATGACAATTAATCACAAACAATGGATGAATTTTTCCATTCTAAAATATGTGTATGCCAATGTTATATACATAGCCAAATGTGTTCATTTGATTATATTTACAAACTACAATGTGCACCAACTTTAATTTGACATGTGGTACCAAACAATCATCCATTACATGACCTGGCAATCTAGGTTATTCATTATGTTTTAAAGAATAAATAATAATGTTTTTTCCCATATTCTATTCAAGGTCAAATAAATTGCACCTTGTGGCAATGCAACAATAGATGTTTTTACAACTACTTAAAGTAATCATAGAAGACACCTACTAATCCAAGATCTGCCTATAAGTAGGCCATTTATGATAAGCCATGTGGCACCTAGGCCATAGGTCTAACCTAAGTGGTGTAGTTAACCAAGCAATAGGTCTAGGGCTAGGCCAATTACAATAGGCCACATGGTACCTTGGTTAAACCTAGGCCACCTAGCCATAGGTGTGGTCTAGGTGACCTAAGCTACCTAAGTTCAACTTAACCTAGGCCAAAGTTACTTAAATGGCACCTAACTTAGGTATGTTCGGGCTAAATAGGTTTAATTTAGCTAGGTAGATACTTAGGTGTAGGCTAGGTAGGTAGGTAGGTCTAGGTGTTCAAACCTTTTAAAATATATATATTATATAAATCTATATGTCTTTAACGCACCTAGCCAACCTATTTATATAATTTACAAACTTGAAAGAGTGAACAAAAAATATGGGATAAATTTTTTATCACAACTAAGTTACAACATCACAATCTAGTCATAATTACTATTTATTAGATACTACTACTTAGCCTACCTACTAAGTAGCTTAAGTTCTTACTAAGTGTCTTAAGTACCTACTTAGATAGCCTCTTAGAAATAGCTATTTAAATATCCTACATATGGCCTATGAAGCCTATTACGTAAATACTTAGTAGGTAGTAAGTACAAATGCCCTAGTACGTACCTAGGTTTGACCTATTGGGTAGCTAGTACCTAGTGATTTCAAGATGGTTTTGATATTATTACCACATCGATATTGTGATAATTTTTTCACACATGTGGTTCTTTATGTTACATTGGGTTATTAAGGTACATTGTGTGCAATGACTATGGGATTGATTTCTTTGTTTGAATTACCATGGATCATAGCATCAACATTTCTTCTTGAACCATGTGCAAAGGCATTATCCAAGCATGATGCAAATATTTCAAGTTGTAACAAACATTTAGTCCAACTATTGATCACCATTGTTCTTTCCTATCAAAATCCACAACATGTGAGCTTACATTTTGGAAATCACACACATTCTAACATATTAATTCAAGAATTAGTTGACTTTCAACTATAGAAAATTGACGTGTGTGTGTTTGTGTGATTGTTGTATGGTTCACATCTTTCATGACAACTTTTCCTACAAACACTAAACTTTAACTAAACTTAAAGTTGAAGCACAAAACCTCGCAAAAGAAATCATAAACTAATGAATTTATCATATAAGCAAAAAAAAAAAAAAAAAAAAGGAAAAAAAAAAAAAAAAAAAAAATAAAAAAAAAAAAAAAAAAAAAAAAAAAAAAAGTGGCAAGAAAATGCACAAAGAAGTCAAAAAATCTATTTTCAAACAAATGTTCATAAAATAAGATGATGCATAGAAAACTATGCAAGCTTCCATGATTTAGATGCTCATAAAATTCCATGAACATCACCTAGGATTAATGTCAACCTTAAACACAAATTATAAAAACCATAGTTTCATTCGCCCCCCTCCCTCCCCCTAAACCTAATACATAAAAAACGACTAATAAAACATCATTACACAATTGACAACCTCTTGAATATTGATAACACTAATGCTTCTACAACCCACACTTGCACCAAAACCCACCATAGGCAACACTATAACTATCTCCTATTAATATGATGATAATGAAACCAAACAAAAAAGACAACCAAAGAAATAAACAAACAAAGTTGTAAATTCCTTCTTCCTTGTTGTTCACCTCAAGAGCAAAGTTTTCAACATGTGTTACAAAAAAATGTAACATTTTAAAAATCCAATTCCATAAAGTTACCCAATCCACACATGTGCACATTTAAGGATTATTTTAAGAAATAACATTGTATTGTAGATTGGAATAAGGCAACAAAATATAAATATGGTAGTGAATGCAAATTTAATTTATATATTACCATTTAGTTTGGTAGTGAATGCAACCCTAATTTATATACTACCATTTAACGATTGGAGGGGATTTTTTCATCGAACAATTTAGTGCCTTCCATGAATGCCCTAGAGCAAGATGTTGATTAGTATAGGAAGGTGCTTCCACAAATATCCCATGGCCATGGATTTTAATGAAAAGAAAGAAAACTTACACAAGTTGAACTTGAGGGTCTTGCATAGGTCGTGCACTCCCATTCCACTATTTTTGCCCAAATAACTCATAATAATTCACCAAGCACCTTGAAGAACCTAATGTGATATGACTTTAACTTTCCTATGACAATAGCCTTGCATTATTGATGTACAATAAACTTGATGATCATTACTTGAAGTTTGCACAACAATGCAAATGGTGTTTGGAGGTTTATGGAGATTGTTACATTGCATTAAGGTTTAAGATAAAAAGTGATGGATTTTGCAATTTTCTCATTTGGCATAGATAAGGTTTGACATGCATGCAAGTTTCAAGACTAGGTCATGGGATTCTAAAATGACTCATGTCATGATATGACATGCAATGGTAAAAAAAATCATCCCATGGATGCCATGGCATGGCATCAATAATCATGAGTTATGGTAGGAGCTCCCTTTTGGTGACATTATGTTGTCATGGCAATAATGTCCTCATGGTGCATTTAGTTTCTTTGACCTATTTAATATTTTTTGATTATATACATATTAGGGCTAAGACAAGTCTATTGAAATAATAAGTTGTCACACAATCTATCTACTCATATAGTACTAAAAACCAATGGGAAAATTGTTTCTATCCACTTATCATCCATGCTTCATGGTGCATTGGTGGATGTTGGTTTGCTTTGCCCATGTCTAATAAGATATGTACAAATCTTGACCTACATACCATAATATATTGAGAAGTGCTTGAAGTAAAACCTTTTTTTATGGCTAAAAATTGCCAAATGGGATACTTGATTTTTGGACAAGCTACCTATAGGCACGAAAATTTAAAAATGAAAAGCGAAAAGCTAAAGCTTATTTTTGCAAAGTAATAATGTTTCTTCCTTCATCACTTTCATTGTAACCACTCCTGCTCCCATTGTTGATCAACTTTTCACCATCCTCGTTCCCTTTTCCCATGATTATCGCCACCCCCACTCCCTTTTTTCATGAACATTAGCCAAACCTACACCTCCATTTCTACAACTAGCTAACATTTATACATAGTTATATTTATGTAGCCACAAATATTTATGGCTTTAGAGTATGTACATTATACATTTATAGAATCACATATTACCATTTTGTAGTGTTTTATTTTTATGAAGGAAATTCTAGGATTAATCTAGTTTTGCAGCTTGCTCCAAAAACCAAAAGAATCAACTTTCAATATGGAGCTTTGATGGTTTGGGGTTTAGAAATTGACTTTCATTTTTGGGGGTTACATTGATTCTAAGAGCTTGTGCTAGAGGAAATGGTGAGGCGAGAGATGCATATTCAAACAACAGTGACGATCAAACAATGACATTGATGATGGTTTGCTTGTGAGTAACAAGTTGCCACTCAACTCTACAAGTCGAGATGTTTGAATTTCTTTCTCTTGCTTAAAGTTTGGTTCATGTGCGTTCAACTACTAGCATTCTTTTCATTATTTTCTTAATTTTTTCAAGTTGTGAATTTTTTCTTAGTGTGTGTGAAGCTTTTGTTTATAGAGTTTGTAGGGTGAAAACACACTAGGGTGGGTAAGTTTTTAGTAGATTAGAATTCTTCTTCAAAGTCCTTTTCTAGTGTAGTTGAATATTGGCTTAAAATATGAATATTTAGACTATATTGAAAGTAACATTCTTTCCCATTTCCAATTTCAAGTCATGATGTTATAATACATATAAAAAAATCATAATTTTTTTAAATGCTTAAAAAGGCTTTTTAAATAATTAAAAATGTTGGGATTTTAAAAAATCCATAATTTATCATTCAATGGAATTTTAATTTTTAAAACATAATTCATCTAATATACCAAAGTTTCAAACACATGAGACTAATAAATTGTAAGATAAAAGTCCATATCCATGTGTTTTGTAGGGCATCACAAAATTTGTTGCTAAGATTCAAAAGTTCATTACTCATTAAATTTTAAATATTTTAAAATGCCAACTCTATTAACATTACATATGTGAGTCCCTTTCTTGATATCTCAATCAAAATATTAATGTTTTATATTTAAGTTTGAAAGAGATGTAGGAAAAACTACAAGTGTGACAGCTAAAAAAGGACTGTGTAATGTGCTTCCACCTTGTACGATGTCTCCTCCTTTGTTCATCCCAAATAATTTTTAGGTTTAGGCTCATCTTCCCAATCTCTGTGAACGAGGTCAATCATGAACTAGCCCTTGTTTTTTTAACTTGCATTACACCTTTAGAAGAGCCTTTAAATTTGAATCCAATCCCAAAAACAAAGAAAAAGAAATGTGATCATGAGATTGTGAGGCATTTCCAAAATAAATGAAGTATGCAACTTCCTTGGGTAGAATCTGTAATAGTTACAATATGTAATGTGCACCAAATACAATGTGTAATTTGTTCAAAAATGGAAGGTAAGCCCAAGCTCTTGGTCCCTAAGCTTGATAACTTACTGAGACATGTAGGTCATCTCCAAGCCAAGGTTGCAAGTCTAAGAGTTGAAGTCGGGTTTTTGTTTTTTCAAGCATGACTATAAACATGCATGTAATGAACAAATTTACACCATCTCAAAGCATCCTTTTATTCTTGACCTAGTTATCTTTGAAATCCCACAAGAAACATAAAATAAAATAAAATAGTTCAGTTTTTATTTATTTATCATTTGTTATTTAAAGGTTAAACAATGACGAATTGAAGGTCTACATGACCTTTTCATTGCTCTAAAGGTGAAGCATATTCCTAAAAAACATTAAAATGACTTTGCATGGTGGGGTATAATTGAATCTATGAATCAATTGTTGTTGGAGTCCATTCGAAATGATGTTGTTGCAGATTGTTAAGGGTAGAAATTGCAACCCCCAATCATTACCATCCTCCAAGGGGTAAGACTAGGGGACAAAGTTGACACCTTATTATTTCGTGTAAGGAACTACCCTCCCTATCTTATTTTATTACAACTATTCAAGTAGGAAGTAAAAGGTCATACTAGGAATAAAGAAGATACGAATTTGTTGTCCATGACCCAACCTACCCTCCTATAAATAAGTTCAATTAAGAAGTAGGGAATAGAACATAGGGAAGGGAACAATAAGAGAAAGTGGGAAAAAACTTGGGAATAATTACTTTCCTAGGTTTTATAAGACTTTCAATGCTTTTAAGATATTGCCTAGGGGTTTTCAAACCCTTCTACCACTATAGTTCTTCCTTTCCCTTGCATGTTGAGTATCTAATGGCTTTGCTTGCCACCTTCAACCCTTGAAAAGTCCCTCCTTTGTTCTGTACCTTCTACAACTAATTGTCTTCCTTTTGAGTTTCCACCTTTTGCCTATAACAATACCTTCCAACCTATAGGGGGTAACTTGTTGGTCTACTCATTTTTAATTCCCACCACCAAGGATTGGCTACTATTCTCCTATGGCATCTAATAGCTTGGTGTTCCAAAAACTATCCATGGGTAGCCCCATTACTCTTTGTCCTAGAAAAAATACATAAATATCAGTTCAAGAAAGTATCCTACTTACATAACATGCCTTACTTTACCTTTCACATTTAGTATAATAACAATGCAACACAAGTGACTCAAGTTCTTCAACCATCTTCCATTAAAATCACATACTAATTAGTACATACATGTTTCTCCATTCCTCCCACCACTCTCAAAAAAAAGTTTTCCATATCCCACACAAGTTTCTAATGGGCACTTATCCTAATCCTCTCCTACCTCTCCTACCTTTTTATCCCCTTTCCCCACATACCACACAGAAGGCCCACATTGACCCTTAAAAAATAGGGCATTTTTATTAATCCCTTATTAGAAATCTCCTAGATGATTGGGTGAATTAACCCCAACCAATCACTAACTCATGTTATTTAATCCCACTAACTTCACCCTTTGAGTAAGGGATGGTAAGTCTACCACCAGTAACCAATAGTCATTAGGAGGCTTATGGAACTAATTAATCTAGATATTTCTACCCGTTAACACAAATTTTTGGTTTGTTAATGTAGACAAGGTTACAATAATAGATAATACTTCTTGGATTTTGATTAATTTGTATGTTCATGATTGGAAATGAACCCCATTACTGTGTTATGTGGAAAAGGTTAGTGTGTAGGGGACAACACAAAATGTGTTTTTGTTTGATGCTTATTTGCCATGTTTAGGTTTGGAGGTGTCACTATTGAAAAATTGGGTGTGAAGCTCACATCAATGGGATGTGATGGCAGTAGTGTATTGCAAGGTGCATGAGCTAGTGTGACCACACAAATGAAAGATAATGTGGCTCCTTTTATGCTTGGCATGCATTGTTTTGCTCATTGAACTAACCTAGTTGTGTTGGTTTTATCAAAGTTCAATTTGGTTGCTCATTTGGAAACCTTATTTCAAGTATTGTATGCTTTCTTTTTTCACCCACCAAAAAACATTTGGAATTCCAAAAGTTGTTTGATGTGCTCACAATTAAAGAAAAAAAATTGTTGAAAAATGTGAAGACAAGATGGATCAACATGTTGTTTTTGGTGAAATATGTGATGGAGCAATATTGAGCTCTGATTACAAAGATGCATGATGATGCATGATGTAGTAGTGCTGCCAATGAAAATTTGAGCCTCCTTTGCGATTTGTAATTGATTATGGGTATGCTTACCATTCTGCCGCTTTTGGATTATGTGCATAGCTTGATTAAGATTGCCCAATCTCATGATGTGTTCATGGGGAATTTCATCAATGTAGTGAAGATGTGCCAATTGGAACTTTACTAACTCTATAATGATCCTTACAACAAATTTGATGGCCCTGCTTTTGATGAACTAAGTGCTTTTGAAACTTTTAACAGCAAGAATTTGCCAATGAGTTGGGCAACATACCTAAATGGTGAGGAAGCCGACTGCCTTGTCATTGAACTAGTTCAAAATATTATGTGAACTAGCATTGCCTTGCAATAGGTGATGTCAAATCTATGTTAAGGCTAGATTTCCCCAAGGTGTTGGCTCATTGAAAAGTTGTTGTGAAAATTTTGCCAAGTTTTTGGTCCATGAACTTGAAGGTAGATTCTTGAACCATTAGCTTATGTTAGCTTTAGGTGTGGTCTACCTTAATTTTTGGGTTGATAACCTTAATGATGTTGAAGATATTATCCACTAACATTTGATAATTGTCAAGACTGTTTATTGTGGGCCTCACAAAGTGGGAAAGGATGGGGTCTTGGTGAAAGTTCTCTTCAATGGCAATGCTTTGAATTTGAAGTGCTCCTATTTCAAAATGACTATGGCTATAAACAATGAACAAATCATGAGGGAAAAAGTCTCTTGTGAATCTTGTCATGAGACTTTGGACCAAGATTAGTTCTTTTCTCATCCTCAAACACAAGCTTTTGAAATTTATGAAGCTCGTTGAAATTGCATGTGTTCAAGTATTTGGGTTTGTGGAAGATGAATGATGTTTTCTTGTAATGGCATTCATGAAGAACAAGTTGAGGAACTGGTTCACTTGTCATATGGACTTGTGCACTTGGATTTTCGCACAACAATTTTACACAATTGACAATTTCCCTTTTGAAGATTCCATCACCAAGTGTAAGGACACAAAGGCCTCATATTGCCTTGATGCTTAATGGCAGAAGGTCTGTTTATTGAGGCAGCTTAAATTTCTTTCCTAGGTCTTCTTTCTATTGAGGCATTTTCCCTTCTATACCAAGTTTTGCACATAAAACAGTTGTAGGTATGCATTTGTTTTTTGATTTTGTTGAAACACACATGTCAAATGATTGCACAAGTTGGTTTTCAGCTTTGAAACATATTTTGAAAAGTTGTGCAAGTCTATGGACCAAGCTTGGAGATTTTTACTTGGTGTTTTTGGAGTTATCTTGTGTAATGTGAATGCTGGAGAATTTGGAGTTTGGAGTTTAGACTCTAGAGTTGCACTCTATAACATGCACTTGTGCTTTTGGACTTATTGTTTGCAATTCTTGTCTTTTGTTTAATATGGTTGGGGTTCGAAGTTGGAACTGGGATGGGGTTGTGGGTAGCCATGCAGATTGCTGTTACAAATGGGCAAAGTCTTTTGAGACTTGGGTTCGACTCCCCTAGCAGTGCATGCAATTGTAGAGTGTTTGTTGCCAAATGCTTTCTCCCCTTGATTAATTCAAATAGCCAAATTATGTTATGTACATTTTGTTTGGTTGCCAAAAGCTCGCTCTTGATTTAGCACAATAGCCAATCACACTAGCCAAAAAA
>Ga0209208_10010692_pt1 | contig 11866 bp, 6 predicted proteins | sample S1TSphfallax_3_FD_187694 | JGI IMG/M metagenome (GOLD analysis project Ga0209208, IMG submission 187694) | Host-associated microbial communities from peat moss isolated from Minnesota, USA - S1T2_Fd - Sphagnum fallax MG (SPAdes) (version 2) | ecosystem: Host-associated > Plants > Peat moss >...
GCCCTTCAGATGGAAGTGGGCTTCGGGGAGGCTGCCTTTGCCAGGAGAGGCCTTGATTCCCGCACGCGAGCTCGCGGCCTTGAGCTTCAGCATCAGCTCCTTCGTATCGAGGTCCGTCTCGATATCAGGTGGAAGCTTCGTTCTAGAGGCGATGCTGGACACCACGAAACCGCCGTGACGACCACGTTTGTTGACCGGCGCTCCGGCTTTGGGAGCCTCGGCGCCGACGGGATGCCTGCTTGTCTCCCTGCTCTTGACAATTTTGGCCGTCGCCATTCGTAATTATGAAGGGGTTTGCGATCCTGTCGAAGTAATCGATGGATTTGGAGATACGCCACCAAGCGATTCGGATTTTTTGGACGATCGCATTGCCGAACTAGCGGTGGCGACGAATCTGAATTTCCAGCAAAACAACTTAACGGCGAATCTGCTGAGCTGGGCCGTCGCTTTACTATTTATTGGAGTTGCACTCTACCTTGGCATATTTAGCATTGGTGTCTCGCACTCGTGAGTAGGCTATGACGAACGCTAAGAATCCGCAGAAGCCGACGCCGCCTTCGACCTTGGTTGACGAAGGGTCAACCAAGGCTTCAGTGCCGGCCGCCGCAAGCTACGGCGCCAAAATGAAGGCCAAAATGGAAACTAAAAAGCGACGAAAGAGGCCGATGCGGTAGCTTGAGACGCGAGAGATCGTGAGATCTGGCAGGCGGGTCGACTAACCGGCATAGAGGACGTCGCGCGGGGTATAAGCGATAGCAGCTGCCTGCCGTCATAACGCAGGGGCGTCAACTCCTGGTATTTGCAGCCTCTTTCCCATAAAGCTTCGCGCCATCCTAGCGGGTAGAGAATATAGCTGGCGTAAGTAAACCAAGTCGATGTCTCGAACGTCGGTCGCGGAGATCTCGAGCATGTCATGATTCTCGCGATCGATCCCGAGCCTAACCCCCTGACCCGTGGCTCTCCGCCAGATCCCTCATCAACACTTCGACCACTGCCTCCTCATGCACCACCACCCCGCGCTCTGCCATCGCGCTCGCGAGTCCCGGGTCCCACTGTGCGGCTACGGTCTTGCCCTCCCGCAGGGCGATCCCGTGTTGCGTGGTCGCTGCCAAATAGTCCGACGTCCCGAAGCGCCAGGGCTGCGCCTCGAACTCGCGCATCACGAAATTGCCGATGAGGAGGCCGCCGCGATCGAAGTCACCGTGATAGCGGAGCCGCGCGCCGGCCGCGGCGAGTTGCGCCAGCAGCGTCTGTTGCGCGGCGGACGGCATCCCGTCGGTACAGACCAGCGGGGCGCAGCGCGGTCCCAATCGGTCGGCGGCGATCGCAACGATGTTGGGATTCTCGCAGACGAACACGTCGCGGCCGGATACCTGCCACTCGGGTGGCCGGCGTAGCAGCCGGCGTAGCGACCAGTGCAGGGGCTCGCCAGCGACCTGATCGACGTCGCTCCCCCGGACCGGGAGGTTGAGGCACAGCGCCGGTAGGGAAAGCTCGTTGACGGTCACCCCGAGCCGAGCCCAGCGTCCGCGCGCCGACTCTTCCGCGTCCTGGAGTCCGGCGGCTTCGACGGTGTCGATCGCCGGGTCATTGGCGCAAGCCCGCAACACGAGGGTGGCCACGGGTCGTCCATTATCGAGCCCATGCGAGTCGCCCAAGACCTCGGCGGCGAGCTGCGCGCGTGAGGTGCCGCGCGCCGGCAGACGGGAAATCACGCGGCGGGCCTCGGCCAGGAGCACCGCCGCGCGTTCGGGATTGCTTGCCGAGAGGCGCTTGACCAGCGCCGCACCGCCCACCTCCGCGACCAATGCGACGAGCCGTGGCTCTTCCGCGGTCGATAATGCGTTCTCCCAGGACTGCTGTCGCAAGGCTCGATCGGCGCGGCGATCCGACAACGGCCCGTCGAGAAATTCCAGGGCTTGGCGCAGGCTGGCGGCGATTCCCGCATGCTCAAGCGCGGCGTCGAGTTCGGAACGGCGTAGGCGCATCGAGCCCGCGACAGCGGCTCGTCGACCGAGTAAGCCGGCGAGTGCGCGGCGCTCGTGGCCGGCAAGATCCGTCAAGGTAAATTCGTCGCTCTGCGTGCCGCGCTCATAACGGGCGCGTAGCCGCAGTCGCAGCGGCGCAAGTTCCTCGGCGCCGAGCACGCGCCGTAGTCGCTCGCCGTCTATGGGGTCCGTGCTCATGCACTCGGGTCCGGCGGATCCGGGAATCGACGCACCGGATCCGCTTCGGCTCGACGCTCGCGGCCGTCCCACGACCAGCGCGATACGAAGACGGCGTCCATGCCGTCGCGACGCACGATCTGACAAATACTGAGGCCGGGGATCTCGGCATAGCAGCCCCACTCGCGCTCGCTGGTCATGACGAAGTCGAGATCGAACTCGCGGATCAAGCTCATGCAGCTGGCGCGGGCCTCATCGTCGATGCCGGCGAATGCTTCGTCGAGCAGCACGAGCCTGGGCGCGTGTTCATGCGAACTCCCATAGTGACTGCTCGCGGCCGCGAACAGCGGCACCGTCAGACCGAGCGCGCGCTCGCCGCTCGAGGCGGGGCCCGACAGCGGCTTCCACTGCCGGTCTTGGTTGCGTTCGACCGTGAAACGATGCCAGCGGCGGTAGTCCAAGGCACGCGCTAGGCTGTCATAGAGCGTGCCACCCTGGTCGCGCTCCCGCTCGCCATCGATGCGGGCCTGCAAGAACTCGCCAACGAGGCGCCGGTCGTCGGTGGACCAGGCCTCTGAACTGGTGTTGAGCAAGCGCTTGCGGGCCACACTCAAGCCGGGAACCGCGTTCTCATCGTTGTCGGGCAATGGGTCCCAGACCAGCCGGTAGCGCATGCCGGTGGAGGTGGGCCGTTTGTACAGTTCGGCGTTGATCGCGACGACGCGTTCCTCGGTATCGCGAATCATGCGCTGCAAGTTGGCGGCGATCTCCTTTTCGAGGTGCTCCTCGAGCAGGGCGCGCTCCTGCGCGGAGAGGATCAGTCGTTGCTCGGCGAGTTCCGCGTCTAGCCGTTGTTCGAGCGCGTCGGGACGCTCCGGCTGTTGCTGATAGACGATGCGCACGATCAGCCCGTGGTCGCTGGGCTCAGCGGTGGCCGAGTGTCCCTGCGTGGACATCGTGCTCTGCAGTTCGGTGAAGTCGTTGCCGATCGCGCGCTGCATGCGCTCCCAGTCCGGCTCCTCGGCCGGAACGTCGGCGAGCGCCTGTTCAGCTCGCCTTGCGACCGACAACGCGGCCTCGATGCTCCAGGCAGCGGCCGTGTCGGGCAGCGTCAGATCCGGCACCGCGATTCCGACGAAACCGGTGTGTTCGGCATAGGCTTGAAGTCCCTCGGTGGCCGACTTGCGCGCCTGCGTTCGTTCCTCAAGTTTTTGGCGCAAGTCCGCGTGCTTTTGCTCGGCCGTGCCGCGCTGGCCGGCCACGACCACGAGTTGTGCTCGGGCGTCTTTGAGCGCGCGCTCATGTTGCGCCTGGACCTCTCGGGTGACCTCGATCTCGCGCAACAACTCGCTGACCTGCTTGCCGACCGTCGCCTCGAGCGTGGCCGCCGTTTCGAGCGCGGCGCTCAGGAGTGTCTGCTTCTCGCGATGCGCGTCGATGGCGCTTTCCAAGGACTCCCGCGCAGCGGCTTCGCGCAAGTGTTGGTCGGCGAGATCCTCCAGAGCGCTCCGGTGCTGACGCAGCGAGTTTGCCAATTCGCCGATCGCCTGCCGATAGTCTCCGAGGAGTCCTTCGATCGCGGCGATGTCCCCGGCATCTTCGGGTAGCCGCAGATCGCGTGCGTCCAAAACCAGCGCATCACGCGCGCGGCCCAAGGCGTGATCGGCCGCCGCGAGCTTCGCTTCCGCCTCACCGAGGATGTCCTGCGCGCGGCGGCGCTGCTGTTCGGCCGCATTGTTTTCGGCATGCCAGCGGAGCAATCCCTCGTCCGACGGAGCGCCGGCGTATTCGCTGCGTGCCGCCTCGCGGGCGGACACGAGTTCCAACAAAGCCGACTCGTGTGCACCCAGTGCCGACGAGAGTTCGCCCAAGCGGGTGGAAATGTCCTCGAGGCGTGCACGCCGAGCCGCTGCGCGCGCCGCGTGACCGATATAACGTGCGTCGGGTTTCAGCCACGCGCCGCGCACGTTGCCGATGCGATACTCGCCGCCCGGCGATACCCAGGTTTCGGCGGTCGCGGGCTCGGCTGCGGCGCAGGCCACCGATCGCAACAGCGCGGTCAAGGTGGACGCGTCGATGCGGGCGCCGCCACCCACCGCGGGAATCGTCGGTATGAGCCAGTCCGCGAGAGACTCCTGGCAGGGCTGGCGCACCGTCAAGATGACTTCGTGCGTTTGGGCGGCCAGCACGACACCATCGGGCAGCACCCAGGCGTCGAGGAGTCCGCCGGCTTCGAGGGCGGACTCCAAGCCCGCGCGAGCGCCATCGGACACGTGGGGCGCAAAGTCGACCAACTGCCACAGCGGCGCTCCGGCTGCTTCGGCACGGATCGTCGCATCGCGGGTGTAGGGCGCGGGAGGCGCCTGGTCTTCGCCCGCCTCGAGACGCGAGCGCTCGGCCTGCAACTCGGTTTGTTCGAACACCAACAGCCGCCGCTGTTCGCCGAGCGCGGCCGCGCGCGCGGCGAAATCTTGTTCGAGAGCTTGCAGCGCGCGATCGAGCGCGACGCGCAGGGGATTACGGCCGCTCAGCGTGGTTTGCCACAATTGAAGCTCCTCGAGAAGGCCATCCTGATCGGGAATCCGTAAGGCGTGCGCGACATCGACGTAGTGACGCCAGTCGGCGAGGAGTTGCGCGCTACCCGCCGACAATTGCTCCGTGGCCCTCCGGGCAGCTGTCGAGGCGACTTCGAACGCTTCCGCATGGACGATCCGCGCGTCCTGGGCACGAGCACGACTCTGCGCGGCGGACTCCACTTCGCGCAGGCGTTTGCGTACGACGGCAATCTCTTCGCGCCGACGTGACTCGGCCTCGCGTCCACGCTGCACGAGGGCGGCCACGGCCGCCTCGGGAAAGTCCCGGACGCCGTCGGGCAGAGCCACATCCGGCAGCGCCCGCGCGTGGGCATCGGACAAGCCGGTGTCTTCAGCCAACTGGACGGCGGCTGATGCGGAGTCCTGCAGCCGTGAGCGGCTGTTGTCCGCTTGCCCGCGTCGGCGCTGGGTGGCGTCCTCTTCGCGCGTGAGCTGCGCCCGAGCGGAGGCTTCGCGCCGCGCGGCTTCATCGGTGAGTCCTCGGCACTCGACGGCGCGGTCGCGAGCGCCGGCGAGGCGCGCGGCATCGCGCATGACGGGGTCGGCGCGCAGCACGGTCAAGCGCGCCTCATCGGCTGCCAGCTGTTCGTCCAAGGTCTGCTGCAGGGATTGGTAGCGGCTGACGCGGGCGCGCGCGTCGTCCAGTTCCGTTTGCGCCGCATGGACATCGCGGCTCGCATTATCGAAATCGGTTTGCGCTTGGCGCAGCGTGCGTGCGCGACGTCGCGTGGCGACTTGCGCGTAGCGCCGATAGCGGGCGCCGAAGGATCCGATCGCCTTGCGCATGGCCTCGATTTCCGCCAGATCGCGACGCAGGTCGGCGAGTTCGCTCATGGCTTCGGCCACATCCTCGAGGGCCGCGCGATCGAGTGGACGCAGCGCATGGGTCAAGGCATCGGAAAGACGCCCCTCATCCGGGTCCTTGGACAGCTGCGGCTGACGCAATTGGATCAAGGTGTCGACCAGCGCGTCGTAGCGCTCTGTCCCGAGCCGAAACAGTTTCTCGTCCACTGCGCGACGGTAGGCCTGGGCGCTCGGAAACACCTGGCCACGCGTGCCGATGGCCTCGATCAGGCGCTCACGCGACAGCGCGGTTTTCTCGGCGGTCGTGAGCCATAAGCCCTCGCCGATGCGTTGATCGGTGATGAAGAACCAGGGTTCGGTCGTGGGACGACCCGCCACGGCGCGCAGGCCACAGCCCAAGGTCAGCGTCAGCACGTTCCCCGCACTGTCGAGTCGCCCGAACTCGATCCAGGTATAGCCGATACGACGCTCGTAGCGCTTGTTCATCAGCAAGTTCCAATCCATGCGCTTGCTGCGGTCGCCGTCCGGCTCGACGCGCGAGGCGCTCAGATTGGCATCCAACAGAAAGGGCAGTGTCAGGGACAGCACCTTGGATTTGCCCGTGCCGTTATTGCCCCGGAGCATCAAGTGGCCGTCGCGGAACCAGAACTCTTCCACGTCATAGTGATAGAGCTCGACGAGACCGAGACGCAGAGGCTGCCAACGGGATCGGCCGGGGGAGGGCAGCGCAATCGGGGGAGGGGCGTCAATCATGGAGCGGCTCGGCAATGGCGTAGCGATGCAGCGCCGGCAGCGCCTGGACGCCGTGCTCGAGGCGGCGAACCAGGCGCAAGGCCGCGAGGCGATTCACGGCTTCTGTCGCGAGTGCCGTTTCCGCGCCCGCCTCGCGCGCATCCTTGCGCCAAAAGCGACCGTAGCGGTCGGCCGCAATCCGTAGGTAAGCGGCAAGCTCAGGCAGCGCATGGATGCGCTCGGGCGTGGCCCGCGCCGTGCGCGCGAGATGTTCCGCCACCAGCAGCGTGGCATGCGCCTCGGTGCCCACGGCCGGCAGCTGGTGGTCCGAGAGCTCGCCATCGGCATCGACGAGCGCGAGGCCTTCGGCGCGCAGTTCGGCGCTGAGGCCGGCGGCTTGCGCGAGGCGATAGGCCAAGGGGCCGCGCTGGCTGACCAAATACTCGCGTTCGTCCTCGCTCAAGTCGTCGTGATAGAGCACGGGATCGTCGAGCAAGCGTCGCGCCAGCCGGTGGCGCAGTGCCATGCGCCGACCCTCCGGACTGTCGGGTACATACTCGTCCACGAGTGCGGCGAGCCGCCCGTTGCAGTCGAGGTCGGCCTGGGTCATCGCAATGAGACTGGCACCGCGCGTGCCGGCGGGCAATCGGGCCAGGACCCGGCGGTGAACGTCGTAGAGGACATCGCCGGACTGATTCACGAAGCCCTCCTCATCGCCGGCGACGCGCATGAGCACGCCGAGTTCCAGCAACAGGCGGCAGACCCCGACCAGCGCCCGTCGCTCGCGGGCGCCCTCGAGCGTGAACGTGAATCCGCAGCCGGCAAGATCGGGGTCCGCTGCGGCTTCCAGCAGCCGTTCTCCCAAGGCGCGCAGCGTGATCTGGGATTCAGCGCGTTCGAGCACCGCGCAGGCGAGACACAGCAGCACATAGCGATCCCGGTCGAAGTCCGGCAGGCCGCGCGTCGCATCGTCGCTGGCCGCGGCTCGCTTGTAGAGGCGCGCACATTGGCGCTCCACCTGCAGATTCCATCCGGTCTCGCGCGCGAACCAGTCCCTTAAGTAAGCGGCATGGCGGCGGACGAGTTCGAGCGCGGGGTCACCGGCGGGCATGAGCGGCCGCATCAGCAGGGCGCGTAGCGCGCGCTCCCGCTCCTCGGCCTCCTGCAGTTTCAGAACGTCTTTGAGTCCGGGCGCTGGCAAGAGCTTAGGTTCTGCGAATGCAAAGCAAATGGTCGCGACCGCTGAAGGTGCCCAAGTCGGTCGTGATCGACGCCCGGGTGTGCGCGGCCAGCGGCATCAGCTGAATCACGAGCGTCCCGTCGCCGGTCAAGCGTTCGACCGGCTCCTCGGGATGGCGCTGCGTGGCGAGCGCCTCGCCGAGCAGCGTCAGGAACAGGCGAAACGACGACGCATCGAGCAGCCCCAACTCGGACAGTCGGGTGTCGCGATTCGTCGCCAGCCGCTGTCGCGCGGCCTCGGTTTGCGCGGCTTCCGCCGCGACGCGGGCCGCGAGCAGGCTGCGTTCGGCGGAACGGTCGAGGATGCGGCTCGGCGCGCCGCGGGTCGGTAGAACTCCCTGTTCCCGCAGCTTCGGCAAGACCGAGATCCCGGGTGAGTCGCGCCACGGCGTGGTGCCGCTGACTTTTTCGTCGGCGACCGCGAGACTTAAGTGCCGGGCGGGCGACAAGGCGAAGGCCGCGCGCCATAAGCGGTGGGCATTGTCCTCGCTGCCCGCGGCGGCAAACCAGAGCGCGAGTCGCCGAAAATCCGCCGCGCGATCGCTGCGTCCGGCGCGCCGCTCATGCAGCAGCGAGACCGCCTGCAACAGGCGCGGAATCGCCGACAGCGCGCTGCCGCGCAGGAGATCGGCCTGAGCGCGGTGCCGGCCCTCGGAGACGAACCATCGCCGCAGGCCCGCCCATCGTTCGCGCCACGCGGTGAGCCGAGCGTCGACGGCTTCGATGTCCATCTCGAAATCGCCGGGAGCCGCATTGCGGGCATCGCGTTCTGCGGCGAGCTGCAGCAAGGCGCGCTCGAGCGGCTGCAGATCGATCAGCAGTTCAGCGATCTGGCTGGAGCGGGTGACGAGGTCGCCGATGAAGCGTTGCAGGTAATCGATCAAGCGCGTCTTGAAGTTCATCACAGCGGCGACCTCGGCTCGCTGCAACTCGATGGTGCGCGCGAGGCCCGCCATGAACGCCTCGGCATTGTTCGCCAAGCCTTCAAACACGTGCACGAGGTCGCGCAGAGCGCCGTGCACCTTGGCGGCGTCCGGCTGCGCGTCGCGCATGAGCTGGCCCAGGGAGATCAGACGCGCGCGAATATCGTCGAGTGCCACGGATTGCAATTCCGCACGGCGTGCCAAGGCCTCGACAAAAGCCTGCAATCCCGCCTCGACCGCCTCCCCGCCGGAGGTCATCCGATACAGCAGTCGCTTGCGATAGAAATCCTCGATCGTCGCCACCCGGGCCGTATCCGGTTGCGATTGCAAATTGCCCCAGTCGACCAGCTGCTCCAAGGCCTGCTGAACGGCTTCCAAGCCAGGCGGATCCCCCGGCCAAGCCGCTTCGAGGAGGACGTCGTCGGGACGCAAATGCAGGCGGAACTGGCGTTTCGAGGCCGCGAAAACATCGAGAATCGCCCGATACAGCGGCGCATGCTCGGCCATGACATGGCTGAACAGGGCGGAGGCGGAGCGCGGCAGCGGGTTGGACGACATGGCGCTATTGTCGCAGGCTCGCGCCGCCGACCCAACAGCGCGACGGCAATATAATGGAGATGATTCCCTGCTGCTAACCGCTTTGCAAGCCGCTAGCCGGCGGCGCTTTTTTCTTGATCGCCACCGATGGGAAGCCGCTCCGCTTCCAGCGGCACTATTTGGTCATCCGAGCGGCGGGCGGCGACGTCTAGACCCGCCGAAACGCCCGAAAACTCGCGTGTCGGGGGTTCAATTCTCTCCCTGCCGCGTAGAGAAAGGTCGCCTCCATCGAGGTCGGCACTTCAGCAACCCGTGTGACAACGCCGACTCCCGCGGAACCGGTATTGGTGGGATCGAATCTCCCATGGGCACTAGACCTTATCGAGTCCAAACCCCGTTGCCGTGCGTATGAAAGAGCGACCGCAAAACTGTAACGGAAATGCGGCCCTCGTCACTATCAAGACTGAAACCGGGAAGGTCTCTTCTTGGTGCTGATCGAGAATGCCAAGCAACCGAAGGAGATTGTCATGCCCGACCAAGAGAACTTGCGCCCCCTGGATAACAGCCACCGCAATGCCGCTGCCGGCAGTAAACGGATTGGGCCCGCGGTGCCGGAGGAATTACTCCCGCTGACGATTTGCGTGCATGCCCGCGGCGACGCACCGGCGTTGCCGGACCAAGAACATTGGGAAGCGACACCGCCCGCCGAGCGACGCTATCTCTCGAGTGAGGAATTCGACGAGCGATACGCTGCGAATCCCGAGGACCTCGAGAAGGTCGCTCAATTCCTTCAAGCGCAAGGCATCCGCGTGGTCGAGAAAAATGCAGCCCAACGGGTCGTGCTTGCGTCCGGCAAGGTCTCGGCCCTCGAGAAAGCGTTTTCGGTCACGTTGTACTCGTATGAGAGCGATCCGATCGAAGAGGTTCCGCGACGCCCGGCCGAAGCAGGCGCGAAGGGACAAGCGGTCAAGGCGGGGAAGCCCGCGAAGCTGGAAAAAGCCGTGCACATTGGCTACGAGGGACACGTGCATATCCCGCCCGATCTGACGGGCATCATCGAGGCGGTTTTCGGACTCGACCGACGGCGCATGGCACGCAGGTCGGTCACGCCGCTGCCAACGATCGCCCCTCTGACACCACCCCAGGTTGCTTCCCTGTATGATTTCCCTGCTGCGATCTCGCACGTCCATCACGAAACCATCGGCCTCTTCGAGTTCAGCGATCCGGTCGCCGGACTTTGCGGTTACTACCCGGCGGACGTCGTTGACTACTTCACCACCTCGCTTGGCATCGGGCCCGGTTTCGTGCCGCCCGATCTCACCGACATCGGCGTGAACGGTGCGTCCAACTCGCCCGGCGGCCCCGGTGACGTCGAGGTTGCGCTCGATATCCAAGTGGCGGGGTCCGCGGCGCAGCGCGCGCCCATCAATGTCTACTTTACGACTTGGGACGAGGCCGGCTGGGTGCTCGCGATCAAGCGGGCAGTGCATCCGAAGGCGGGCGAGAAACGCCCGACCGTGATCTCGATCTCCTGGGGATGGGGCGAGTTCGACAAGTTCGGCAACCTGACCTGGTCGGCGGCCGCAATGGACACCATCACCAAAACGTTTCGCGAGGCCGCGGCGTTTGGGATCACCGTGTTCGTGGCCTCGGGGGATGCGGGCTCGGATGCGGGAAACTCGGCACCGCTCGCCAACGTCAACTTCCCCGCCTCCTCGCCCTGGGTCTCTTCGGTCGGCGGAACGACGATCGGCAATGTATCAGGATCCGCGTTCACCGAGGTGACGTGGTCGGCGGGCCCGGGCCCGGAGTTCGGGACGTCGGGCGGCGGCATCAGCGGTATCTTTGCATTGCCACACTGGCAACGCCATCACGACGTCCCGCCGTCCGCGAATGCGGGGGGCCGTCGCGGGCGCGGTGTACCGGATATTGCGGGCTACGCGAGCGGCTACTCAATCGTGTACAGCGGAGCCACGCTCACCGACGTGCAGGGCACGAGCGAAGCAGCACCCCTCTATGCCGCTTTGATCGCACTCGTCAATGCACACCTGGGCGCCCGCGTCGGTTATCTGAATCCTGTCATCTACTCGCATGACCTGCGCCACTGCTTTCGCGATATTGCCGACGGCCGCAACAATGCCGCCTTCGGCGCCCCCGGTTATGTTTGCGGCCCCGGCTGGGACGCGTGCACGGGTCTCGGAAGCATCAAGGGCAAGGCGCTGCTGCACGCCTTGCGCCGCGATCACGACGGAGAAGAAAAAGAGAATGCTAGCCATCGTTTCACCGGCAAGGTACTCGCCCTCGAGTACGACCGCTTCGGTGAGTTTGCAGGCTTTCGCATGGCCGACGTGAGCGGTCAGGAGAGGCGCTTCCATTGCCCGGAAAAGCAGTTGGCCCGCGTGGTGGATCGGGCCTGGGCGGACCGAATTACGACGACCGTCCTCACGCGCGACAGCGAGATACACATTCCGGTGGCGATCGTGCTGGATCATGCATAGCGACGGTTGCTGACCCCGCGCCGTCGCTCGACGGCGCTCGACCGATCCCGGCGCGGTGCATGGCACAAAGCTATGTCGTGCATTCCGAAGCAAATGATGAGCTGACGATCGATGCCGACGCCGGCGAGACCTATCACATCGAAGGCGAAATCGGCGTGGGCGTGCTCGTCGGCCATCCGCACATCAAGCCGTCGGACACGAGTTCGTTCAACCCCTCCCATTCACTTCTTAGGACCCGGCTTCGCCTCGTCCAGCTTATCCCCCAACACCCTCCGCACCGACACATAAAAGATCGGTATCATGAGCAACCCGAGGAACGTCGCAAACAGCATGCCGCCGATCACGCCGGTGGCGATTTCGTGCCGCGAGGAGGC
>Ga0209208_10010693_pt1 | contig 11866 bp, 13 predicted proteins | sample S1TSphfallax_3_FD_187694 | JGI IMG/M metagenome (GOLD analysis project Ga0209208, IMG submission 187694) | Host-associated microbial communities from peat moss isolated from Minnesota, USA - S1T2_Fd - Sphagnum fallax MG (SPAdes) (version 2) | ecosystem: Host-associated > Plants > Peat moss >...
AGACAATACCTGCACATAAATTTACAACCAATATGTTAGACTGGGGAAATGTGAATGTCAGACCCAAAATACTGAGTTCATTTGATCAAAACTGACTACTTCACCTACTCCAGAAGATTTTAATTTTGGTGAAAGGAAGATCCCAATGAAAGGCCAGAGAGCTGTGACACCTTCTCCAACCATCCTTGATTGAGTACGAGGCATGTGGAGTCTTACCTTAACAAAGGGTGCAAGATTTGATGGTAGTAACAAGAGATCTGGGGTACAAGGCAGGTCCAATGAGCCTGGTGCTAGTGACAGGTCCAGTGACACCCCCTGTGCCGCTGGAAATAGTGGATAGAAACTGCAGACAAAAGTTCAAATTTGAGAAAATTGCGGTGTCCAGACACCTTCTATCTCTATCCTTGAAACCCACACATACATGCCTACTGAACAGACAACAATGTTAGCAACAGAATTATGAATACAAACTCCATTCTCTGGTGTGAGAATTAGGATGAAATGGAGTTGTCAATAACCTCACTTATCTAAAGCACAACTAATGCTCTTATTGATTGGCATGTTATTCAAGAAGTCAGAAGGTGGAGAAAGCCAGTAAAGTATCCAATAGATGAGTAATCAATTTACATGCGGATGGGATTGGCAAGTACCTGCGTTGGGCAAGAAGATGTGAAGCAAGCCTGGTCATTCTATCACTTGAGACCCCTGGAGGTGCACGAGATACCTCTTCACTGCTCAAGTGCCGCAGCACATCCGCAGTGCAGCATCCCATAGTTATCTGCAATAGGTCACCTAGATGATCTCAAACCCTCAGAGTCACACAGTCCCATTAAACATTACGTATCATCTTGGGAACCTAACAGTAGTGTTAGCCAAAGCAGTGAAATTCCAAACTGCTGACAAGGAGTATAACTCACCTCATTACATTTAATCAATCCTGGATTTGCAAGGAGTGTAATCTGCATTCATAAGAAGATCAGCAACATACTGAATATTGAAGTTCAGAATAGGTACTGAAAGCATTCTGTCTTCAATATTAAGATGCAATGAAGTTGTGCAAAGAGAGACAAGGTCACTAGTGCTACTAGAATTTTGAGAAAAATCAGTCTGGGCACTTTTACCAATGAGACACAGGAGGTTTCTGGTTACATTTCATCAGTATTATTGCTCCAACTGACATTGAATGGAGGAACAAAACCACATACCTGTCTGTCAGGATCCTCAAATCCATTTGCATCAAATGGGGGCTGCAGAAAGACATGCTTGCATGAGACAATGGTAAACAAGCATCTCAATGGATCTACTGAGAACAGGACAGCCCCAGATCATCTTTGACACTGCCGATTGTCTGTGACCTTATCAGGCAACATCAAATCTTTGCAGTCTCCAGGACTTAGTCAACTAAAGCAATAAATGCATGCCAAGGATAAGTGGGCTGGAAGGCCAGTAAAACAGTTGCAAATAATCTGAGAGTGGAATTAGTCAAAACAGCTAGAAAAACCAGTCTTGGCATTGAAATGTTCTTTGACCTGTGGAAAAATACAATCATGGTGTGCATCACGGTAGGATGGAACCAACAGAACCCGGGCACCTTCCCCCATCTCTTCACAGTACTCTTCTACCTGCACAAGGACTGAATGATAAGAGGACCCAAAGAAGATGGTCTCCAAAGCAGTGCCAAGAGTTAACAAACAGTTTCAATGAAGGCTATGTGTGCAACAGGGATGTTGCATTCCACACAGGGGCAGAGGGGTCTTTCTAGAAGAAGGTAAACTGTGTTTTGACACATGTCTCTTCCCCCATTCCTTGAAGAGAGAAACAACCAGGGCAATGTGGCTGACAGTACTTCTCCCTCCAAGGGGAAGCCCTATGTTTCAACAATATAGATGATAAGTGGGATCATCCCCCAAGACTCCCATCATAGGTGAGTTGGCTATTGTGGGTAGCATTGAACCTGGAGGGCTCCAACCACAATTACTTCCAAAAAGCCCTGACCTCTGGGCTATTGGCAAGGGAAACATGGAAAGGAGGCCAGAAACAACCAGATGTGATTAACTGAAAAATCTAAGTAATTCACCATTATGTGCATTACTGTCCAGCATCTGACCTTACTCTAATCAAGGACAAGTCAGGGATGGCAGACAGGTTATGTCTACAGTGTTGGTACCCGTGTTCTAACTTGCTCTTCAAATATATTAGCAAATGTCTTGTCCACATTGCCCTGTTTTATGTGTGGATGATCCCGATCCACGAACGGGCCCATCTGCATACCCAAAATAAAATTTCAGTTGATGTGGCTGTGATTTCTTTGCTGCATTGAAATTGTTTTCTCTGGTGAGACCCCAATTTGTGAGATTTTGGCAGATCCATAAAGCAAGCTGCAATCTTTTTGACTTTTCTTGAGACCCTGCACAAGGACTATTAGCAACAAAACAAGAGTGAAAAAATACCAGCACAAGGAGATTGGGGCGTTTCTTCCGTGCATAGGCAAGAAGTTCCACAAAAGGCTCATATGCTAGATTATCACTGGTTGTGAATGGACCTGCTGCTGTCAACTGTATGATGAAGATGGCCACTGTCAGTATCTCTGACAAGAATAAAATAGCAGTATCCATCAGCTGAGTGCTACTTATGCTGGAGCAATAGTATCACAGAAACTCATGATCCAACTTACAATGCACAGCTGGTGTGATGTTTCAGACTGAACAGGGTCTTGAGGAAGCAAATGGATTGCTTGTCGTTTTGCTGGAGGGTCTTCTTCCTGTGACAACTTTGTAAGCAAGGGGAGAGGACTCGCATCAAGAATGCGTGATGCAACTAGACAGTATCCACTTGGGTTTTGCCCTTCCACCACCATGACCTGTGTTATAAAAAAAGAAAAATTGCCAGACAGTCTCAGTGCACTGCAAAAGAAATGATAAATCTTAAGTGGCTGTCCAAAATACAGGGAACCAGGGGAATTTTTGCCAACAGTAAAAGAAGTTATGGAAAGATCACTATACAAATCCTGCATTTTCTTCAGAGAGCTTTCGAAATACAAGCAATTCAAACCAAGTCTGAGGCAACAATGAATGCAGGGAAAAAAGGAAAAAAGAAAGAGGTCATGTTCTGAAGGTTTATCAACCTACAGGGGAGGGCCGTAAGGCTGGTACAAGGCACAGACCTGGCCTGGAAAGAGTGAGAATTGGGACACATTTCGGAGGTCAAGGCGCACCCGCATCCCATTTGAGTGCTCTATACTTTACAGCACAAGCCCACAACGAAGTATTTCTCAGACCCACAGAAGTCAAAAGGCTGATATTTCTACCATTTTAGCTCTGAGGACCACCATACCTCTTTCTGGAGAGATTTCAAGAAAAGCCAAAATTCTGTGAAGGAATTTCAGTTGCACCACAACAGCACCAACTCTAGAAATGGGACTGAGAGTATCCAGAAACTGGATTTGAGCTGTAACCACACATAAAATAGACATAAAAGCTTTCTCCCACAAGACACTTACAATTAGGGTCCCTCAGATGTCATCTTCATGCTTTGCTAAAATATTCTTAGAGGGGATGTTTGACATGGGGTGCCATCACAATTTTTTTCAAGTAGACAAAGGTTTTTCTAAAGTCTGACACTGAGGACACATTAACATTACCACATTAGTTGAAGGATCTTCAAAGAAAGTGAAGGTGGGGGAAAAGTGCATTGAAGGTAGTGGAAGTTGACCTCCCCTCAAGCAGCACAGACTTCTCATTGAGGCGACCCTCTCCTTCACAGCAAAGTCTCCCCACCACTGTCACTTTTTCCTGCATCCTATTCCAGCATCTGAGACCTTGGACACATATTGACTTCTGTCAAACATACAAATGCTGAGATTCAGGGTAGTGGATAACATGGGTAGTGTCAATGGGGATTATAGTGGATTACATATTTACCTGAGAGGCTACAGCAACATGGGTGGCCAGATTGCACTGCAGTTTCTCTGAAATACTAGTGGCAAACTTTTGCATCCGCCTTTCAATTGCATTGACCTGGTAACAGTGAGCTTGGTGTGAGGGATAAGTGAGAGAGGTTGTAAGAAGAGCTAAAGTGTGTAGAAAATAAGCCCTTTGCACTGATTCCATGGCACAAGTATGATTGAAATAGTGGACTGCAAAAGGAGAGAATCTTGTTGAACAACAAAATGAATTGCAGAGTTGATTGCAACATTTGTTCCCAATCTAGGGGAAGGGACTTGATCATAGGAAACAGGCTCACAGACTTACCCTGTTCTCTGTGCGATCAAACATATATCTGCAACCTGACTTTGGCCAAGTACCTATCACATCCAGCTGACATCGTTGTATGGGCCTTATACGTCTCACCACCTCCTCCTCAGAGGCAGGTGGGCTGACACTGTCACTTGTCTCTTCTACCAGATGCTCATTAAAAACAGATTGCACAGTGCACTTGTTGCTGCGACGACCAAATGGAGTGTCTCCAAACTTGGGAGTAAATATATCCCCAGGAGTGTTAGTGCCAACACCACGGGTTTTTGAGGCAACTGGTGGAGGAGTAAGGTTGTCTGGGTCCTCATAAACAGAGCCTTCAAAGAGAATGTTTGGATTGCTTATTTGCTTATTTGCTGACACTGCTCGTGGAGTTCCTGGCAGAGGATTCTCTTCCAATTCCCCATTCTGCTTGCCATCATCAAGTAGCCTGCCTTGACAGGTGAAGACATGTTCTGTCACTATCATCTATCAACAGCTTTGATCTGGAAAATTGTTTGGGCCATCCCTTGAACCTTCTGACTTTGCAAGAGAAAACTAACATGGAACAAAAAGATGCTTACATGTCAATGTCTTCTTCAGTGTAGAAGTGCAATCCAGTTTGCTTCTTACGAAAGCTTTCTCGCCTTTCTCTCTCCAGGAACTGACGGAAGCTTGCCAAATGTGAATTGAGAACACGCCCTCCATCCATTTGTCTGGTTCATTCCCCAATCTTGTCAGAGAGCATCATCACATCACAGCCAGCTTAGAAATGCATTGAAAAAACACAGTTATAGGCAGTGAACAATTCTGATTCTTTGTCCGTTTTCTTCAAGCATCCACTTCCATTAACTTTAGTTCACACATGCTTGCAATAAAGGTGCTTTGTGAGGAAAAGCTAACCGGTTCAGGTAAAAGAGCTCCCAGCTGGACACCAATTCATCAGGTTTTAAACCGAAGGTGATACACATAGACGCACCTGCACCTCTCCCAAACCACAACAAACTAAAATTCAGCAATGGCAGCTGCTGGAAAAAACAAAAACCTAACATCAAAGCGAGGCAAGCAACAAATCACATGAAAACCAAAAGTTCCTCACTAGGCATCTTGATCAGCAAGCAACAAAGCCAACCACATTCCTCGCCACTAGAAACCGCATTCAAACAACAACTGCTAAAAGCAGCGATAGTTTTCTCTATTCCAACAGAGCCTACTGCCATGAAAAAAAGCTCGCCGAGCAAATTGACGGCCGAAAACTTTATCCAATTCCTAGAGGCGGAAAAACAAAGTCCAGAAAGAAAGGATTTCACTCGCATTGCTGAGCCGCCTCATCATTCTCCACAACAAAATTATTCGTGGCAAACTCCTGGCACAGTTGCTCCTCCATCTCTACGGCTGCTGCTGATGCTGCAGGCAGCGAACAACGTAACGCTACGTGCAACGGAGAAGCCTGAACTTTGAAAGCTCCTTCGCAATCAACCTCCGATCCAAGAGCTTGAAACCCTCCCACGAGCGAGAAACGGAGAAGCCGAGACGAACGAAGCGCTCAAGAGAGGGAGAGCGAGCGCTCGCCAAACTCGCACAATTTCTCCCGCGCAAAACTACGCATGTGCACTCTGCTTACATACCCTAAACCCGTTTTCAATTTTCTTTTAATTAATTGATAGGGAGACTAATTAAATTCGATTAAGAAGACTTAGCCAAATTTGGCTACATGTCAGAGAGGAGAGAGAAAAAAAAGAAGAAGATTCTTGCCTTGGTTTGGCGAGCTTCTGGAACCTATAGCCTAAATATGGCAAATTCAAACTTTTTTCTTCGAAATATGGCGACTTGGGATCATTTTCTCAAAAAGGAAAACTCTGTATAAATAGCACGGCACTTTTTTTCTTTTTTGGGGTGAAAAATTCGCAAAAAGAAACACTGGTTTCAACGCGACAGACTCTTGACGATCAAAGGTGTTTTTTTTCAATTTTGTGAGGTCCGTGGACTGGCCATCATCCACAAGAGGACCTTGCCAAATTTGGCGACAGGTCATAAAGGAAATTAGAATTTTTTGGAACCCGACTTGTGAGTGTTTTTTTTCTGTGGCGAAATTTCGCAACTTGTGGAATTATATTTCAGAAAGTGAAATTTGTTTGGAAAAAGTTTGATTTGTAGGGAATTTTTCCGCCATTTATTGAAACAAAAATAATTAAATTAGCCACATCTAGACCCATGCCATTTCCTAGGTCGCCACTTGAAGCAGCACTTTTGTAAAAATGCTACAGCCCACTTAGGACAGTCGCCATTTAATGCTAATTAATTAATGCCGGGGACCCTAGCCACTGAACCTACTTGAGGAATTTGAAAAATAATAATAATAATAATAAAATCCTGCCCACTACATTCTGGCAACATGTAGTGGGCAGGATTTTTTTTTAGATTACCATACAACCCACCAAAAATCCTAAGAATTGAAAGAAAAAATTATATACCAATAGACGTGCATATCAATTGAATGTTCTTGTTTCAAAAGATCATATCTGCCCAATATTCTTCATTGACATCCATCACCATTGAAATAACTACAGGACCCTGTTTTCTCAATGGGTTTATGAAGAGAATTAAGATGTGGTGAATGCGAGATCAACCAATACAATACTCCAAGGACTTCCAAGGACCCCAACAAATTTCAAAGTTCTTCAGTGGATCCTACTGTTTGCAAATGTTTGGAAGGCTTAAGTCAAACTCCAAATGCATTTTTCAATTTTGCTCAAGAAACTCACTGGACTTGCTTACAATTAAAACTTCAGGTCTGCCATCATTGATTAGTTTCTGCTAAACCTGACCTGAACTAAGCTAGATTGAGCATGTCACATTTTGACACAGATTATGAGCTTAAAAAGCTTGAAAAACTCTCTGATACTTATTAATTTCACCATGTGCAGGACTCAAATCTTAGCTTTACAGAGTGCAATCATGCCATAGACCACAACAGAACAACCTCAATATAGCTGATTTAAATAACCACCTGTTGGATTTCCTGGAAAAGAATTACATCAACCTGAGATTCAGATTGAACAAGCTAAAATGCCCAGATTATTTGCTAGGCAGATAATTTTAAATTTACCAAGAGTAGTGGTGATCAAACACCATGACAATTTAATCTGTCTACTGAGGATCTGCTAGGCCACACAACAAAATAGGGACTTGGCCATTCCTACCACTTGCTTTGCAGGCCTCACTCCAAGAAATGAGCAATATGTCAAGAACATTGCTCTCTGCAAATTATTGACATAAATGGTACCAGAAGGGGGACTATGGTTCTAACCTCTTACTTACTGTAAACCTGCCTGTTGGGTTCAAATACATACTTGATCAAAGATTCTTTGATTGGCAACATCTCAGGGAACTCCTTTTGCAGTTTTGATGCATCAAGTTCATTGTTGCTACGAGCTGCAATAATGACCTTTGCTTGCTCCTCTAGAGTGAAGTTCTTCCAGGTAAATGTTGGGTCAATGTACTCCCGATACATTTCCAAAATCTCATTGTGACTCACCACACCTGGGTTGGTGAAGTTCCAGATTCCCCGCAAGTTTCGCTTGGCCATTTCAATTGAAATTGGCAGCAACTCATCCAAGATTGTCATGCTATTGGGGATGTTCACCACTTTCTGATACCGAGAAATCTTTGTGATGAAATTTCGTGGGTTCTGAAGATCGGACGTGATGGGCATCCGCACACGCAGGGTACACACATTATCAAACTCTTTGAGAAGCTCTTCAACCTGTTCAGTACCCAAACTGGAGTCAGATTTCCACTTTAGGGAAAAGTGCAGGATTTGAGTAATCAAAACTAGAGTGAGATCTGAATGCCTGACTAGCCAACAGAATTGCAAACAGTCAAGACAAACACCCTACTAGTAGTGGCCAGAGCCATCTATGAAAGAAATGAGCTCATAGTGACAAGGTGCACATTATGAGATCTCATTACGTGGACACTGGGTACTTGTAGGTCAAAGAGGGACCTCAGCCCTAGTGTACCCATGGAATAACTTTTCACAGTCAACAGGATTGTCAAAATCCTGTAATAGTTTAAACACAATGACAGTTTGGAATAATCTAAAGATTGTGATTAGATGTACTGCAACATTCTGAACCTACTGATTACTTGCAGAACCCTGGCTACCAGGAATATATGTTGACACAGTGATTCATTCCTGCAATGAGACAAGTGAAGTGGAAAGTGCAAAAGGGACAGCATGTGACAACATCTGAGCACTCACCATGGCCTTGGTCTTGGAGTAGTATGAGCCAAAAAAGTTTGGTGTGTCTTCTTCCTTAAAGCCAATGCCAGTTCCAAGGGGGTGAGTCTTGTCATACTCAAAAATACACCCTGTTGCAAAATTCACAAGAAGCAAGTTGTTTGTCTTGCAAACATCTGCCAAAGTCAGAGTACCAACAACATTTGCGCGGATGGTCTCAACCTTGTGGCTTTCACACCAGTCCACATTTGGCCGCCCTGTCACACCTGCAGCATTGAAAACATGAGTGGGCTTTACAGATGCAATGTCTGCCTCTAGTTGCACCCGATTCTCCAACCGGCCAGATCCATACTCATATGATATCCCCTGCTTCTGACATAATTTTCCGAGAAGACCACCAATCCAGCCAGTACGGCCATAGATCAGAAACTTCAAGGTCTTTTTCGGGACACCATTCTCCTGATGTTTCAGTGTACCATTCCCAAATGCATGGCCATTACCATTTGCAATAGCGTGCTCTTTGGGAGTGTTGGTTTTTTCAACATCCGTTTTATTTTCAGGGGTTTTTTGAAGATCAGCAAGCTTCTCAACCCCAGATATGGAGAGCATACGGGGATGGGGAACAAGTGCTCCTGAAACATCCCCCCACCAGTCAGAGTGGCTGGTGTACCATTGCAATGTCTTGCGCAGGCCCTCTTCCCAGGTGGTGCGTTCCTGCCATCCAATCTGCTTCAGTTTCGCATCATCCAAGAAGTAGCGCTGGTCGTTGAAGGGACGATTATCCACAAACTGAATAGACTTCTCACAGTCTAGGTTGAAGAGGTTGCATATGTCTCTGGCAACGTTGAGGACTGTCCGCTCCTTCTTTGTACCAATGTTATAAACATGGCCAACGTCTCCCTTGTGCAGCACAACCTCAAATGCTTCAGCCACATCTTCACAGTAAAGGTAGCTGCGCACATTAGATCCATCTCCGTGGATGGGGAGGGGCTTCCCCTGCATGGCCAAAAGAATGAACTTGGGGATGAGCTTCTCAGGGAACTGGTTAGGTCCATACACATTGTTGCCTCGTGTGGTGATGACAGGCAGCCCATATGAGCGACCATATGCCATCACCAGCATCTCAGCACCGGCCTTGGTGGCTGAATAAGGATTTGTGGGAAGGAGCTGGGATGCTTCATGGTTTCCCACAATGGCATCAGCCTCAGTCTCACCATAGACCTCATCAGTGCTCACATGAATGAAGCGGCGAACAGTACCTGTCACTTTGCAAGCCTCCAGCAACACATGTGTCCCATAGATATTGTTCTTTGTAAACTCAAAGCTGTTGCCAAATGAATTGTCAACATGGGTTTGTGCAGCAAAGTGCATGATGGTGTCAATTCCCTCAGTAATGAGAAGGTAGTTGACAAGATCTGCACTCCCAATGTCACCTTTCACAAACTTGAAATTCTTGGAGGACTTGGAGGGCAACAGATTCTTGAGGTTGGAGCAATAGTCCAGCTTGTCCAGCACCACGATCTTGTAATGCGGATAGTTGCGAATCAGCCGGTTGGCAACATGAGATGCGATGAACCCTGCGGCTCCAGTAATGAGGATGTTCTTGGGGGTATACGCGGCTTCTCCCATTGTGATCAAAAGTGTCTGCGCGATCTCCCTGGATATTCTTCACTGAAACAACAGTCTCTCTATCAGAATTCCATGGCCGCAAAACAACGTTAGTCTTCGCTGGAACCAAAAGAGAAAACCGGGCGAGACAAAGAGAAAGGGGACAGAAACGCAGAGAGATAAGTGTGCACACGCATCATCAAGACTTTCTCCAATTTGACGACAACAGGAAGATCATAAACCGGAAACAATCCAACTGCGACATGACAGAGTGCGAACGAAAGCAGAGCCAAGAAATCTGCTCCAAACTGCTGACTAAGAACTCCTCACATCCTAGTACCACAGGACCGAATGGAAGCAACAAGACCACCAAGCAATCAACTTCCGACTGCTGATCCAGAAAGCTCCTCCCCTCCTATAGCAGGACATAAATGCTCTAGCATATCACAGCTGGAGTGAGCAAAATTTTCTGAGCCTGATCGACAAAATCCACCGGAGGAAACAAAAGAAAAAATTGTCCACCATGTGAGGACCGCAAAACTCTGAAAACTCCGGCACCGGACTCTGAGACGAGAAGGAACAGAAAAAACAAAGGAGATAATGCGTGATCGCATGAAGTCTCAAAACCAACACCCGCGCCCCGCCCCCCCCGCGCGCCGCACCTCCAAGAACCGCCGATCCAAGAAAAAAGGAAACCAAAAAAAGAAAAAAAAAGCTAAACTAGATCCGCGCGCAACTTTTCTCAAACGAACAAAACTGCCATACATGCGAACATACAGCTTCCGATTCCACTTTCATTCTAATCACAGACATCGCCATAATTATCAACAGACCCCAAAAAAAACAAAAAGTGAAAAATTCAAGGCAGTGAGAAGTAGAAGAGACCTTACACAAAATCACGAAAATCTCGTCAGATTCCTCCAAAACTTCTTCAAGTCCTCTGAACAACAACGACAGACTCCTCCTATGGCCGCACCCTGTAAATGAGACCACAAGTCAGTCAGTTTTTGGGAGAAAGAAAGAAAGAAACCGATCCAACCGAATGCACGGATCTGCACTTCCCCGATTTCGCCACTTCCCGAGATCTCAAACCAAGGGCAAGAAGAGGAAGAAAAAAGCAAGAAAAAAGAAAACAAACAAAGCAGAACGATACGCACTTCAACCGAAATACCCGCGCGGACAGAGCAGCCGGCCACACTGAAGAACTAATTTTGTAACAACAAGGCAGGCAGCATGCAGGCAGGCGATGCAGCAACCTTCCTAAAGATCTGGAATGCAAGTGCATTATAGGGAGAAGGGGAAGGCTCCGCGCGCATTCATAAGCGTGAGAGGAAAAGTGCAATCGTGAGGGGTGGGGACGAGGGGCGTGACGAGGAGGAGGGAGGCCAAGAGAACAATTCTGACACTAATCAACAATTCCCGCAAACTGCCCACCAGACGGCCCAATCATTCCGCATGCGCTTTCCGCAAGAATCATCTTTCATTCCCTACCTAGCGTCCAAGGCCCCTTGGACATTGCGCATTCATAACCTTCTCTTTTTTTTTCTTTTTTTCTGGCTGGCAATATCAGCGTTCTTTTCTTTTTTCCATTGGTACGAAATTTCGCCAAAAATGCGGATTTTTAAAAGGGAATATTCTAGCTAAATATTCCCTTTTTTTAATCGCCAAATTTAGGAGGGGAGTTTTGGGGGGGAGGTTAGATTTTTTTCCAGCCACTTTTGGACTCTGATTTTAGTTTGGTAGTAGTTTTATAACTAGTTTTTTTTTTTTTTTTCCATATTGA
>Ga0209208_10010694_pt1 | contig 11864 bp, 9 predicted proteins | sample S1TSphfallax_3_FD_187694 | JGI IMG/M metagenome (GOLD analysis project Ga0209208, IMG submission 187694) | Host-associated microbial communities from peat moss isolated from Minnesota, USA - S1T2_Fd - Sphagnum fallax MG (SPAdes) (version 2) | ecosystem: Host-associated > Plants > Peat moss >...
GGCGAGCCGGAAGGCGCGATTCTGGAACCACGCCTTCTCCCAGGCGGGAATAGGCGCGCCGGGCGACTGGTTGAACCAGAGTTGCTCGGTGTTGAGCGATGGGCCGAGATCGCGGACCGCGTTCGGCATGCGCTGCTTCAACAGCGTGAAGTAGTCGGGCGGGAGCGAGTCGATGAGCTGGTATTCGCCGCGAGCGAAGAGCCGGATCTCCTGCTCGTGATTGTCGAGGATGTCCAGCCGGACTCCAGTGGCATAGGGTAGAGCGGCACCGGCCGCGTCGTGCTCGAAGAAGTGCGGATTGCGGCGCAGCCGGACGTACTGCGAGCGGCGATAGTCGGCGAGCACGAAGGGGCCGGCGGTCACGCGGCCTTCGCTGGGATGATCGGCGGGTTCGATGGCGATCTCGTCGAAGACCTTGCCGATCCCCACCACGCGCTTCGCGAGATGCACCACAAGGGTCCGTTCGTCGGGGGTGTCGAGCTTGACGCTGGCGGCGTCGAGGAACTCCTCCGCCACCGGAGCGCCGGTTGCGGGCGAGAGCACGCGGCGGATCGACCAGGCGGCGTCGCGCGAGGAGAGCTTGCTGCCGTCGGAGAACTGAAGGTTCGGGCGGAGTTTAAAGGTGACGGTCTTGCCGTCGGGCGAGAGGGTCCAGCTCTCGGCGAGCGCGGGTTCCACCTGCTGGGTCGCGCGGTTGAAGCGCAGCAGCACGCCCGCCGTCAGGTAGCGCACCATCTCCGACTCTTCGTCGTCCACTTTGGCCGGATCGAAGGTCTTGGGGTCGTAGCCGATGGTCCAGGCAAGCTCTCCGGGCAGCCGCGGCGCGGCCTGGGCGAAGACGCGCGCTACGAGCGGACTGGTGAGAACAAGGGCGAGAAGAATGAGGGACTTGCGCTTCATGCGGGCTCCGCGGAGATGGCTTCGAGCAGAAGCAGGATGAGAATCAGCAGGGCGATCGGCAGATAGACCCAGCGCGTGCTGAGCAGCATGGCCGAGTTATCGAGCTCGAGCAACATGCCTCCCCAGGACGGGAGGGGTTCGCCGATGCCGAGCCCGAGCGCGCCGAGATTGGCCTCGGCCATGACGAACGCCGGGATGCAGAGGAGGAACTGGGGCAGGAGCAGCGGCATCAGGTTGGGCACGACGGAGCGCAGGACTTGCCGCCGGCGGAGACCGGTGGCGCGGGCCTGCAGCATCCATTCGGCGCGGCGAAGGTCCTGCGCTCCACGATAAACCGCGCGCGCGCAGGCCGGCCAGCCGAGTGCGGCAAGAACCAGGAAGGTGATAGCCGCGGAGTGGAGCGGCGACGTGGTGAGCGGCAACGCCGAACGCACCATCATTAATAAGAAGAGCCAGGGCAGCGCAAGGAAGGCATCGCACAACAGCATGGCGACGCTGCCGACGCCTGCGGGACTGAAGGCCGCCAGCGTGCCGATGCCCGCGGCGGCGGCCGTGGTGATGGCGGAGGCAATGACCGATCCGGCGAGACTGAGCAGCATGGCGGCCGAGACGCGCACCAGGCGATCGCGGCCGAGGGCGTCGGTGCCGGCGGGATGCTGCGCCGACGCGCCGGCCAGAGGTGCTTCGCGATCCTGCTGCGAATAGCTGTGGCCAGGAAGCACAAGCACGATGGCCGCAGCTACGATGAGAGCGAGCAGGAACCAGGCGGCCATGCGTTTTGCGGTCATACGGCTTTCCACTCCGCTTCGCCCTCGGAGAGCATGCCGGCGAAGGTGACGCAGACGGCCATGATCATGGTGATCGCGAGCAGGATGGGCAGATCGCGATTGAGCGCGGCGTTCCACGCGAGTTGTCCGAGGCCGGGCACGCTGAAGATGACCTCGACCGGCACGAGCGCGCTCAGGCCGGTGACGATCGAAAGCGTGGCGAGGGTCCGCAGGTCCGAGGCGATGCTGGGGATGACATGAGCGCGCAGCATCGCCAGCGGTCCGAGGCCCTGCGCGCGGGCGTGGAGCAGATGAGGGTCGCGCCAGGTCTTGCGCAGGATACGGTCGAGCAGCTTGAAGTCTCGTGCGGCGAGCAAGAGCGTGAGCACCAGCAACGGTCCGCCGCTGTTCGCCAGCAGGCACAGAGTGGCCATGGCCGCGGTTGGGATGGCCAGCAGCAGGGTTGCGGGAATCTGCCAGAGCAGCGAAGGCCGTTTACGCGCGCTCGAAAGCAGGGCGGTTGATCCGGCCAGCAGCCAGGCGAGGCCGATCGCCTGAAGCAGAAGTATGCCGGTGTTGGCCAGCCGCGGTTCGATCAGCTCCAGCACCGGCACGCCATATTGCCGGGAGACGCCGAAGTCGCCATGCATCCAGCCGCGTATCTGGCTGGCGAGCAGCGGGCCCAGAGCTTGACTGCGCTCGGCCTCCGCCGCGAGCTCGGTGCGGACGGTGCCGGCGTAGCGTGCGTCCATCTCGCGCGCATCGCTCAGGTATCCTGGCGCGTAACGCACGAGCACGGTGGATCCCACCGCAACGATGAGCAGGATGGCGAAGGTGCGCAGCAGCCGCTGGAGCCCGTGGAGCGCCAGGCTCATTGCGCCGCCAGGCTGACGGCCGATGGGCCGTGGATCGCCGGAGTCTTGTAGAAGCTTTGCTTTTGCAGGTACATGCGGCGGTCGGCCACATCGAGCAGTTCTTCAGGAGTTTGTCCATCAGCGGGGAACGAAGCGATGCCGATGCTGCTGGAGACCTCAATTTCGAGCTTCAGACCGGCTGAAGCTTTGCGGACGGCGGCATGCACGAACTCCAGGCGGTGCGTGGCGGAGCGGATGTCGAGTGCGGGAAACAGGAAGACGAATTCGTCGCCTCCCATGCGGGCGACCAGGTCGGTCGCGCGGCAGGAGGTGCGGAAGGACTCGGCAATGGAACGGAGCATCTGGTTGCCGACCAGATGGCCGTGTTGATCGTTGACCGCCTTGAAGGCGTTCAGGTCGCAGACGGCGACCGTAAAGATGCCGCCGAGATCACGTGCGCTGCTGATCTCCGTGCCGATGCGCTCGATGAGGTGCCGCATGTTCGGGAGATTGGTGAGGTGGTCGATCCGGGCATCGGTTTCGGCAACTCCGAAGCGCAGGGCGTTCTCGAGGGCCTGGGCGAACTTGGGCTCGATCGCCTGGAGCACGCGCAGATGTTCCTTGGAGAAGGCGGCATGACCGCGGGCGTAGAGGGTGAGAACGCCGAACGGATTGGCGCTGGGGTCGAGCAGCGGGATGGAGAGCGCGGAGCTGGAGGCGTCGAAACAGCCGCATTCGTTCCGGTAGTTGGGTTCGACCGTGGGATTGCCGTTGATGATGGAGCGGCCATTCAGCGCGACCCATCCGGAGAGCCCTTCGCCTACGGGGATGCGGCGTGGGGAGAATGCCTTGGCATACTCCCCGTCGATTCCCTGCGCCACCAAGAAGCCGTCGGACTTGAGATAGACGGCGCAGCCATCGAAGGGGATCAATGCCTGCAGGCGCTCAGCCAGCACGGCACTGGTCTCACGGGTGCTGAGCGACTTGCCGAGCATCTGGGTGAGTTCGAAGACCGCCTTTGCCTCCTGGCTGGCCGCGGCGATCAGGTTGAGAGAGTCGAAGCGCGGGTTTGCCGATACCGGATCGGCAACTTCTAGCACGGTCGCATCCGCGGGCCTGGTTGCAGCGCTGTGTTCGGGTTCGAATCCGGCACCTGGGGCGGCTCCGCGTTCCACGATCAGATCGGTCCGAAGCGGCGCTACCTCGTTTAGTTGTTCCCGCGCCAACGTCTCGAGGTCCATGTATCGTTCTTCGAGCAGGGCGACAATCTTTGGATCGAACTGAATGCCGGAACGGCTCTTGACATGGGCCATGGCCTCTGCCAGCGGAAGAGCCTTGCGGTACGGGCGCTCGGAGGCCAGCGCGTCGAAGCAGTCGACGACCGTCAGGATGCGTGCACCGATGGGGATCTCTTCGCCCCTGAGGCCGTCGGGGTAGCCGGTTCCGTCCCAGGATTCATGATGCGAGCGGACGATCGGCACGACGGGATAGGGGAAGCGCACCCGCTCGAGAATGTCCGCTCCCACGACGGGATGGATCTTCATCTTCTCGAACTCTTCGGAAGTGAGCTTTCCCGGCTTGTTGATGATGTGCTCCGGCACGGCGAGCTTGCCGATGTCGTGCAGGAACGAGGCGGTGAGCAGCGCCTGCATCATCGATTGATCGAGGCCCAGCATTTTGCCGATTTCGGAGACGTAGACGCGCACGCGCATCAGGTGCTGGTGGGTGCTTTGGTCCTTTGCCTCGATGGCCATGGCGAGGCCCTCGATGGTGCGGAGATGGAGCGCCTCAGTCTCCTCCGCCTGACGCTTGCGATCGCGCACGATCTCCATCTGCGCGGTGTACATGCGGTACACGGTGTAGACCATCGGCAGGAGGAGGAGCGAGGTCATCCATCCGTAGTGAACGCCGATAAAGTTGGCGATCGAAGCCAGCATGGCACCGACCAGGTAGAACGGTGCATACCAGGGATAGTTCTGCATCCACTGCCGAAAGGGAGAGATGTGCTGGTCGATGGAGATGACCCCCGCGACCAAGGCCGTGTTGACGACAAAGTAGGCGATCGACGCCAGGGCAAGTGCCGGAGCCGCTTCGATATGCCAGTGGATCAGCTGCATGTAGACGTGCCATGCCAGGACCGTCGAGATGCAAACGTTTGCGACATTGAAGACGATCTGGACGAGCGTAAACGGCTTGATGACCCGGACGCGGCACTGCGCGACGACGCTAAAGACGGCCAGCGCCACAGCCTGCAGCGGAGAGAGTTGCAGGATGCCCAGCAGAATGAAAGGGAAGTTGACCGACATCGTCGCGTCGCTCTTCGGCATCGCAACCTTCATGCCGGAGCTCAGCAGCACAGCCGCGAGGTAGATGACGAAGTGGAGCAGTTGTTGCGCAGGGTGGCCAAGGGTCGACAGGCAACTGGCGACTCCTCCCGCTACCACCGCGAAGACAAAAGCTTTCACACGAAGAGTCACGTTAGGTTCCGGGGTTCTCGTTGTCTGAAGCTCACCATGGAGAGGCGAGCTCCGGCGTCCATTGAGAACATGACGGCCGGTCCTTGCGGACCACCCTCATGCTGAGGCTAACCCTACCCACTCCAAAGCCCTATATTTTTTTAGTTGTACCGCTCTGGACAGGAACCAACAGGATGATCCTACTCAAGAATGGTGCAGCCGCCAATATCTTGTCGCGGGTTCCAGGGTTACCTGTTGCATTCCGCGAAAAAACAGTTTCATAAGACGGCTCGGAGACGGAGAGCGGCGCGTTGGTTCTCAGATTGCTTGCACCCTCGGGAAGGATGAAAGCAGGAAGGGAACGGATGAGCCGAGGCAAGCAGCAAAGAGGCGGAGTGCAGGGTCTGGTCGCAGGTTTTCGAAAGCGGCGCAAACCGCAGGCATCCGCGGGAGTTGCCGCGCCGCGCTGGGCGAGCCGGCAATCCCTCGTCGAGCGGCTGCAGCAGGTGGACGAGCGACTCGAGCATGCCTCTCACCTCCTCCGCGCGAGCCAGATCGAGTTGCGGGTGGAACGCGCTGCCCTGCTGACGGACCTCGGCCGAACGGCCGAGGCCCGGACCGAGCACCTGAAGGTGCTGGAAATGGATGGAGCCAATCAGCCGACGCTGTTTGCGCTGGGCAGAATGCTGGTGCAGGCCGGCCAACACAAGGCCGCGCGTGTGGTGTATGCGGAAGCGGTCCAACACTACCCGGAGGATGTCGCGTTCCGGGTGAACCTGGGCAGCGTGCTGCTGCAGACGGACCATCCCGCCGCGGCGCGCGAGCAGTATGAGATCGCTTTGCAGCTCGATCCGGAGTTTCCCCAGGCGCACGGCGGCATGTACTACGCGCTGAGCAAGCTGGGTGAGTTCGCGGCCGCCGAGGTTCACCAGCGCAAGGCCTTCACCGGCAACAGCATCTTTGCCTCCCCCTATCGCGGACAGGGTCCGGGCGTGCCGGTGCTGTTGCTGGTGTCTTCGACGGGCGGAAACACACCGATCGAGAAGCTGCTGGACGAAGAGGTCTTCCGCACGTATGTCGTGGTCGCAGACTTTGTCGATGCAAGTGCGCCCTTGCCGTCACACCGGCTGATCATCAACGGGATCGGGGATCCCGATGTCGCGCGCGAATCGCTGCAGGCGGCGGCGCGGCTGATCGGTCAGGCGAAGGTGCCGGTCGTCAATGCGCCTGCCTGCGTTCTTCAGACAGGACGCTGCGAGAACGCTGCGCGGCTTTGCGAGGTGCCTGGCGTGCTGACGGCCGCGACGGCGGTGTTCCCTCATGCACAACTTGCTAGCCGGGATGGGGCGCAGACGCTCTCCGCCGCGGGGTTCACGTTTCCTCTCCTGTTGCGCGCTCCGGGCTTTCACATGGGCCAGCACTTCGTCCGCGTGGAGGATGCGACGCAACTGCACGGTGAAGTCGCGAAGCTCCCCGGTGCGGGGCGAGCCAACGCCGAGCTTCTCGCGATCCAGTATCTCGATGCCCGCGGGGCGGATGGGTGCGCGCGCAAGTACAGGGTCATGATGATCGATGGGCGCTTGTACCCGCTGCATCTGGCCATTTCACCGAACTGGAAGATTCACTACTTCAGCGCGGATATGGCGGATCGTCCCGACCACCGCGAAGAAGAGGCAACGTTCCTGCTCGACATGCCGAGTGTGCTTGGTCCCCGGGGCATGGCCGCCCTCGAAGCGCTGCAGGCTGCGCTCGGTTTGGATTACGGCGGGATCGACTTTGGGTTGAACCGGCAGGGAGACATCCTGCTCTTTGAGGCCAATGCGACGATGGTCGTCGAGCAGCCGAATGACGATGCGCGGTGGGATTATCGGCGGGCTGCCGTCTCGCGGATCCATGATGCGGTGCGGCGGATGTTGCTGCGACGGGCTGGGTGAGATTTCGCGAGACGCCGCCGATGGCCAGGTCGTCCTTGGCTCGGCGGCTGCAGCTGGATGGTGATCTTGCCTGTGCGGCGGGAATGACGTCCCGCCCTTTGACCTCCAGCCCAGATGATTTACCGAGAGGCCACAACGCTCAGTGTGTGGCGGGCGGCATTGGCTGCGGTGCGATCACTACCAGGTCAACGCGGCGATTCATGCGCCGACCTTCGGGGGTGTCGTTGCTGGCGACGGGACGGAAGGCTCCGTAGCCCGCGACCGAGATGCGGTTCGGCGGGAAGTTGGCCTCTTCGACCAGCATCGAGAGCACGCTCATGGCGCGCGCGGTGGACAGCTCCCAGTTGGAATTGAAGAGCGCATTGTGGATGGGCTGATCGTCGGAGTGGCCTTCGACGCGCACCTCCAGGCCATGTGCAATCAGCACGCTGGCGGCGCTCTTCAGCTTCTCTGCCGCGGCGGGCAGCAGCCGGGCGTCGCCCGAATCGAAGAAGCCGAGTTCGCGCAGGCTGATGATGAGGCCATCGTGAGTCGGCTGCATCACGATCTCTCGCTTCGCGATCGAATCGCCAAAGACGCCATTCAGTTCCTTGGTGAGTCTGGTCGAGTCATACTGCCCGGACTGCGCTGCGGGCGCGTTGGGAGCGGTCGCTTTGGGAGTGGGTTGATTTTCGGGCAGAACCTTTGCCGCGTGTTCCGATGGACCCGCCTTCAGGCTCTCGAATCCGCCGCGGATGACGTCGGACATCGCGCTGATTCCGGTGTGGTGATACGACAGCGCGAAGAGCACGACAAACAAGGCGAAGAGCAGCGTGACGAAGTCGGCGTAAGAGACCAGCCAGCGATCTTTGGACGCGAGTTCGTTCGACCGCAAAGGGCGCCGGATGCGTTCGCGGCGCCTCACTGCGCAACCGCCACCGGCTCAGGCTGAGCCGCGGAGACCGCCATCTTGTTATGGCCGGTCAGGTAAGACTTCAGCCGCTCGCGCAGCATGCGCGCACTGATGCCTTCGACGATGGAGATGACGGCTTCAAGGGTCATCTCTCGCATCATCTGGCGCTCCCGCATGCGAGCGCGCAGCTTGCCCGCGAGCGGCAGGAAGATGAGGTTCGCGACACCGATGCCGTAGAGCGTGGAGACAAAGGCTACGGCGATCCCGGTTCCGACCTGCGCGATATTATCCATCTTCTGCATGACCTGGATGAGACCGAGTACCGCTCCGATGATGCCAAGCGTTGGGGCGAAGCCTCCAGCGGCCTCGAGGACCGCGGCGACGCTTTCATCTCCTTCTTCATGGATATCGAGATCGACCTCCATCAGTGCGCGGATCTCCTTGGCGCTGAGGCCATCGACAGCGAGCGTGAGGCTCTTTCGCAGAAACGGGTCTTTGATCCGCGCGAGTTGGGGATCGAGAGTATGGAGGCCGCGGCGGCGGCTTTGCAGGCAGAGCGAGACGATCTCATCCACATAGTCGGCTGAGAGTGGACGCAGATCGAAGAGCACGTGGCGCGACAGCTTGACGGCCTGCGTGACTGTCTCGAAGGGGAATTGAATGAGCACCGCACCCAACGTTCCGCCGAGGACGATCAGGGCCGCCGTGGGTTGCAGGATCTGGCTTACGTTTCCGCCATCCAGCCAGAAGCCTGTGACGATGCCCAGCACCGCCAGCGTAATTCCGTAGATGGTTCCTCGGTCGATTGCGCGTTTACTCATTGTGCAGTTCTTTTCCTTTTGCGATGAGCCTTGGTTTGACCCAGCCATGCGTCCGTTGTAACCAGCCAGTGCAAGCCGCGTGCCAAAGCAGCAGCGTGGGAGGCGGATTTCACGCTCATGAAGGCATGCCGCCTGGTCGATTCTTCTTGAGTAGCCGCGAAGCATGGGTGTGCATGAGAGGTTGATGAGAACGAAGGAGCGAAGCGGAGGGCTTGACCCGAAAGTGGGGGATGCATGTAGCACGGGCGGGTTGTGTCTGGCAAAGAAATTTCTCTGAGCGGCCTGAACGGCTTCCTGGCTGGTGACGATAGATGGCATGCAGCAAACGCAACCTGCCCTCGACGAGCGATGCTCAGCAGTGGCGATAAGAGTTCAGCAGTTCATCTACAACCAATTCACAAGGAGCAATCATGTCACTCAGCATCCTCAACAACATCCCGGCGCTCGAAGCGGACAACCAGCTCAACATCACAACCACCCAGGCGAACAAGTACCTGCAGGAGCTCTCCTCGGGTTCGCGCATCAACTCCGGTTCGGACGACGCCGCCGGTCTGGCCATTGCGAACGGCCTGAACGCCAACGTCGCCGCTCTCAACCAGTCCTCGCTGAACGCGACCAACGCGACCGGCACGCTGCAGACGGCCGATGGCGCTCTGGCGCAGATCACCACGCTGCTCAACCGCTCCGTGACGCTCGCCACCGAGGCTTCCAGCACCGGCCTGAGCACGTCGCAGGCGAAGGCGATCGACACCGAGTACCAGGCGCTGCTGGGTGAAATCAGCAACATCAACAACTCGACCAACTTCAACGGAACGGCGATCTTCGGCACCAGCGTCTCGGCCTTCACCAGCGACGGCACGACCTCGGGCACGGTGAGCATCGGCACGACGGTTGTGGCGACGGACACGACGGCTCTCGCGCTCAACGGCACCGCCCTGACCACGACCGCCGACGCCACCTCGGCCCTGGCGGCGATCAATGCGGCGATCAGCACGGTTTCGGCGGAGCGCGGTACGCTCGGCGCGGCTGTCGAGCAGCTGCAGTCGGCTTCGACGGTCGACACCACCGAGTCGCAGAACCTGACCACTGCCTCGAGCAACATCACCTCTGCGGACATCAGCTCCGTGGTCGCCGATGACACCAAGTACAGCATCCTGGAGCAGACCGGCGTTTCGGCTCTGCAGCAGGCCAACCAGCAGGCGCAGACCGTTCTCAAGCTGCTCCAATAAGCAAGAGTTAAAACAACGAGGAGGCGCAGTTCCAAACGGGCCCCAGCGACTCCCTTTCCTTCTAACTCTTCAAGCCACCAGAGGCCTGTGCCTCTGGTGGCGATCTTCCATCAAGGTTTGCGCGAGATCGAAGGAGACGAGCGCCTGTGAGTACCTCAAGTTCTACTATCAATTCCATTCTTGAAGCTCTTGGCGGATCCAACGGGATTGACGTCACCGCCGCGGTGGATTCTGTTCTCTATGCGGACCGCGCTCCGGAGAGAACCTGGCAGGCGGAGCAGACGACTCTCGCCAATCAGACCGCGGCGCTCAATCAAATCTCCAGCGACGCTTCGACGCTCAGCGACCAGCTGAGCGCGTTGCAGGATCCAGCCGGCTCTCTGGGCTCGATCACGGCCAGCAGCTCCGACAGCACGGTGTTGACTGCCACCGCGACGAGCGGCACCTCCACGGGCAATCACACGATTGTCGTGAACAATCTCGCGACGACCGCCTCCTGGTACACGAGCGAGACCGAGGAACCCGACAGTCTTGGCAGCGGAAGCATCAACATTGGCGGCACAGCCGTCGACTACGGCGGCAGCAGCGGCATCGATACGCTGAGCGAGCTGGCAGCTTCCATCAACAGCCAGTCGCTGGGAGTGACGGCAAGCGTGGTCACCGACGCGAACGGATCGCGTCTTGCGCTCGTCTCGACTACATCAGGCAGCAATCCAGCTTTGTCGGTGACGCAGGGAAGCTCCAGCGACGAATTCACGGTCACGCAAGGAGTCGAAGGTGAGAATGCTTCGATCACCGTGGATGGTGTGCCGATCAGCAGCGCCACCAACACCGTGACGGGGGCGATTCCCGGCGTGACGCTGAATCTGCTGAGCGCCCCGACCAGCGGCGAGACCGTCAACCTGAGCCTGTCGGCCGACACCAGCTCGATCGAGACTGCAGTCAGTAACTTCGTGACGGCCTATAACACCCTCATCGGCGACATCAACACCCAGTTTGCCTTCAGCAGCAGCACCAACACGGCAGGTCCGCTGCAGGACGACAGCACCATTCAGAGTCTGCAGTCTTCGCTGTTTGCCTCGGCCAATTTCACCAGCGGAACGGGCGCGTACAGCAGCCTGACGGCGCTGGGAATCACGACCAACTCCGATGGCACCCTGAGCCTTGACACGTCAACCCTGGATAACGCGGTGCAAGCGAATCCGTCGGCGGTTGCGACCTTCTTCCAGGGCACCGCCTCGAACGGTTTCGCGGCCTCGCTGACGAGCACGCTCAACACCTATACGGACGGGGCGTTTACGGTGGACCTGCAGAGCATCAGCAATGAGAACACCGATCTAACCAACCAGATCAACCAGCTGGAGGTTTACCTGTCGGGTCAGCAGACGTTGTTGACGACCGAATACAACAACGCCGATATCGAGCTGCAACAGCTTCCGCAGACGATCAAGAACACGGAAGCCATTCTGAATCCCAACGAATACAACAGCAATAACGACTGACGGGTGAACCAAGCATGACACGCTCTATGGCCGCTCTCGAATACCGACGCTCGCTGACCGAGCACGCCTCCGTCGTCGGTCTGGTGATCGCTCTGCTCGATACGCTGATCGGCGATCTGCGGCGCGCGGCTGAAGCGATGGAGAAGAACGACATTTCCACGCGGTGCGAACAACTGGTCCATGGCTTCCAGGTACTGACGCAGCTGGAAGCCATGCTCGACCTGGAGAATGGCGGGGAGACGGCGAAGAAGCTTCACCGCTTCTACCGCCATGTGAGGAGCCAGATGCTGTTAGCGCAGTTCAAGCTGACGCCCAGCATTCTGTATGGGGAGATCAAGGCTGTGCTGTTGGTGCGCGAGGCCTGGCAACAGGTGGACGCCTCGGGCACCAGGACGGCCGCTCCGGCAACGCAGCCTTACAGCAGCATGCCAGAGTTGATGGTCGAGGCTCCTGAGACTGAAGTGCGGACTTCGTTCTCCTGCTCCGGGTAAGTCAAGACGCATCCTTGA
>Ga0209208_10010695_pt1 | contig 11864 bp, 12 predicted proteins | sample S1TSphfallax_3_FD_187694 | JGI IMG/M metagenome (GOLD analysis project Ga0209208, IMG submission 187694) | Host-associated microbial communities from peat moss isolated from Minnesota, USA - S1T2_Fd - Sphagnum fallax MG (SPAdes) (version 2) | ecosystem: Host-associated > Plants > Peat moss >...
TGGACGGAGGGGGTGTGAGTTGTAAGTAACAACTAACAATCCACCAGTGGTGCGATGTGAGCGGTAACAACCACCGCTCAGCCGCGCCGCCCTAAAGCTTCCGCCATACGACTCCTCTCTTTTCTCGATCTCTCTCTCTCTCTTTGTTCTCTTCTCTTTTCTGGCCACCGTTCTTTCGCACGAAAATGGCTACTCCTGCCGCGTTGCCGCCTTCGTCGTCGCAGCAGAAGTGGCAAAATGCGCATTCCATCTGCTTCTTCCTCTAAAAATTCAATGTCGCATACAACCACAACATTCGGGTAAACTTTAGATGTGCGGAATTCGATCAAGGGCTTTTATTTTATTTTCAAGTTCGAGAGAATTTTTTTGGGTGGGGTTGCTTTTTTTTCTTTTTTGGTGGGGTTTTTGTCTTGTGTCTCATGTGGTGGATATAAGGTAATCGTGGAGGCGGCACCATTTTGCATTTGTGAGATTTTGTCGGAAAGGCGTTCTGTGAGATCTCTATAGCAGCAGCAGCAGCTGGTGAAACAGAAGGTTTCGGAAAGAGCGCAAGTTGTTTTTCTGTTTTGTGTTAGAAAAATCGGAAGAAGGGGTAGGACTCGCTTAGGACTTTGCGTAGGACTTGTGTGTTTTTTTTCATTCCTCGTGTGCGCATGCGCAGTTGATGATTCTCTGGAATTCGGTGAAACTGCTACTCCATCCTTCATCGGAGAGCTTGGTGTTTCTCCGGTGCTTGGCTTGGATTGTCGACAATTCTTTTCAAGGGAGGGAGGAGGAGGAGGAGGAGGAGGGGATAAGGTGCTTTCTGGGAGCTGGATTCGAGGCTGCTGCTGGAAGAAATCGTGGCTATTGCAAAGCAGGCGTTCCATCGGCGATCTACTTGTTCATTAACGAAGGTACTGATAGCTTACTTGCTTGCTTAACCAGTGAAAGAAATGAGCATGACAATTCGGTTGTGGCTTCGCGATTGATAGGTCGTTCGTTGTCGAGATGAGCTTTTGCTTGATTTTGTTTCATCAATGCTTTGCATACACTAATGTTGTGACTGGAGAATGTGACTCGGAGGAATTGAAAGAAAGAAATGGAGAGTTTCTTGCACTACGCTTGCAATGTGTTCCACTATTGATAGATACCAGGGAGAAAACCTTGCCTCATTTTATTGTTGTTGTTGTTGTCGAGCAATCGGGGAAGGGCTTGCAGCCATGTTGTGGACTGTTTGATTCTGGAGCTACTACTGTTTCACAGGCTTATAGATTAGATTTTAGGGGGAAAGCCTGCCTTGTAGACATTAGGGATCACATGATGTCCAATGCTGGGGTTTGTTTTCCCCCCCTGTTACTGTTGCTATATAGGCACCCTTCTCTTGGTCATCTATATTGTGGTTGTGAGGGTATGGAGGTAATGGAGAATATATACTGAGGGCAATGTGCTACTTGCTTTGGTATGTGTGTGTTTTTCAAAGAGAAGGCCATGAAGATTTTCAATTGATGAATGGCTGGCTGACTGGCTAGCTAGCTAAGGCTTGACTTCTACACAGCTGGAATAAGTCCAGAGGTGGGGCACATAGAGAGAGATATTTTGGTGGCATCGATCATGGCTCGACCTCGACGAGTTGCTGCCAAAAGAACTGTTGACAAAGGTGGGTGATGCAAGGAAAGAGCTTTGAAGTTTAGTGAGGAATCCTGTTTGAATGTCACAGACTGTAAAGCAGCAGTTATCTTGCATTTGTCTGTCTGTGGCGGCAATTGTCTTCATGATTTTAATTGTTGCTCCATTGTGCATGGGGGGCCTTTTGTGTGTGCAGTGAAGGAACAACTTGCTGGTGATGAAGACCTTAAGGAGTACAATGTGAAGTCAGAGGACACAAATGAAAGTAGTAGTGGTATTTTTCTTTTCAATTCAGTCACAATGTTTTTGGTGTTTCTCAGAGGGTTCTCTCCTTGGTGGCCACCTTCTTTGCTCTCTCCCAGCTTTCTCACCACTTTTTGATTGTAATACTTGGAAGATATTTTGGTTGCCTCTGGTTTTTGTTTTTTTTTGTAACACTGGGGTGGACTTATGCAGGGTCGGAAGAAGAAATGAGGGTTGTTCAGCAAGGAAGGAAAAATAAAAGAAATTTTGCAAGAAAGAGCACTGCTGAGGTAGCGGGTATGGGGTCATTGCAAACAGATGTCAAGAAGCTGCAGAAAATTACCTCAAGAAAGCGCAAGAATGTTTCTGTGCATGAAGAGAGTGAAGACAACATGTAGTTCTCTGCATCTTTTATTTCTGTGATGTCTTTCTGTGGCTTATGATCAACCAATCCTTTAGGCGTATGTCCAATTGTTGAGGTTTGTATTGAAATCTCTGGTTGATTTGCAGGCACAATGGATTTTCATCAGACTCCAATCCTTCATCTTCATCTTTGTCACAGCTTTCATCTTCATCAGATTCTGAGATTTCATCTTCATCAGATTCTGATCATGATTCTGCCACTACTTCAGAGGAGGTTGCAGCAAGTGGCAAGAAAAAGAATAGTGTGAAAAAGAAGGTGACAGTAGCTGCAAGGAACTCTAGGGCTGCTGCAAAAAAGGTGAAAAAAAGGGGAAGAGGCAGAGGCTTGTGGAATAATGTGGAAGGGGTAGCAGAGCTGGATTGGGAAGTTTGGGAGCATGAATTGGAGAGTACCTGGGGCCCCTGGGGTGACAATGATAGTGACCTTGACATGGAAGCTTTAGTTCAGCGGAAGCTTCCAATGGAGCAAAGAGAGCCACCATCTGAGCTTCTTATGCCACTTCTGCCTTTCCAAAAAGAATGGCTGGCATGGAGTTTGAAACAGGAAAGGTCAGAGATGTGTGGAGGTATTCTAGCTGATGAAATGGGCATGGGGAAAACCATTCAAGCCATATCTTTGATTGTAACTAGCCGCTTTGACCAGAAAATTGCACCATCTCTTAGTGCTGAAGAACAGGACCAGACTGTCAATTGTCAGACTGTTGAAGGACTGGATCTAAACAAATCTCCTCAGCATGTCAAGGATAATGAGAGAATGAATAGTTGTGATCATCAACCAGGGTTGTCTGCGGGAGCAGGTGCATCTGCGTCAGGGACTGCACCATCAAGACAATTGCTCAAGAATGTCTGTGATAGCAAAAGGGATTTGCCTCAGGTGAAGGCGACACTTGTGGTGTGCCCCTTGGTTGCAGTGATCCAGTGGCGCAATGAAATTGCAAGGTTTACAGCTGAGGGGAGCATGAAGGTATTGGTATACCATGGGCCTCGTCGAGGCATAAGCTTCAATGAGCTTGCCAACTATGATATTGTATTGACAACATACTCAATTGTGGAGTTGGAGCATCGTAAGAATGTCATGCCCTCCAAGCAAGCATGCCAGTGGTGCAAGAGGCTGTACTATCCAGACAAACTAGCCATTCATCTCCGCTATTTTTGTGGACCTGATGCCCAACGCACTGAGAAACAAGCTAAGCAGATGGTAAAGAAGCCTCGAACACTTAAAGGCAGTCTAGCAGCCGGCAAAGTTAGTGGTATGACAAAGGCAGCTTCAGTTGCAGTGGAAGAAAAGAGTGATTCTGACTTTGCAAAGTCGAAAGGAAAGGGGAAAGCCAAGGTGTCTGCTCGGGGGCGAGGAGCAAGGGCACTCAAAGGCAAATCAAATGTAGAAAGTGAGGGGGATGATATTGATAAGAGTAGTAAGATTGGGAGGAGTAGGGGAGCTTGGAGGGGTAGAGGAGGGGGCAGAGGAAGAGGTCGGAAGATTGCTGCTGAGGATTTGGGTGAGGCACTCCAAGAAGCTCTCAAAACTGTGATCACGACCTCTGAAGACTGCAAAGGGAATTCTGTATTGCACTCTGTCAAGTGGGGGCGCATAGTCTTGGATGAGGTCTGCTTATCTTGCCATGGGAAAATTCTCCACAGATGCTCTATTAGCCAGTTGATTTGGAGAGCTGTGCATTTGAATGCTGCAGGTTAAGATGAGGCTTAATAGGTCAGTTATGGTCACATGTAGAAAAAAGGTCAATCTGGAGACATGGTACAAGGATGTAACTTTTCTCTAGTTATATTGCTGGTCTTTAGCCCACCTTTTATCAAGACAGGACAGTGTGATGTGCTGTGACAGGCACATTTTATAAAGGATCGACGATGTAGCACAGCCAAGGCAATCTTTGCACTGCAGTCACAGTACAAATGGGCTCTCAGTGGCACTCCCTTGCAAAATCGTGTTGGAGAACTTTACTCCTTGGTATTTGAGTTGTCTTTCAATCAATCTATCCTTTTGTTTTCTATGCTACACCTGTCTGTACCATGTTTGTTCCTTTTCATTCTGACTTACATCTCTAGAGCTACATCCTCAAGCTGACTTGATTGGGTTCTTTGACAGGTCCGGTTCTTAGAAATATATCCATACTCCTACTACTTTTGCAGAGCTTGTGACTGCAAATCTCTTGATTACAGGTGGGCCTCTTCTGTGAGCCTGTTTGTAAGTGCTTCCGACCCTAGACAAAGTAAACTTTAGCAGCATCCTCATTGAAGATGTGCAGTTGCTTTATGCTTATCCAAAGATATAGACCTTGTAGTCTAGATCTTTGCTTGCATGTGGGGAAAAGTCATATGATGGTCATGTGGGTGAGTGGCCATCAGGTTTGGGAATGACTGGAGAAAGTGTGATGGGTGTGGCCATTCTCCGCTCCATCACTTTTGCTGGTGGAATAAGGCATGTCCTGTTTTGGTCTAGATTACCCATCTTCCATTCACTGTTTCATTTTAGGTTGTTGACTTATTTCTTTGCAAAACTTTTGGGTTGATGTTGGAGATTTACTTATGGTTTAATGTAACTGTGAGATGCATGACCATCAACCTGGCTCCAGTTCTAGGAGGAGGTTGTCAACTTTTGAGTGAGAATTGGAAGAAGGAAGACTATATGGATCCATTCTAATGGTGCAGTGGGCTTGTCATTGGAGGCAGTTCATTGCAAGTCCAATCAAGAAATGGGGTTATGTGCATGAGGGACGCAAGGCTATGATGCTGCTGAAATATAAGGTGTTGGACAGTACACTGCTCCGACGAACAAAGACTGAGCGGGCTGCTGACCTTGCCCTTCCCCCAAGAACTGTAAGGTTCTGATTGTTCCTGGAATGACGTTCTTCACAAGGCCCTTGTTTTTCCTTGCAAAGTGACATGAAGAGAATGGACTAGAGCTAAGTACTGTATCATCACTTCACTACATGGGAGGTCTCTACTGCCTTGGTTAGCAACTTGACTTAGGGGAGTTACTTCTTAACTGCTGCATGTGGCATACTTGCTGTCCAGCAGCAGTTGTTGAGTGCATGAAATCTCATGGAACTTGACTTGGGTATGGGGTCAGACTTATCTTCGGAGAGATGCTTTTGATACCAGGGAAGAAGATTTCTACCAAGCTCTTTACACCCAGAGTCAGTCACAATTTAACACGTAAGTCTTTTCTGATTACTTTCAGTTTTCATTTTGGAGGAATATTGTCATCATATCCTTGGTCACAACGCAGCAAATCAATGACTAGGGCGCTTCTTATATACTCCTGATGGGCTCTGCTTGATGTTCCAAAATTGCCCTGACAGATATGTGACAGCTGGGACATTGGTGAACAATTATGCTCACATCTTTGATCTGCTCACTCGCCTTCGTCAGGTATGTGTTTGCTTTGTTTTAGGCATCTAGGTTTTTATTGTAGAAAGTGCTTCTATTGTGCAAATTGTACTGCTAATCCTATGAATCTTGACTTCGTACATTCATTTTCTGTACTCTTTGAAAGCGTGCCATCAAGTTAATGGATGAACTTTGAGTGCCTCTCCTTAGACATGGCAGGGAGACTTACTCTACATTCCTTTACATTTCCCTGTTTGAATACAAGTATGCCTGGCCGGGTATAGAATTGTACTGATATTGTCATACTTGATTTGTATTGCATGATAGGCGGTTGATCATCCATATTTGGTAGTGTACTCAGCTACAGCTGCAGCTGCAGCTCGGGAAAAACCTCCGTCCTACAATGCAGCAGCAGAAGAGGAAGCCTGTGGCATTTGCCATGACCCTGCTGAGGATTCTGTGGTATATCTGCCATGTCCCTTAATTCCCCTGCTTCAGATATCCAACTTTACTAGTATATGTTCTGGACCTATCTTGGATTTTCCTGGATGGCTCTTTTGGTTCTACATACATGAAAGGGTTCATGTAGCATTAGAGCATTAAATTTTGGTGGACCTTGACACTTTGACTAAAGCTAGGATGGGTTTGCAGCAACATACACTTCATGTTGGTATGGTTTTTGAGATTGGTCTGCATATATGCAAGAACAATCCTAACTGTTTAGACATGGATGTTTTTGTGTTGGGGTTGGGCCAGAGGACGGGATGTTGTCATACTTTTTGCCGTCTGTGTATACAAGAGTATATTATGGCAGCAGGAGAACCTGCACCACAGTGTCCAACCTGTCAGAAGCCATTAACAGTAGACTTTACTGGCACTAAAAGTGCAGAAGCAAAGGAGAAGAATGCAAAAGATCTGGGCTACAAGCGTACTAGCATTTTGAGCCGCATTGATCTTGATCAGTTCCAAACAAGCACCAAGATTGATGCTCTTGTAAGTCCTCCATAAGCTATCTGCACTGAATGTCATGTCGGAGAAAAATGGTGCACTGAAACTCAGTGTAAAGAAGATTGGAAGCTGTGCACAGTTTGTGTGGAAAATGTAAAGTAGCATTCAAGAACACAACTGTGCAGGACATGGTTTGACTTTGAGGAAGCAACTGTATTGACAAATGATGCTACAAGCATATGTCTTACGGCAAGGCAAACCAAGTATTGTTTGTGCAACTTGGCTGTGTTTGGTGGTCATTTTCAATGTCTTCATCTAACCGTTCACTTGGTTTTGTGTAGAGAGAGGAAATCAACCTGATGCTAAAGAGGGATGCAGCTGCAAAGGGTATTGTGTTCAGCCAGTTCACCTCAATGCTGGATCTCATTGGTTTCTGCCTACAAAAGGTAGGAAGAGCTTGGGTTTGGTATCAATTGTTTCTTCAGCTACTTGTGTAGCTTTTCTCCTCTATGTGCATGCTGCATCGTGAAGCTGATTTTATGCTTATGTTATGTTCATTTTCTGATGTGGTGCTATTATTGGGTTTGGTAAAATTTGCACAGTCAGGAATCAAATGCGTGAAGCTGGATGGAAGCATGAGTATGCATGCCCGTGATGTGATGATTGAGAGATTCACAAATGACCCTGATTGCAAGGTATACACTGCTCTACCCCATGATGTGGACTTGACATGTAAGTTCTTGGGGGCTTCTCTTTCTTTCTTGCTGTGAATTCAGTGGTAAGGTATTTCTGAACAGGATTTAAGTAAGAATACATTGACAGTAGAGGAGTGGTTAGATAAGTTTCTTGAACAGATATTGTTCCAGAATCTGATTTGGTTACATTACCTGAAGATCATGTTTGGTAGACAGGGGTTTCTGTGGACTTGGATGGGAGGACATGTCTGTTTCAGCTGTGTTAGGTTTTCCTTGAATTGGGCAAGAATGTGGTGTGTGCAAAGGACTTGCTGAATTTATTTTCTAAGAATTGTAATATATCCATTAAATTGCAGCACAGAGCTCCTGAGCATTTGTTATCTGTGATGGATGGAGTTAACTGTCCATGTCTTGCAGATGTGAATTTTCTAACCTTGGTGGTTGGATTCTTTCAGGTGTTTCTGATGAGTCTGAAGGCAGGTGGTGTAGCACTGAACTTGACTGTTGCATCACATGTGTTCCTGATGGACCCATGGTGGAACCCGGCAGTGGAACAACAGGCACAGGACCGCATTCATCGTCTTGGGCAGTACAAGCCTATCAAGTAAGGTTACTAATGGCATGTATGCAGTAATAAGATTGCGGTGTATGACAGAGGCATCATTTTTGGCAAAGATATCTCCTTTGAGTCTACTCTTTCAATGTTCACAGTGGTTCCCCAGGAATAGGAACTTGAGTACCGTGAACTTATGACCTACTTAACACAAGTGTGTGATTGGTGCATTTGGCAGGGTGACAAGGTTTGTCATTGAAAACACAATTGAGGAGCGTATACTCAAGCTGCAGGAAAAGAAGCAACTTGTTTTTGAGGGGTATTATGCTGTCTCCCATTTCATAGACCACATATGGAATGCATCAAATAATTAAGTTGCAAAGCATTTGTCACCCACGATGGCCAGTCCCATCATCAAGAGATTGAAAGTTAACATTTTAAGTTAATGAGACACTCTAATTGACTCTTGAGTTCTTTGAGCTTTTTGGAAATTCATTTGCAAACAGTTTGAAAGAGTATATTCATGGACTTAAAACCTGTTAGCTCTGCTGTGAAAGAAAATAGAACAACTGTGGTTTCAGCTCACTTTCTGGACTTGAGAGCTGCATGCTGATGACATGAAGAGAGGCTTTTTCCACAATGAAGACCTGATCTGGTTTATGGGTGTGGGTTCAGGACTGTGGGAGGGTCAGCAGAGGCACTTGGGAGGCTAACAGAGGATGATCTCCGCTTTCTCTTCACAAATTAGAGTATTTGTGCTTCCAAATGCCACATTTTCTGTTAGGCAAAATTAAATGTGTAGAGCCAGTTTTCTACGTGTTGCGCTACTTGGTCATTCTCCACTACTTAGTGAAGAAGGATGCTCAATTCTCTCCATCACTCTCATAAATGTTTCTGGAGTCAATTTGTTCTGGTGCTCTGTTGAAGGTTGTTGTGGGTAGAGTCACAAGAGGAGCGGGAACAAGTGATTCTTTGTTCCATGACTTTCTAGCTCTCTTGAAGACTCCTGGTAAACAGAACCCAACAGCTTTATTGTTTACAAGCACTTACACCCAACTTTATCATTTAGTTTGGAGCACTTAAAAAGGCAAACCCAATTTCCTATTGGTACATCCTCCAAAGTTTGTTTTAAGTCATCCCTTGTTTTAAGGCTAACATAGCCTCTAAGAATGCGAGTTGCACACACAACACAGTGGTTGCTTTAGTAGATTTGCTTACATAACATTCAATGTATGCAACTGTAACTGCCAATGATAGATCTATTCAACGAATGAAATCATGAAGGTTACATTCTGCATGAATTATGTGTGGGATGGTCATTACACATGTACGTCCTATCCAATGACCATCCCATCCTTCCAATATTTACATTCATTTAGTCATTTCTTTGGAGATTTACTTCACATTTTGATTTGAATTCATAAACCCAAGGTTAATAGCTACCCTTAAGATGTATCAAGAAGTTAGAATGTCGAGCAATTGTGTTCTCCATAAAATTAGAGATCATTTGTTGAGAACAAAACTATATGATGAATTTGCTCAGTAGGATGAACTCAGGAAATACATGACAAAATTGTTTGTGATCAATGGATAAAGTCCTCAAAGAAGATCAAATCCTCATGTATTGACATTTGTTTCAACATGATTTCAAATTAATTTAATTTCTTATGTGGATTTCATCAAATAGCAATAGGTACACTTCATGGGCAATTTATATTATCATAACATATTGGTCTACCAATTGATAGAGTTACCCAAGTATTTGGTGATAATTGTTTCCCTCGTTCCACAATCATAACAACACACATAGAATAAAAAGCCACCACGTAAACCCATTTATCATCCAAGAATGTTTGTACTTTGTAACCACTGTGACTTGATCTCATGCACAACTAGTGATGATCAGAATCATAGAAATAAATCTGCTAATCTTACTACAACCCTCATTCACAAAATGGTTTTAGGTGGGAGATTTGGAAAGCTTCTAGCATTATTAAAATATGGGAAATGATGACAAAAGGAGGATGAATCAGACAAAATCAGAGGACAAAGTCAAAGATTACCTTAAGAAGCAATATATCATCTAAAATTCCACAAATTTACAAACCATTACCTATCTGTGTATATTGCTATCAGAAATTTATCCTACCTAACCGCAAACTTTTAAATTAGATTTAAAATTACATCCATCTCCAATTCATTCTACAACTCCTTCACAAATACCAAATAACTGGTACTTCATGAAGGAGGAGGAGCTTGCTTGCAGCCAAAGCATCAGCCTTTAGAGGTTTAGAGGTATAAACACACCTCTACAGGCCAACCAACTTATGTAACTGTTGTTCTAAAAATCTGAGAACCAATTTGGATATTTTACCACAGTTCTCAAAAAATCTATGAATCAGACAAATAACCTTCTATAAAAATGGCAGTTATTGCTGGTTACTTCATGAAAACTGCCAGTTCTTTGAAACCCAAAGAGGAAGTTCTTTGGTTTCCACATATTCAAAAGAATGGAAGCAAATGTTATTCAGAAAATCAAATCACTACTCAAGACTGGTTTATAGTAACACCTTTCCAATCTGGCTCAATCATACACCACGGGCATGGAGTTAATCAAATGGTTGCACTAAAAATTTAGTGAGGAAATTATATATTCATCAGATCTGGTGGTGAATTGGACGCTTACTTGACTCAATTGACATCACGATATGCATGTGCTTAGGTGCTGCAGAATGTGATTTGCCAAAACTGTGATTTCATCATATCCAAGCCTGTCTGCAGGTAAGCTCTTTGAGTACTGCAAAAGCAGAGGACAGTTGATAATGTAAGTCAATGTTAAGCAAGCTCTTCAGAAAAATTCAATGGTCATTAATTGAAGCCTAAATTCTTGTGTACACAAATCCAATACCATGTAACTGATGCAGCAGAACATCCAGGGAAGGAAGATCTCACTGTACCCTGCAGAAAACTTCACCCAAGGACTGGGAAGCTCCTAGAATCTCAAGCTTTGGATCACTGGTTCACATGGCGATCCCCACTGTGGCTGGCACTAACTACTACACTGAAACATTTTGGACTTTAAAATGGCTCTGCATGCTATGTTGGCCCATACAGAAAACCACCATTCAAACAAAGACTTTGATCCTGTGTAGCATTGTCATTGCCATTGAGCAGAACATCATTCTACAAATTGACATGCTTGAAACTTAGAGCTTTACACATCCAAGGAAAGGAATTAGTGAACCTTCTCAATGGTGTTTGATCTCCCTCCTCTTTTGGTGAGTTGTTAGGGAAACACAACCCATAAATAACTTACTTTACATTTAAAACAGAAAATGTAAAGGAATGCAATTGACTGAGTAAAAGTCCACATGACTACCTGGGGAATGAACCACTGATGCATGTCCCCAGTCAACACAATATGGCCCTGTTCTATTCAATTTGATGAAGGTCTTGCTATTCCTAACTGCTACCTGCATGATTATGCAGCCTGCTACGCATCACTGTAGCCCCGCCAGACAGCACGGAACTCCTCACGGAAAGAGTTGAGGCGAGCCTTCAAGTTTGGTGTGCGAAGACTTGCATGCAATAAGATTACTGCAGAAGAAAACTCAAGTTAGACCTCCCCCTATAGGCAAATAATCCTTGATCACAAACAAGTCAAAACCAAGAATATTAGCTGGAAGTGATTCGTATAAGACATCCTTTCTGGACAGCATCATTTTTGTCCAACTTCTGTCATAACTGCAGATTGCTCCACACCTCTACAAGAATTACTGGCAACACATGGACTAGAATCACATGCTTTTAAAGCAATTGAGAAGCTAGCACCAAATCCTGAAACATGTCCATGCTCGGTTTGAAAGCTGTCTCAATTGATTGATATCAATGACAAATCAGAAAATCTCCAAAAGAAGTAAAATGAATGCACATAAACAGAAATATGGAGACAATGAAGGGTCACATACATAAAATTCCAAGCAAAAGTGATCCAAATATCAGATAAATCGCTGAGGACAGAAACCATAGTAGCACACTTACTGCAC
>Ga0209208_10010696_pt1 | contig 11863 bp, 13 predicted proteins | sample S1TSphfallax_3_FD_187694 | JGI IMG/M metagenome (GOLD analysis project Ga0209208, IMG submission 187694) | Host-associated microbial communities from peat moss isolated from Minnesota, USA - S1T2_Fd - Sphagnum fallax MG (SPAdes) (version 2) | ecosystem: Host-associated > Plants > Peat moss >...
AACCTGGCATAGAAAACCATCAATAAAGCTGCAACCTAGATATAAACTTCCCTCTAGGCTCTGTGCAGCATAACTTCTGGTTCTGTAATTGCTAAAAGAATCTGACATTTTCTAGCTGATGTGGTGTTTTCAAAAGAATAGATCGTACATTGCTGCCATGGCCAAGCTCAGTCACAGCAAAGCATCCCTGGACCAGAAAGTTTTCAGTTATTTCCAACCACTTGTCATGATGTTGCTTTGTCCCACAGAACTGAATGGCACCTCCCTTGTGAAGAGCATTTCAAAACTGAGACACAATTGTACACAACAATCTGGACAAGCTTATTATAGAAGTGCTGGCACAAAATGAGGAAATGAATTGGACATACAAGGACATATTTTGTACCAGAGATGGAAATGAATTCCAAGCTTGACAGCTAAAGCATGATCAAAGGTCTCCACTGCTTCAAAAATTGCACTTTTTTGGAGCTCAAGCTCATGTGATTGCTTGGTTAGCCAGCCTTTGAACACTCCTTTCTCAAGGAGGAAGAGAACTTGAGCCAAGGTACTCTCTCTCTGATCCTCCATTGGCAAGTTGTAATCAGGACTTAAGAAAACCTTTTCACCAACTCTGTTCGACTGAAAAAGCTCAGAACTGGCCATTAAATCCCAGATGAAGTCTCTGTCAGGGATGTTGTGGTCATCTAACAGAGATCTCATTTGCTTCATGTCAAAACCAGGCTTCTCTGCAACCAGTTCCTCAGCAGCAACATGTTCATGGATATGTAAGCAGATTCAAGAGCACAGTTGGAAAAATATATTGCATTTTCAACCAAATTGGTGCACTTCTTTCTAGGAGTTCAATCATCAGATCTACTGTGTGCATCCATGCCATCATATTGTACACTATTCTGATGAGAAGTTGATCTGTGCATGTGGAATTATATACAATATCAAACAGGTAGCATTAGCATCATATGCTCATGAGATGAAGGTCCATCATCACTCTATGCTTCATCAAACAGCCATGATCCCCATTATTGTCAGCATAAATGACTTAATTGTTTTCTTCAGCGACTGAGAAATTACTATGATCTCTCTGATGCTTCATCTTGAAATCACCCCACAATTTAAAAACCTAATCTGTGACATAGCTGCTATGTACATTGTTGCTGTGAATTACTACTGTCTCTTTTGAATCTGGATGCACTAAAAAATAAAATTCAAGACCTCTTGCTGCTAATTCAGGTGAGAAAGAGGAGAAGATATAGCAGGGGAACGAGAAGTACTAACCCGAATTGCACTCGGGAGGCTCGTAAGAAATGCAAGCTAATCGCTGTAACACGGCGGAAGAAGATGTCGCATAAGAAGCTCCTCCTACATGCACCTGAAAATGCTTGGCTAGCACAGAAGTACGCCATGCCGCAATAACTCCACCACCGCCACTTCCTTGCTCCATGATCACTTCCCCTTGGTGAATTCCTTTATGTTCTTGGCTTCGCGCTGCTGCTTCCTCTTCTTCTTATTCTTCGTCTTATTACTTGCTGAAACAATCGTTGCAACAAACGTCCAAAATTATGCACAAGATTAATTCGCGTCTTTCTTTTTGGCTACAACAATAATAAATGTTCAAAAAACACATGAATGAATTCTCACGTCTTCCGTGCGCGACTGCAGCAAAAATGTAATGTTGTAAATACTTATTGATCGTAGCACACTTTCACGACGGACGACGGCAACACCAAAAATTCGTTCTCAAGCCCAAATTCTCCCCCCACATGTTGTTCAATTCCACCCTGGGATGAGCTCAGAGAGACGTCAGTCGTCAGCAGCCGCTGACAAGGCCAAATAGAAGAAGAAGAAGAAGAAGAGGGGACGAGACACGACACGAGACGGCCGCGCCCATCGCCCATCGCCCCCCCACCTCCCTTTCCGTAATTCTTGACTGATGCCTACTTTTGGTACCCACTATTGGTACCCACCACTTATCTCTTTTTTCTCGTACTAGAGATTATGGAGACTTGCAAGGCCCTCGTTTGCAAATGTTGACACCTTCAAAAGAAAGTTTTTCCTTGCATAGGTCCAAAGCGTTAAAAACCTACTTTTCAATATGAATTAAAAATGTATTTTATATTTGTAACATGGTAAAAAAAAAATTAACATTCTTTGAAGGACCCATAAGATGAATTTCTAAAATGAAAGATCATGATTATATTTTATGCCTATTTTATGCAAAATGGGACAACCACACTAAATATAAAAAAAGAGTGAAAGTAGGTTTAAAAAGAAGTAAACACAATATTTTAAGTTTTTAAAATATATATATGTCATATTACATATGTTCATTTTAAACATTTATTTTTAAAAATGTGTTCTATTTTTTAACCTCAAAACTTGACAATTGTGTTTTTTTGCATTTTCAATTTTATTTTATTTTTTAATTCACTTTAACATGCTTGTGCTCTTAAGATAAGTTATTTCTATCAACCTTTCAAAATTGGCAACTTGTGCTCCAAAATTAATATTGTATAATGGATTGTTGACCTTGAGAAATTGCATGTTGTTCATTTTTCATTGTATATTGTTCGAAAAAATTAGCATCTCAAAATAAATTCTTCATCCCTCAAGTTATTTGCAAGACATTCACTTTGATCGAACAAATGTGAACTTGTGAGATGTCCTTCAAATATTACATTGCTAAAAGGTATAATTAATTATTTGTTTATTAATTTTGTTCATGAGATGATATGCCTTCAACTCCTCATTATACCCCAATGTTAATTATACATTTTATCGAATGGGGGTGTAATTTAAGTCATTGTGAATTAAATGCAAAAGTTTTTGACCTAAACACACATAAATTGGATAAATTAAGTGTGCTTTTCGAAAGTTCATATGATGTTTTGTTATTAAAAACTTTTGTGGGTGACCTATTTTGTAGGTAATTTGCAATGGCTATGGTTTCACCATAGAAATTTTTGGGGTGAAAGCACAAAGAGTTGAGTATATTGTTTGGTAGTTTGGACTATCATAGTTGCAATTTTTTTGGATTGTAACTAAATGAATTTGAAACATAAAGTTATATTCAACATTAACATTGTCAATTTTTAAATTATCCATGTTGCAATAGATTTTAAGAAAAATCATATTTTTAAATATGGATGAGTTTTAAGAAAAAAATGAACTCATAATGAACTTTTGAAATAACAACATTATGTTTGTCATGCATAAATAATTTATATGTGAATTCAAAAAAATGACATAGTAGTGTGAAGATTGAAAGTAAAAATAATCCCATTTCAAATAAAGTGTGTAAAAGTAAAATACATTGAAATTTTCCCAATAAAAAAATATTATAAGAAATTATATTGTTTTACTCATTGAAATCCACCACACATTCAAAATTTGAAACTTTCACTTTTTGACCAATCATATGTCTACAAATACCTATAGGTTGATTTACCAATATTTTAACCATAAACATGTAGGGGAATACACATTGAATAACATAGTTTATTAAATTTTCATTGTGATAATTTTAACAAGACTTGTAAAATTTACTCTCTCAAATACCACTTTTGAGCCACCTAATCATGTTTTCACATGTGTAATCTAGTTATTAAAAAACGACCCGGGTATCAACCAGGGTTTAAGTTTAAATATCATGTAACCTACCCACTGATTCCATTTCTAAAAAATATTAAACCAATAACCTACATGCCTTGGTATTATGATTTTAAATACCTTATAAATACCCTATTGGTAGGGTATTATTTTTTGAAAATTCAATACCCTATTGATACCTTGATGGGGACCTATCATTTTATTTGGGTCGGTTATTTAATTTTCATCCAAAATGTTCATCCTTTTTTTTCATCCAAGAACCGTCTTTCATTTAAGGTTTCATTTTTTTCCATATACCTATTTAACCCTAAACCACAAGTTGTTCTTTCATGTGTCACTCGCAACTTTGCATCTGGCAATGTTTTTTTACTTGTTGGGACAAATTGTCATGTTTGGCTACAATAGTCACCAAACATGACAATTGGTCCCAATAGTTGTAATGGTTATTTATGAGATCTTGGAATGTAATTGCAAATATTGAGGACAAATATCAAGGTGTTATTAGGGGTTTGCGATGGAAAATTTTCCTTTCAATTCACAATAATCAAATTAATGCACCTATAAGTAAGTACTTATACCCCCTCTTTTATGTGTTGCTTGTGTTTGTTATTGTTATTGTTTTCATCTTTATTTTGTTTGGTGTCATCTTTGAAGTGTATGGGACTAGATGCATAACATTAAAATTGTGTTGCAGAAATAGATTTGCATGAATTGTTTTAAGGTTTTGATTTTGAGTTATGAATTTTGAAGTTCATAAAAATATATATATATAATTCATGAATGTTAGTTTGTAAACCAGATTCTAGAGTTTTCTTTTTCCCATTGTAAATTAGAATCCAATGGTAAATTATATTAAAACATTTGGTTTGAATGTGCATATGCATGAGGGTTTTGATGATGATGATGTTCATTTGGAATTGGGGAATTTAACTAAGGAATCTAGGCTAATAGTTGGTTTGATTTCAACATTAAGTGGACCATTTACATTTGAAAACATTACAACACCTAGTGACTCTAATGAATAAGCAAAAATTGCATGGGAGGTTTTGAAGGTTCAACTCATCTTGAATCAAAAAACATGGGTCCCCCCATTGTAGGTTGTTTCTTTCTTCACATTTTTTTGTGGTGAATGATGGTAGTAAACCAAATCTTATTTTGCTTCAAACTATGTGTTGATTTGCCATTTTGTTTACCAAAATTACAATGCTAGTAATACCACCAAAAGGAAGAAAAATATGATTTTTTAGAACCAACAACATGGGACTACTTCTATGAAAAAGCATATCTTGGGCAAACATCTAGTTGTTTGGTGTATGTGGAAAAGTGCTAATGTGACTTTTGATTCAAAGGAGTTACACTAGGAAAAATCCAAAAAAAGATTTGTCCAAAATAAGAAAGATGATGCACAACAACAAAAATTTATGGAAGACTTGTTATTGTTTGTTGCCAAAGCCTATATGCATATTTCTATTGAAAAAAATCAATGGTTGAAGCATTTGGTCATGCATTAGGATCCTTGAATTGTGTTTTTGAACCACAAGCAAATGGCTCAACATGCCATCCTTTCATTGGTGGCTAAAACCATGGAAAAATATGTAATTCCCATTTTGGATTCATGGGTTATAACAACCTATTTGGATTTATGGATGTCCAAATTTAGATATGACATGTTTGTTCTTGTGATTAATTTCATAAACTCATTATGGGTGCCTTGTTATGTGATAGTGGACTTTTTTAAACCACTAATACATTTGGAGTTGTAATGGTAGCACAAGTCAAGGATCTCCTGTCATCCTACAATTTATTGGACAAACTAATTACTTATGTGAAGGACAAGGATGGGCAATATGTCCACCTTTGCATAAGTTCTTACTTCAATTGTAGTTGTGGTCTTTTGGGACTTGTAGTTCCTTGGTAGGGGCTATGTTTTGACCATGTTTTCAACAAAACATGTCAATATGCTTGTAATGATATTAAAGTTTTAATTGGTTTCAAGGAAGTTAGCTTGAAAACCACTCAAATTACACTACATAAAACAATTACATGGACTAAGAAGTCTAGCAAAAGGCACATTGAATGCCATAGGGCATGCCTTGATGCTAAGTTCTCCCATCAATAATTGAAAACATTAGTGAAGACTAGTTTTGCTAGCTAGCAAGGTGATTCTATTTCAAGAATCCCTAGAGTAACACAATGTCATTAATCTATGTTATGGGAAGCAAGACACTCAAGAATTACAAGGTCATTTGTTAGATGCACACACATGGTTAGTTTGTAAAATGATTGTTGAAACTATGTTTCTTGTTCTAAATCAATGTATCTTTAATCAAATTCAAGGATATTGGTTACTTTCTAATGACCTAACTGTCGCCCTTTTATTTAATGTGTGTATGCAAAATTAGATTCAACAATATGAGATTACCCCTTTCAATTTTGTGAAGGGGGATTTTGAATCTAAATTGGGGGCATTGCAAGTGCATATGATGGTAGAAGTTCAAATTGTATTGGCTCCATTTCTAGCATTTACATCTTTTTACAATGTTAGTAAGGTTAACAACATGTTGGCATTAATGTTGGACCCGTGTTTTAAATCTCTTGATGTGGTGAAAGGCATTTGTTAGATAAGCAAAAATGATACAAATTGTGGTTAAGTAAGACAACAAGATTTTGCTACCATTGTTGGTGGCTACTTTTCATTTGTGCAGTCCTATCCTTGAATGGTACCACTAAGAACGTCATACCTTGATTTTCCTGGACCTATCAAACTTTGAAAAATCATAGGAAACATTTTCATAATTTTTTTTTTGAAATACATTTATTAGGTTCCATAGATTTTGAAATCTCAATAATATAAATAATACTGTGTATTTTGACGTTCTTAATAATTGCATTTAGAAATTTTTTTAGGAATGTAACACTTGTTTTTTTCCTTGAATTTTTAAATTAGGAACAAAAATTTGGAACATGATTTATGAATCTTTTCTTAAAATAAGTTGAAAATCATTTTATTTTCAAGTTTTATTTGGAAATTAATTGATTAAATATGATTTAGTTATGAATTTCAAAAGTTGAGGTTGTCAATTTTTTAAGGGGCCATTTTAATTAGGAATATAAAATTTTCACTTTTTCAATTTTTAAAAATTCCCAAATAAAATTCAAGCCATACATTAGAGCATGGAATTGATAAACATGAAAAACAAAGCTTATAATTATGAAACATTTAACAAAAAGGGCTCAGAAAAATGATTTGGTTATTTTTTGTTCCTTAACCATTCCTTCAGGTGGTTCCTAGTGGTAACACAAGGATGGGTTCACCCATTTCCTAAACCCCACAAGTGATGGCCTAACTGAAACAACATTAGTTGATGATGATTCCATCTTTGGGGTAATGATTTCAAATGCAACCACTTTCCATGGGTTGTTGAAGAATGAATTGGGTTCATTTTGCAATTTACATGTGAAGCCAAAAGATTTTACATACTACCCTTGACTTGGTGGAAGTCCCATGAAGCATGGTTTCCAAATGTTTTTTTTGTGGCTTGACAAATTCTAGGGATTTCTAAGTCCTAGATTGAAACTAAGAGATTTTTCAACATAGCTGGAGTGTTAACAAGCCTTTGGCACTGTAGGTTGGGAGTTGACAATTTAGACAAATTAATAATGATAATGAAAAATTGGTCAATTGATGCAAGATCAGATTACCCATAAGAACAACACTCCATTGATGAATCTTATGCAAGAAGCAAATATCATTGACAAAAATGATACATTGTTGAATGTAGCTAGTTATTTCAATGTTGATCATGAACTAAAGTGATGGATGTGAATGTTCATGAACATTTTGCTATAGTTTTTACAAACTTGTTTTGCCATTAGGCAATTTTTTGAGGTGTTAGCCCAAATGGCTAACCATATTAGTCAATTAAATTGGCTATTTTTAATTATGCATGGGATCAACTTCTTGTTTTCAATTTTCTAGTAGTTGGTAAAATGTTCAATGTCCCATGAACATTTGTTTTGATGCTTATTATATTAGTTGTCAAATTTGTTGCATTTTTTTGTTATGATTGGTTGTATGCAAATGTGGATTTTATAATGATTAGCAAGTGGATTCTTTGGCTAACTTTGTGTTTGCCCCTACATTGAAATGGTGGCATTATATCAATGCACTTCCACTTCCCTTAATCTATTTAGCAAAAATTACAATAGTTGAGGTGATTATGCAATTTTGGCAAGTTTGTAAATGGCCATTCTCAAGAGTCTATCATGGTTTTTGATATGTTTGGGGTGAAGTTTCAGTCTTCCTTTGCTTCTATTGTCAAAAATCTCACACTACAACCCATCATGGGATCAAGGAATGTCCAAATTAATTATGGAAAAATGTTGGACCTTCATGACTTGCTTTTGTAGGATCTCACACAATTGATGCCATTTTTCTTCTTAGATTAAAAGATCATGATAAAAAACCAAAATTTTTCCCTTTCAACACATTTGGATTTGAAACTCATTATTCAAACTTTTTTGGTAATACATTTATATTCTTCCTTTGCTTGAACTCTTTGACACTAATATATGATATAGAATAGCGTTCCATAATCTTGCACAACTAGTACCATTTTTCTTTTCAAATCAAAAGATCATGATAGAGAACTTTAATCTTGAAATGTGAAATTCAAAAATGTGAAAAGAACGAAAATAAGAAGAATGGAACAAAAATTGTTTTAAAAAAGTTGTTTGATAATTGACCTATGCACTATATTGGTTGGTTTTCAATAGGGTCTTGCAAAAACCAACCCGTATGCATACTAGTTGGTTTTTACATGTAAAAACCACAAATAAATTGATAACCTTATTGGTTGATTATTCCAACAAGTTGATACATGCGGGTTTTAATTTTTTTGAAAAATCTTAATACTTGATACCTTATGTGTAAATGAAAAAATTAACTAATCCAATGGATATTGAAAAACATCAAGAACTAGCCAACATTGGTTTTTACCCTTTGGATAAGTCTTTACCATTAATGTCTTGTTTTTTCTTTCACTCATTCCATTTTGTTGGGGAATATATGTTATTATATATTGTTTCAATATATCATTTTCTAAACACAATTTTACAAAATCAAGAGACTTATATTCACTTCCATTGTCAAATTTCAAACATTTAATTTCCTTGTTAATTAGTTTTCCATTAAGGATTTATACAACTTAAAATTATAAAATACTTTAGAATTTTTTCTTAATAGATAAACCTACATAGTGTACTTGAAAAAATAACCTATAAATGTAAGAAAATAAATGCAACCCAAATGAATGAATGTTTGAATTGGATCACAAATATCTAAATGCATTATAGACAGCAAGTATGCGGCCCTATTCTAAGGTCTTTGGAATTGTATTGTGGTGTTATTTACTAAAAATATAAGTTGTTCAAGTGGGTAAAACTTTGCAATTGCTAGTCCTTGTCGTTATTTCTTATACTTGAAACAATCTCTTTTGGTTAATATGATTAAACTTATCATGCCATAATTTGGCCAAATGGAAATTAGCTATCAAAACTTCAATTATATTTAGACTTATCTTAATAGGTTCATTCTATTAAGAATATCTCTTAACTCATATAAATCATTACAGACCTCAAATTTTGCAATTTGGACAATGTGGTTAATTCTTATAGTGCAATATTAACTAAAGTCAATATTAATTTGTCCTCGAACATTATAAAATTGTTTAGCTAAAAATAAAATTTTCATCCATCTTAGTACATGAAATACATTAAGTATTTAAAAAATTTGGTCATTTTATAGTTGAATTGCAAATTTTCCTTGGCCAAATATTTTGCTTGTTTTGTTATTTCCAAGAAATATTACTTATCCTTTTTCCAATTTTTTATAAATGACATCTGAATTCTTATCAAGCCATATGTTGTGTTAATTTTGTTGTATTGACATTCCATGAAGGATCTTTGCCACTTTTCACAATTAATGTTGTCACATGTATAAAATTTTATCACTCTTGAAAATTATATTATTTTGTTTACAAACTATGTTGATTCCATTAGCTTCATTTGCAACTCGGACTTAATAGTCTTTAATAACATGTCTTATTTTTTTGCAATAAAAACATTCTTTTGAGCATGATCAAACTTGGAATTCGAAGACTCTCCGTCCTTTGGAAATGGATTCTTTCTTGGTTATCTAAAATTTGAAAATCTTTTGTGCACATAAAATGTAGTCATGCTATCCAATGTAGTGTTAAGATCTTTTTTTGAATAAGGTCACTGATAAATAATTATAGTGTTATAAGTTTGCTTGTCTTCTTAAAGAATTCACCAAAGTTGAATATGATAATGGCAAAATTTTCATTAAAAAAAAATTGTTTCCTCATAAATTTTTTTTGATCTTGATGTTGCTAATTGTTGTAACAGCCTTTCAAAAGCATTTATGTGTATTATCATTTGATTGTTTCTTCCATCTTTAATTTCTCTTAAAATGCATTTTTGTGATTATATCTTAAGATTCAAAAAATTACTTGATTCAATCCAAGTTAAGTTTGAAGTTTTGCATGATACATTATTATTATCCAAGAAGTTTATAATTACTACAATAGCAAGATTGTTTCATTCCTCTTAATTGGCAATACTTCCCAGCCCTACAATAGGAAGTGCTCGTTGGTCTATTATAATTTGAGCAATAATCAAAAGCATTATCTTAATTTTTATTATGTCAACTGTTGACATCAAGTTTTCAATTTTGAACAATAATGTAATTTGATGCTTCCATATATGGAAGTACATCCCTTCAAATTGAAAGGGATATGACTTAAATCAAATTTGTGAATTGTCATTGTGTTTTAAATTTGAGAACATAATTTCTAATTTTTAAATGAAGCTTTTGGTGATTTAAAATTTTTCTTATAACACTGTGAGGCGATTTTTGTCCCTCTATTCTCGGTTCTACAAGGTGACTATGCTTGAAAGCACAAATGTTATTGGTGAAAGAAAAATGCAAGTGTAATTCTAGATGTTAGATTGCGTTTGTAATTGAAATTAAGTAACCTGCCTCCTATGCATCATTTACGATTAAAATTGATAGATATATTTTTTCAAGCTCACACACTACACATTTTAGGACTTTATGTCAAATTGTCATTCATTTAAACTAATGTTTAATGACTCAACACCATGTCCAACATAGCTGCAGACCACTAGTCGCTTGAAATATTATTTCTAACACATAGGTTATTCAAATCCGGCTTGCCATAGCTCATTAGAAAGCTAACAACAAGATGCATCTTGATACCAAATCCTAAGCTCTGCAGTTAAACCAACAAGAAGTTATGCTACAAAACCCGAGAAGGTTTTACAAAGGTGATAATTCAAGTTGGCTAATCATTTGAAATATTGTTTCTAACACATAGGTTATTCAAATCTGGCTTGCCTTAACTCACTAGAAAGTTAAGTACAAGGTGCACCAACTTACCAATTGTTAAGATCTATAGCTAAACCAGTAAGGAGTTATATTACCAAACCCGAAAGGGTTTTATGAAGGCAGTTTGTTCAACTTGACTGCAGACCATCAGTCACTTAAAACATCATTTCTAACACCTACATTATTTAAATTCGGTTTGCCTTAGCTCATTAGAAAGCTAACTACAAGGCGCATCTTGCTACCAAATCCCAAGCTCTGTAATTAAACCAACAAGAAATTATGAAATTCGAGAGGGTTTGTGAAATTTCTCTAAAGTTCCAACCTCCCAACACTATTACTACCCACCTCCATTCCTTCAAAACTATTACAAGATTTTCATTCTATTATCCTTCCTTCTCCCTTCTACCAAGATTGATCATTACTTTCCTCCTCAAAAAGCTTGTGGGAACAAATATTCAAGATTGAATGAAAATTATGTCCGGGGAAAAGAAAGAACTCCCAATGATCCGAGTTTGCCTTTTAAAGAAAAGGAGAAAGGAGGTGAAGGTAGATCCAAGGCTTGGTGGCCAATGGAAGGTTCCATGCTTGGTGGCCAATGGAAGGTTCCATGTTTGGTGGCCAATGGAATGTTCCAAGTTTGGTGGCCAATGGAAGGTTCCATGTTTGGTGGCCAATGGAATGTTCCATGTTTGGTGGCCAATGGAATGTTCCATGTTTGGTGGCCAATGGAAGGTTCCATGTTTGGTGGCCAATGGAATGTTCCATGTTTGGTGGCCAATGGAATGTTCCATGTTTGGTGGCCAATGGAATGTTCCATGTTTGGTGGCCAAT
>Ga0209208_10010697_pt1 | contig 11861 bp, 7 predicted proteins | sample S1TSphfallax_3_FD_187694 | JGI IMG/M metagenome (GOLD analysis project Ga0209208, IMG submission 187694) | Host-associated microbial communities from peat moss isolated from Minnesota, USA - S1T2_Fd - Sphagnum fallax MG (SPAdes) (version 2) | ecosystem: Host-associated > Plants > Peat moss >...
AAAATATAATCTGCAAAAAAATCCTCTAAGAGAAACCAAAATCCTTCAAGATACATATTATATAACTCTTATATGTAATAACTAATCTCAAGTTTGAAAACAAGCCAAAATACCATCTTTCAAAAATCCTCATATAAAAATAAATAGACCTATTATTATTATTATTACCTAGCTAGGGGCCAAAATCCCTTAAGTATATACTCTTATAATGAATCTAAACACAAGTATCCTTGGCCTTGGTAAACAAAGTCAACAAATCATAATTTCATTAGCAACTTGAGGCCAAACAAGCCACAAGAGGCCAAAATGTGTTGAAAATTTGGCCTTTTAACTCATTATTGGCCTCCACGAAGGTTTCTTGGCCTGGATGGACTTCCTCCAACAGCTAAGTACGCGCTCTCGCTTTTTTACTTGCTTTGCTTTCAGTCGTCCTCATCGCGTTCGTTCGCGCGCTCTCTCTCACGGAGCTTCTTACCGCGTGCAGCCGCGGGAATCGCGGGTCAAAAATATCGACAAGAACGAGAGTAATGATCAACAACAACAATGCACTAGAACGATTTGAAGAAGCTATGGGTTGTTTGTTGCATCGTATTGACAACGTAGGTCTGATTCTAGATTGCTGGATTTCTGAACGCTCTCAGATTTGGCCTTCGCAGTACACATAGGGTTTTCCTGAACGGGACTTCCGGGCTTGGAGCAAGAGGGAGGAGAGTAGGCAGGGGGAGGGCGGGACAGTTGGGCTTGAGTACTGTGTCTTGTGATCGGGGTTCATGGGTTCGAATACTCGTTACCTTGAGCTGGTGATTCCCGCGGTTTTCAACGTGCAGAGCATGGTTTCGCCAGGGGAGAATTGTGCTCTCAAGCTGCACGTGCGGCAATGTCGGTTCTTGGCTTCCAAGTTCTATGATCTGGTTCTCGATTCGAAGGCTTACGTGGAGGGATTGGGAGATGATGATGCGGCGGAGTGGGAACCGGCTCTGGATAGGGAGATCTATCGAGTGGTGAAGGTTGTCGAGTACTTGATTCAGGATTGCTGCCCTGAAGACTGGCTCAAAGCCGTGATTAAGCTGCGAGATATCAAGGAGGCGTTCGCTCTCCGGGTGCACGAAATCGAGTGGTGCAGAGCCTTGATGCGTGCACTCGTCTGCCTGAGAAAGGAGCCGACGCAAGGAGTCACGGCGGTAGTCAAACGCGCAATTGACGAGTGTGTAATTTCTCGGGAGTCGTATTGCAATGAACTGAAGGATTTAGCTGATAGAGATGAGAGGGAATTGTGTGTGAGATTGAAAGCGATGGAGAATGAAATAGGTGGTACGCCTGATTATCGCACTCTTGCCAAGTGCATGCTTGGCAGGATGAATGGAGAAAAGGTTGCAGCAGGAGACGATGGCGGCGCCCCTGCTCGAGATTCTTGGACCGTGCCATTTGAGGATCTGCAGAGAGGAGAATTCCTGGGAAAGGGTGCATCTGGAGAAGTGCACAAGACGTTGTGGCTGGGGCAATGGTGGGCCGAGAAAAAAATCGCGAAAGCGTCCGGGCAAGAGATGGAGCTGCTCAAGAATCTTAGTCACCCGAACATAGTGCTCATAGTCTGCTGCGCCAAAGACAAACGCGAATTCTCCTTCGTCATGGAGTTGATGACAGGAGATCTTCGTACGCTGATCGAATCTTCACTCACATCCACGACTGTGGTACCCAATGACACTTCTTCCTCCAGAGAAGTCTATTACTCCAATGCGACTGATACCATGCCTTTAGGGCTTGATGTTGCTATTGACATTATGATCCAGTTAGCTGCAGGTATGATGTACTTGCATGAACGCAAAGTAGCACACAGGGACCTCAAATCTCATAATATTCTCGTTCAGCCTCTGTTCCCACAAGAACCAAAGGGATACCAGTATGCAAAAGTTGCCGACTTCGGTCATGCAAAAACCAGGGAGGAAAGCACATTTTCGAACCTGTCTACAGTTGGCACTACAAAATGGATGGCACCCGAGTTGTATGATGGGTGGAATGACAATAAGCAGCCTGTGGATGTGAAACCGGCAAAGCGTTACCCTTTTAAACCAGATGTCTACAGTTTTGCAATCACTTGCTATGAGATCCTCACAGGCCGCCTGCCTTTTGAAGGTGCTTACCAGAGTAAAGTCAGGACAATGGTGAAAGAGGGAATTAGACCAGAGTTACCAGAGAATTGCCCCTCTGAGTTGAAGACTTTGATTACCAAGTGTTGGGATGGTGATCCAGAACAACGTCCAACATTTCCCGACATCTACACAAATTTGAGGTGTATCCAAGGTGAACGATTGATAGGTAATTCCCCAATACTAGATGTCACATCAGTTTGGCGGCACTGGCTTATTTCTTGGGCATCTAGGAGGTTGTTGTCACTAACAGACAGAGGGATGGCTATGTTGACAGGTTCTCGGAGGAGCCAGACCCATGATTTTTAAGAAGGGTGCATCGCTGTTGACAGTTTTTTGAAAACCATACTTTGTGATGGTGCTGCTTGGTTGCAGCTGTAAATCTCCCAGAGGTGCTATAGTTGCCAGTCCCTGATTTTGTATAGCCTGTTAACAGCAGGTTGACATGTTCTAAAGAGGTTTTAATTAGATCTGGTTCTCTTTGAAATTCTTTCTAAGATTTGTAGGGTTTTGCATGGACAAAGATATACATTATAAGGGAGATCAGATTTACTAGGATGTAAACATTGTTTTGATTGTTAGTAAGACTTCACTTCTGCCCAATGTGTGCAAATGCTTAACTGTTGCTTTGTTGGTTTCTTTGAATCTTTCGCAGAGTAGGCTCTGTAAGCTGTTTCAATTGTTCAGGCACCAATGCAAGTCAGCTTTTGGTTGCCTGGGAGCAAATCAAATGTTGTTTGCGGACAAAAAACAGGATGGAGATGCTTGGAACCAGGAAGAAGATATTTGGAGATGGTTGTCTTGAACTGGAGTCTTGCTCAGCACACAGGTGATTGGAGGTAAAAGGTGGGCATGAAGTTCCAACTTTTGAGAATCAGCCAATCAAGTGAAATATTGAACCTTATGATCAAGGAGTTTTGCTATTCAAGTGGATTTCATGATCCAGGATAATCTGCAGATTATTGACCTGACAAATTGTCACAGGGATGAAAATCTGCCCTCTGGAGTCACTGTGTATCTAGTGTTGGCCACCAAATACCACAGACATTCTGCTTCATTATGGAACAAGAATTTTCCAAGAGCACAAACATGTGGCCTTTATTTGTGAGAATGACATTCACAATCCAGTGATATGATCTAGGAAGCTGACATTTCTTGGTGACTCATTAGGGAATTCCCCAATGCTGAGGTCCAACAGAGCTATGAAGAACAAAATGCAGGGGGTAAATCACCTTGCTACCATTTTTAGGTCTTGATTGCTATCATTGGTGATACCCAATTAGTCACAGTGTCATCCATTGGGAAAGGGGCTTGCTTGACAAAGAAAGATTCCTGTTTGGTGGTTTCTGCCTTTGGATTCTTCAAAATAATTATATTTCAAGGGACTCATGATCCTATGCAGGGAGGGTTCAAAAGCCCAGTAGAGAACATAATCAAGATGTGAACATGTTTTAAAGCTTTTTCTGTCACTTGCTGTATACCTTTTTCTTCTTGGTTTCTTTTGTTTTCTCCTTCTCTTTTAGTTTCTGTTGATCTAGCCAGCATCAGGGCTGAGTTTTCCTTTGCTGCTGGTCTAGAGACAGAAACTCAGTATGTTGGTTACTGTATGTCATTGACCTCTAAGAACTAGGAGCTGATGAAGTCAGTGGGGATGTTGTGGTATTTTCTCAGACCATACATGTTGCTGTTGAAGGTCTCTGAACATTTGTGTGATAGTTGCTGTTGTACAAACTACTCCTTAGCTTGGGTATTGTCTGTTTTGTTCTATTTTCTCTATTCTTCAGGTTTGTTTCTTTTTCCTGTTTGCCTATATGTTGTGAGATCTATAACTGTATTATTGGATCCTGTCTCAATTATTTTCAGGTTGATTTAAAACTGTAGGTATGGAAGAAATTCTCTGTGCTTATGAAGATCTTTTGAGAGTCTATAACCTTTTTAAATTGGATCATGGTATTGTTTGCCAGGATCACCACTGTTTGGTGCAGTATGCTCTACCATAGCTGAATTGTACATATATGTAGCATAGTGATGTATGGATTGCAAATATACATGGCTTTGTATTACAGCTGATCAATTTCCATTTGATGCTCTACCATAACTGGATTTCAACTCATGCCCAATTTGAGCATTGTTATTTCTGTTGCAGAGGGATATATGTGTATGAGGAGCACAAGCCCAAATCCATGGAATCCTGGAACAGTGCTGTGTAGCCTCTTGATGTTTTAAGGAATATATGCAGCTTACAACTTACAACCATAATGCCCAATATGGAGAGCCTTACACTAAGCAAGACAGCTCACATAAAGCAACAATTGCAAACATTTACTAGCAGTGAGGAGTGACACCCTTCAATCAGTTCAACACATTTGTGTAGACTATCAAGACATTTGCAGTTTTCTATGAAATTGCCATGCACTCAAATCAGAGACATGCATGGATGTTTTCAAACAAGTTCTTTCTTGAGTTTTTGTGTGAAAAATAAATTTGTAAAGAAATGGAAGGTGCATTGTTCATACTGCAGCAGACACAAAAGATGCACAATGGAATCCTTTGCATGCTGCCCTATGCTTCCCTTGTAACTAATCCAAAACCTTCAAATTCTGATCTCCTAAAACTCTAGGCTAATCAACTATAAAGACTGTGAAGGCTTCACAATTTCAAGCTCTACATCCTTTTCAACTGATTTTAATGTACAGTAATAGACCTAAATAGCTTAATCCATTTGAACATAAGGATTCCACTTTGCGAAACAATAAAAGCTCTTTAAACACCTAAAAGTTGCAGATCATCAGTCTTCTTTAGAACATCTGATGCCATCAATTCACGGGAGTCTGCAAGACTGCTGCCTTTGCTCTTTGGCTTCACATCTGACAGCATTTGCACCACATCCCGCATTGTTGGGCGATCTACTGGCAGGTCACTGGAGCATAATAATGCGACTCTGAGGACCAACATCACCTCCTGCACTATCCAGAGAGAAAATACCTTGTGTTATGCAAACACTGGATACTTAGAGGGAAAGATCTTCAGTATTTTGCTTTTGAACCAGATTAGAGCATACCTACTAGCCACAGTCAAGTTTTTTGGGAATCAAATATGAACATGATCTTGTGAAAGGATACCTGTATGGATGAACCATTGGTGTTTGCATTTACCTGGAGTGGGACTCCAACTCCCCCCATAGTTGAATCGAGTATTTCAAGGACACCATCTTTTGTCTGGATTTTCTGCCTAACCCACTGCACTATATCCACTCCATCCCCAAAACTTGGCTCTATTGGTCGGTTGCCAGTCAAAAGCTCCATTAACACCACACCAAAGCTGTAGATGTCACTTTTCTCATTGACCTTTAGCGTGTATGCATATTCTGGAGGATAGAAAGAAAACCCAAGCAAGCATTGTAAGTCAGGGCAACAATCCAATGCAACTTCTGGCAAGGTCTCATAGCATCAAAGACGCATGTCCCAATGAAGTTTGATTTGTCTAACAATTTATAGTTGTATTCAAATTTCATGGGGAGTTCACTTACAGTTCTATAAAAATGAAGTTAGTTCAAATGAGGCATTTGTCTATTACTTTCAAAGGTAAATTCCACAAACATTTAGAAAATAAGTGGGCCCCAAGAAAAATCTTCAAAATATTCATAAGAAACAAGCATTTGAAAACATAGTTTAAGAATTTTTTCATTTGTAGATAAATTCATGTATTTTTTGAATTGTCAAAATTTATCATTTTCATTTATAAATAAAGGTGGATAGTGATATTCATTCCATTTGTAATTAGGTAGCAAAAGAATGCATGTTAACCCAATAAAGACAAAGAATGACCTCAACGAGGTACAACAAACAAGTCAGAATTCTAACCTGGGGCAATGTAGCCATAAGACCCTGCTATAGATGACATGGATTCTGACTTCCCAGTGCCCTGAAAAAATTTGGCAAGTCCAAAATCGGCCACATGTGCCTGGAAATTGTCATCTAGTAAAATATTGTTTGATTTTACATCTCGGTGCACAATCAATGGAGAGCAATCATGGTGCAAATAACAAAGACCATGTGCTGCCTGTACTGCAATACTATACCTGTTACACAGCCACCCAGCATTTGGTGTTATAAACCATGTCAAACAGCAGCTGTAAGAGAATTGGTGATTAGCCTCCATCAGTAATTATTACTGGGATTGATGAGCACAACAGCGCAAAGATTTTGCTACAAGAGGATGTGGTTTTTCACACACAAAAAGCTGCAGCTCATGACAAATGTTTGAGGTAAACTTTGTGGTTTCATCCATTACAATGTACAATATGGAGTTTATTGTGGCATATAATACGTTAAAATGGCAACAATTTGACATTAGGTAATGGCACATATTACACGGAATTTTTTATTATCCATAGTGCAAGGCTTTCAAGCACTGATGTGAGGAATGTGTGGAGGATGGATCACATTTAAGCAAACACAGGAAGGATGATGAATTAAACAAGAACCCTCTCACCTTGTTTCCCAACTGAGATTGCCTGACTTCTCCTTACTGTGAAGAAGCTCTCCAAGACTTCCCTTGGGCATGTACTCATATACCAACAGATTTGTCTCATGGTTAGAACAACAACCCAGAAGCCTCACAATATTCCGATGCCGAATCTTCCCAAGTGTCTGGATCTCAGCAGAAAAGCCATGGTCATGTGATGCCCCTTTCCCCTCCCCAGCTAGTCGTTTGACTGCCACAATCTCACCACTGGGCATGACACCCTTGTAAACAGTTCCTGCCCCACCACGACCGATTATGTTGTCCTCTGACAAGCAATCCAGCACCTGGATTTTTCCACATTAGTTCATTAAAGCAGCAAAATGGGAAAAATCTTCCTGAAGCATTTCTGCAGGAATTCCTAAACCTTATTATTTTGTTGTGATCCTAGCTAGGTTGGTAGTTATTACTTGATTATATAATATACTAGAACATGGACATCTCTTTATTGACAAATATGAAGCTGATTGCTTACCTCGGTAGCTGAAAAATCCAACCGCTGGAAAGCAGTCAATTTCCAAGGGCGGGCTAAAGGCTGCCTTTGGAAATACCTGCAGATATACCACTTGTACTTTTGGAGAAAGCAACACAAGCCCAGAAGTAGAACAATTGAGGCAGCTGAGAACAATGCCCCGACCAACCATGCAAGATGGTTTGAATTGTTGCTAACACCATGAGCTGGTGCTGGGGCAGGAGATTGTAGAGTGCATGATGGCAAGATATCTCCACACAGAAATGGATTCCCCACAAAAGCACTTATATTGCATGAGTCAAAATGAGGTATCTGTCCCGAAAGATCGTTGTAGGAGAAGTCGATAACATTTAGAGTTTGAAGCATCTGCAACTGTACTGGAATGTGACCAGTCAAATGGTTGTGGGAAAGATTCAGGAAATAGAGATCTGGTATGTTCCCAATCTGCGGAGGAATTTCACCAGACAAATCATTCGAGCTCAGATCAAGTGATCCAAGTTTCTTACAATTAGATATTGCCAATGGAATTGGGCCTGAGAAATTGTTGGAACTCAGATCAAGTTTGTTCAGCAGAGGCATGTCACACATCTGGAGTGGGATCAACCCACTGAACTGGTTGCCTGATACCAGAAATTGCTGAAGACTTGGGAGATTTCCAATGCTTGCGGGTAAATTGCTGGAGAGATAGTTGTCAGAAAAATCAAAGTATCCCAGCTGTGGAGCATGAATGATGTCAGATGGTATTGACCCTGTAATATGGTTGGCTTTGACCTCCACAATTGAAATATTTGGAAGCCCTAATAGTCCCAGTGGGATTGATCCATTGAGGAAGTTGTAGCTGAGGCGGAGTTTTGTCAGACTTTGGCAATTGCCCAAGCTCTCAGGTATTGGACCTGTGAGCTGATTGTATTGTAATATTAACCATTCAAGCTTTTGGCCAATGCACAAATATGGTGGAATTGTCCCGTTGAGGAAATTTGATGACAGGTCAACAAGTGTGAGATTTGTGTTCTGTCCAAGTGTCTGTGGTATACTTCCCACCAAATTGTTTGTCCATAAATAAAGCACCTGATAAGACCACATTGACAACAGTTTTCTACAGTTAGAAATCATTGAACCTGTGAAAACTTGGATATCATTCACAACTATGAAGTCATCTCACAAGCTTTTTTGGTGGTGCATTTGACTGACCTGTAAGTTGGGAAGGTCACCCAAGCAAGCAGGAATGGTGCCCTCAATTTTGTTGTTCATCAGGCTTAACAGCTCCAGATTTTGCAAGTATGCGAATGTAGGTGGGATCTCTCCTGTCAGATTGTTGTAGGAAAGGTCTAGTGACTTTAAGTTCACCAGGTTGCCAAACTCAGCTGGGATTGCACCTGTGAAGTTATTGAGCTGGAGGAAGAGTGAATCAAGGTTCACCAAATTCCCGAGCTCAATTGGAAGTGTTCCATTCAGTCCACAATTGCCAAGATCTAGAAGCACAAGCTTGGATAAATTTCCAAAGCTTGCTGGGATGCCTGATGAGAAACTGTTGTAGTAACCCATGTACAGTTCCTCGAGCTCTGGAGTTGAGTCACCCAAAACAATTGTCAGTTGCCTGTCAAAATGTATTATGAATCTAGCATCAATGGGATTGCAGAGGGAAACTCCACAAAAGAATATTACCTAGGTGACCAACCAAATGTAAGTCCTAGCCAAACCAAAAAAAAACCATGATAAGAGTGAGAGTGGTCATAACCTTGCAAGAACACTCACAAAGTATATAAGACCATCACCTTCATCATGAAAGGTAATACCCAGTTGCCATTACTCTGAGTGACTTCATCAGCTCCCAACATTTATTAATTTGCTTCACATTTTGTAGTAAAAAAATATTGTAAAAATGTGTGTCCTGAGTTTCTGTTGCATTTCTGGAAGCAAAAGGAAGGAACTGTGGTAGGAAGCTAAGCATGATTCTTCCCTCAAATTGAAAATACTTCACTCTTTTTTTCTTTCATATAGGAAGCTAATTTTTGTTCTCTTTATCTCTGCAATGTAGTCAAACAACATAAGCTGCTTGTTGTATGAGTGATAGGTAAAAAAAATACAAATCCATATAGAGTGCATTTGCTTCTACAAGAAACAAGTCATTAGGGATGAAGTGTAATTACCTGCAAGATTTCCAAGCTCTTCCGGGATAGCTCCAGTGAGGGAATTCCCACTGATGCCCAAGTACACTAGGCTCGGGAAACTGCCATAGGTGGTTGGAATGTTTCCCTCAAAATAGTTTCCTCCCAGGCTTAAATGTGTGAGGGATGCTATTTCCCATAAATCTGGGGGTAGTGGCCCAGAAAAATTGTTGTTGTAGCAGTCCAACACCTGTCAAAAGTTTGTTTGAAACAATTAAGTTAGTCACTAGCATTACTCATTCTAGACATAGGATTCTTTCTGAAATAAAGCTTCAGGCTCTCTGCTGTGATGTACATGAGTTAATGTTGTGTTACGTGGTACGTTAAGGCCTGAAGATGGGGGGGTGTTACTAGAATGAGTCTGCCTCAGGCAAAGCCAAGGGTGGATTCTGAATCCTGGTTATGCCACCACGTCTAAGGTCCTTAACATGCATAATGAACTGGTGAGGAACCTTATGAAGTGTAAGAACCTTGCTAAAAACGTAAGATTCTTACCTCACTCACGGTGGAGGTAATCTTACCTTTCTAAGGTGCCCTCAGCCTTTATGTGTATGGTAAAGCCCCGGGTGGGGCATTCCCAATCTGAGGGGCCTAGGATGAGATGATAGCAGAGTTCATGAGACAACAAAAAACAGCCCCAAAAGAGACGAAACTATCCAAACCCAACCCCCAAAAAATTGCATAATAATCTCTATTCTTGTAACAACTCAAATAAGAAGAGGAAGATCCAGCTGACCAAACTTCCTAATAGTGCAGCACCAAGGTTTTGCTTTCAGCTAGGGTTTTGGGGAGAATTTGAAAAACTATTGGAAATGACAGCATGATTGATTGTGAGGAGATTTGATTCTTCCTCTTATGTCAGAAACATCTTGAGTGTCACTGAACCATCTCAAGATCTTCTGAAACAATTCCCTGGATGTTCAGTTTTCTTTGAGATCAATGGAACTAATTTGTCATAAGTACACCAGCAGTCTTCTTGCAAATGACACCCAAAGCAAAGCCAGAAATTTCAGTGTGTCTGGAGCGCACCTTAAAAAGGTAAGACTCCCTCGGCTACACCAGAGGGATCTTACACTTTTAGGAAGGAACAAATTCTGAAATGTTTGACTGTACAATTCAATCAGAAGAGGCAATTGCTTTATGCTCAGTGAGGACCTCGGATGAGGGTGTAACCAGAATGTGGGCACCACCTTGGCTACAGCCACCTTGGGTGGTACCCTTATTCTGATAATGCCCTCAACCTGGGGCCTTACCTTCAACTAATAATCTGACCAGAAAAAGCCAAAGAAGCTGGCAAACAGAGTGAGCTGGGAACATAAAATTTACCTGGAGGTATTGGAGGTGGGAGAAGTTGGAAGGAAAGTAGTTGCTGAAATTGTTGTTGGAGATGTTGAGAAATTGCAGAAAGGGTAGGGACACAATCTCAGCAGGCAGGTCGCCAGTGAAGTTGTTAGAGTCCACAGAGATGTTCACCAAGTTCTTGAGTTGAGCCAAGTCGGAGGATAGCGAGCCTGTGAGGTTCATGGAGGAAAGATTCAGGCTTATTATCACGCTGCTGGAGTTGTTGATGAGCGAGGTACTACTAGTGCACGTGATTCCAGTCCATGAGCAATATGGATGAGTGGAATTGGACGTTGGAATCCAGTCATTCAGATGGCCTTCAGGATCCACCAAGTTGGCCTTGATGGCAAGAAGGGCTATTCCTTCGTCCACCTCGATCTGGGTGTCAGCCATGGCCTCCAGCGACTGAATATTGAGGATGAAAAAACAGAGCCAGCAGCAGCAGCAGCAGAGGTGGAGAAACGCAAACTGTTTCCCTAGTGAGCAAACAGTGCCCATTTTGTTCCTCATGTTTCTCTCCGAAATCCTCTCTCTCTCTCTCTCTCTGTGTCTCTTCTTGGAGCTGTACAAATTCGCTCAAGAGTCAGATGGATCTAAAACTGGGCTCCTGCAGGAGGCCCCCATAGGAACAGTTTCATGATGAGCAGCTCACGTGTTGGTGCCCTGGAGCTTGTGTGGCTCCTCCACTCATGCGCATCTCGTCTCTCCTTCTAGCTCCACGATCCAGACCAACTCTGGTACACACCTCAATGCAAGCAGTGGTACTGGTTACTACTTGAGCACTACTTCGCCGTCAGTCACCCTACCTTAAACTTCGCTTAAAGGTCGACGCTCGTCATTCAGCAGCAGCTTGAATTGCCAACGCTGAACACCTTCAAGAACACAACTCCACGGCGGGCTTAATCATGCCGCGACTGTGGCAGTAACAACTAACAACCTAATCAGCAGCTAGCTCCGGCAGTGTATAGTAGTTACTGTTGTGCAGCACCTAGCGAGCTAGCCACTTCGGCTACTCCTCCGCTTACCGATCTTCACTACCCCCTCCCTCTAAGAAAAAACAAGATTTCTGCCGCCCTGAACAAACCCAAGGAAATAGTGCAACAATATGTCTTGCTGTTTTGTTTCTTGGAGACTCTTCATGAGCATTTCATGTGCTCTCTCTCTCTCTCTCTCTCTCTCTCTCTCTCTCATGCACTGATTGGAAACAAG
>Ga0209208_10010698_pt1 | contig 11860 bp, 8 predicted proteins | sample S1TSphfallax_3_FD_187694 | JGI IMG/M metagenome (GOLD analysis project Ga0209208, IMG submission 187694) | Host-associated microbial communities from peat moss isolated from Minnesota, USA - S1T2_Fd - Sphagnum fallax MG (SPAdes) (version 2) | ecosystem: Host-associated > Plants > Peat moss >...
GGGGGGGGGGATAAAGTGCTAAATTTTTTGATTACTTGTGTTAAACAAAGTAATGTTTGGGGGAAAATGAAAAAAAATAAAAAAATCACCTTAGATTATTACTTAATTTTTTAAATAAGAAAATATACAATTCATTTTGAATCGAATAATTTTTTTTTGTTTGCATCAAATTTTGTTACCCTAGAAATTGTGAAGAATGATGAGCATGAAACCAAATATCATAAAGTCATGTGATAATATCATTATTTTTTCAAAATGTCATGTGTATTTAACATATCTTCTAATTGGGTGATTGGGAGGAGACAAAACAAAATATTTATCTATTTGATATTTTTTTATTAAATGATTCAATTGTCAATGCTATAGAAGAATCCTTCATTTCACATTCCTTCACATTTTGTTATTAGTTCATTTCTTTATATCAATTCACTTACTAACCTACTAATTGAACTTAATGAACTTATTAATATTAATTCACTTATTAACCTGCTAATAAATAATATTTAATATATGTCTTTTATTTTATTTTATTTGGGATTAACACATACCTTATATTAATTATGTATTTTATTTTCATAATAAACATAATCCTATCATAAAATAATTAAAATTAATTTTAACCTAACAGCCAATATATGAGACCTTTTTTTCTATTTGTGTATTTTGAAAATTCAAAGAAAAAACTTCCCCCCAATAGGATTGAGTTTGGTGATTGGTTGTAAAATCATTTCTTTTACTAAAACATCAAATTGAGGAATGCTTTAAAAGAATTTAGTGCCAATGAATTTTCTAATTTGACATGCTTTAAAATTTGTCTTTGTATAGAAGAGGCCAAGAGAATTAACAATTAACAATTCCATCCATAATTGCATGTCACACTATTGTAGTATAATTATTAAAATGTCATGTGGCATGTTCCTCAAAGTTGTGATTTTCATTGTTTGTTTATGTGTATTTGAATGTGTGTGTTATTTCAACAACTCCATGGGTTGGACTAAGAAAGGTGTGACACTAAAGCACTTTGCTAAAAAGATATTAATGTATCCTCTTAAGTTGTTGTTAATGAAATAGAAAATGAAGCAAAATTTGACCATGAAGAACACACATGTGTATCATCTACGTGGTTTTGCATTGTATGTAATTTTGAAAATACTTGGATACATTTTGCTTGATGTTGTTTTATTTGAGTGTTGTTGTCAATATTTTTGTTAAGCTAACATGAATACTCATTTTATAGAATTTTCAAATTGACATTATATAATCTTGGATTAATCCAAAGTTTTTTCCCTTAGTTGCAAAATTATAATATATATATTTTATTCATGATTAAGTTTAAACAAAAATAATAATAATTACAAGGTACAAATAATAAAATCATTAATATAAAAATGTATTATCATTACATGTCTTTCATCCTAATGAATAATTTAGTTCAGACAAAAAAAAAAGTTATAAAAAATACACATGAAATGCCTTTTAAAAATGTTATATGTATTTCTCCTTGTCATATTTAAGGTTAGTAATATAATTTCATCAATGAAAGCTCCCTTTGCATGTTTGGCATCCTGCATGAGCTTTAGTATTTACTAAAATGATGAGGATATTTCCATAATTTACTCAAAAGCACAATGCATGTTCTTTTGATTTATACATAATGATAATTGTAAATTTTACACATTTCAAAATGAAATTAAAATGGACTAGGAGTGGCCGAAAATGGGTTTGTGTATTTGTGAATGTGAATTCCAAAACATGAAGATCATCAAAATATATTTTGTATTTCATGTATTCAATTGATGTTAAAGAGTTTGAAACTACTTTTGATCAACATTTTTTTGGGAGCTAAATTTCGCATTTTATCTACTTGAGCAAGTGCTAGCTTGCTACAAGCATACTGTAATTTCAAGATTTTATTCTATTTTTCAATTTTTGTGACATTTATGTTTGGTTTGTAGCCAAGTACAATTCAAAAGTTGATTAAGTTGAGGATTTTTTTTTAAATCTTTTTTTCAATTTTTTGTGACCTTTTATGTTTGGATTGTAACCAAAGTACAATTTAGAAATTGATTAAGTCAATCCCATATGCAACTATTGAAAATGGATCAACAAACCAAATCACATGTTTGGTGTAGGTTCTTTTCCACCACCCATTATGGAATACATTTGTAACCATTTTTTTATTATCATTCCCATTTATACAATTAGTTGAATCATTAGTGCACCATTACTAAAGTATTACTATTCAACTATGTTATGATTATAATACAATTGCTTATAATTTAATAAAGATACATATTCATCATATATTATTTATATTTTCATCATATGTGTTTCATTTTGAGCGATTTAAATGTTATGGGGGTATTACCTCAAGCTTTGGAAATCATCTTTGGAATGTAAAGGAAAAGGAACAATGAAAAAATAACAAGAGAAATAAGTTTTTCAACTTACAAAACACATTTTTTTCCTTTTATTTTTTTTCTCTTTGGACCCTTCCTACTTTCAAACCTCATAATTTTCTCATTTTTTATTCATTTAAAAAAATTAAATGTCATAGGAGCACCACTTAAAGTTCTACAAAATCATTTTTGAACTTTAATAATAATAGAACAACATACAAACATTGTTTTAGGTGTTTTGGAACTAGCCCCTGTAGCATTTGGTGGGTTTTTTTTTTTGCATTATTGACCCCTTTTACTTTGGGGGGCATAACTTTTTCAATTTTATTTTGTTTTTGACAATTTTTAGTGCCTTAGAGGTGCCAATAAGAAGGATTCAAGTTTTGTTTAGACACCAAAAACAATGAAGCCCTCCCCTTGGATCTAGCCTACGCTAAATGCTTAAATGTTATAGTTGTTTCTCAATTACAATTTAATTTGCAACTAAGGAACAACTAAAATATTTAACCCATATGTTTTGTTTTTGAATTCCATGTTAAAAATTATATAAAAAAGGCTTGTTCTTTCATATTTTCACATTAAAATATAAGTGTCATTTTGAGATGAACTCAAAAAAGCTTAACTTTAAGGCAAAACATAAAATTAAAAAATAAAATTTCATGGCTATTCTTCTATTTTTTTACCTACCTATGTAGGTAAATATGTAGGTATGTACATCTTAAGACCTACCAACCTACCTACCTATGGTTATGTACGACCTACTTTGCTATTGAAATAGAATTTTATATTTATTTATTATTTCAAAATATAATTAATATGACATGTGGCAAAAAAAATTATTGTGCCACATGTCACAATTTTGGATCATCATTAACAATCATAATGAATGATGGAAATCAATATTTTGAAAAGAAAATATTTTTTATGTCAAAAAATATTCATAGTGCCATGTGTCAAATTTTAATAGATGGATGACAATCAATGACATCAACATGACATCATGGATGCAATTATAACAAGGTTGCAATGAGTTGCATCATATATACTATGAGTTGCAAAGTTGCAACTCGTGCAACTTGTCCATTAGCACTCATACAATGAGTTGCACGTGTCCTTTACAACCCAAAAATTGAGTTACAAGGCCAATTGCAAAACCCCCTTTTTTTCATAGTGTTTGAAGATGTAAAACCTTAATAAAACTCCTCTTGTTGCATTCATTACACAATTCATAATCAACCATTCTTGATATTTAGGAATGATGTTATAAACACGGTTTGAACCCTTATTAACCAAAACTCAAGTTTTTGATTATTTTCTTGTTTAAATGTATGTTGTGTGAGTTACATACACAATTTGCATTGGAATTATTTTGAATGTACAACATTTGCAAATTATCATAGAATGTTTTGTTTGTTGTTTACAATCAACCCTTGTGCTCTAGAAACTTCCAAACCTTATGTTTGTTTGATTTAGATGCCAAGTTTTGAACTAGTACCATTAATTATTCCTTGGTACACCATTTTGAAATGGGGTAAACCTTGTCTATGTAAGTTCAATAACTTTCAATTTCAACTATTGTAAGGTAATTGGCAAACCACATTTTTGCATAACCAAGATGCATGCTATTACTATTACATTTCCTTCATTTGTTAAAACCTTTATTGACTCATGTTTTCATGATCTAGTTTTCCAAGATAGATGGTCTAAAAGGGAGGTCAATGGTATATTCCTATTTATTACCATCAATGAACACATCCTTCTTTCAATTGCATCCATGGTTTCCTCCAAGGTTTGATTTTTCCATTTTCCTTTGTTGTTTGTTATTGCAACCTTATTAACTCATGGCCTTTTGTGGTTTGGATGCATGTTGAGGTGGGATTTTATTTTTTTTCCAATGCTTGTTGGTCCAACACTTGAACATCCTTTATAAAGGACATTCAAATCCATGATTACTATTCAACCCTTGGTCGAAGCCAAAGCCTCCAGCAAGTGGATGGTGTGTGTTGTGACCTAACTAATTGGATGCCTTTTTTTTGTACAAATCCCTCAAATACAAAAAATCAGGTCGAGATATGTTTGATGTGCATAATCTTCTAGTGTTAAGTTAAAATAAATTAAAGTGTAAATGTTTGTGAAGTCTCCCTAGACCAAATTGAAATATCTTGCGTCTATGCAAGTTGTTGGTATAAAATTAAAATAACAATTCACATGAGCTATTTGATGTCTTGTTTTTCTAGTCAAGGAGGTGTAGAGTTGGGCATTAATGAATGTTGGATTTAATGGCAATACACAAATTGCTTAAACTTTTCATTGTAAATCTTGTTTATAGCTTCAATCCCCACCTCATTTCCTTTTTATTGTATTTTTAGGTCTAATTTCAAACTTGACCCTTCCTCTTCATCTTATTTTAGATGTGATTTTTACAACCTTAGTTTTGATTTTTGTCCTGATCTTGGTTCATCTACATGTTCTATATTTATTTTTATTTTTTAGACCATTAGCTCTAACTTTTGACTTGATTTTGGCTTTTTTACATACTTTGCTTCTATTATAGACTTTTATAATTTTAAGTCTTGCCCTATCTCTACTATTTGCTTGACATTCAAACTTGGTTGTAAAGCTTTTAGCTTGTATGGTTTCACTTCATATGTAAGAAGTAGGATTTCTAAAAATGCTTTGAAACATGTTTCTACCCAAGTTGCTAAGGACGACATACTTGAAAGCTCAATATAAGACTAGAGTTGATAATTTGTTTTCTTGTGACCTTTCATATTGTTCTAGATGTTTTGGCAATAATGCAAAGTTTGCATCTTGGTCCTTTTTGCTTTTGTAATAAAACTCTTTATTTGTAGGATTTAAATATCTTAGTGTATTGGGTTTGTTTAATTGCATTGTTGTTTTTTTTGCATTGTATTCCTACTAGGGTGTTATGGCCATTTATGATCATCTCCATGCCTTTTTAAAGGCCAAGCTAACTCCCATAACCAAACATTGTGTTGCTTTGAAAAGTTGGTGTATCTATTAGTCCTAGGTCAAATGACCCTCACCATGAAACTATCTTTTTGAAATTTGATATTAAAATTGTTCAAATTTATGTGATGGCCAAACACCACAACACTCTTGTATAATGATTGTTTTTTGAATTTGAACCAAAATTAAACCCATACCCAAACACTAAAAGTTGTAACTCCAAACATTCAAAGTTGTAACTTAGTATGTGCTTTAATTTTATGATCACTTGTGCTCAATGAACTAATATATTTCATTACCCATTACCAAACACCATTGCACATGAAAGCCTTTTCAAAAAAAATTTAATGGTACCCTTTCACATTCCTTAACAAACACAAATGTAAAATTATGTTTGGAAGTTTTCCCTAAACCAAACACACTTTTTCCAAACCAATTGTTTGATTATAGGCACCATCTTGAACACTCAAAGGGGCGTGAATGCCCATTTACCACTTATGCTTTCTGCCATGGGGCCATTTGGTGGCAGGCCTATGTTTGGTAATGGGCATGCTTACCCTAGTTCCTAACATGAACCAAACATGTATTTGTGTTGAACAATGTTATTGATGCATCATGCAAAGCACATTGATTGTACAAAAAATTGTTGGAGGATCAACAAACTTTTCTTGCTGAAAGACAATGTGTAGTGAAGCTCAAATGTATTTGTGTTGAACAATGTAATAAATTTATGCAAAGCACATTGATTGTTACAAAAAGGTTGCTCAAGGATCCATGAACTTGTATTGCTCAAAGACAATGTGTAGTGAAGCTCAAATGTATTTGTGTTGAACAATGTAATGAATTCATGCAAAGCACATTGATTGTGACAAAAGGGTTGCTCAAAGATCAATGAACTTTTATTGCTCAAAGACAATGCGATAGTCATGCTTATGAGCTAGAGGGTTGGTGGTGTATAATAGTTGGTGTGTTTTGATATACATAGTTCATCACATTGTTTGCAATTAAGTATTTCATTTATGACCACCTCATGATCATGTTAAACATCAAAACTTGTGTGACATTTTTGTCCCAAGCTTGATTGAATGTGTCCAAATTGAAGAGTATTCCCAACTCAACACAAGGTTGACAAACTGATTGCTAACAATTGACAACAAATTGTCACATTAGCACATGGAGCTCTCTACTGGAATACCATCTGGAATTTCGTTTAGGGTTTTGATTCAGTACCGTGGGGTTCACAGTTTTTTGCTTTTGGACATTCGACTTTACAAGGTTGGAGAGTTGAGGAATGGAAGAGTTTTTGCCCCTTTCCCTGCAATTCCTTACAAATTGTTATGTTTAAGTAGATGACAACAGCAGCAACTGCTAAGAACCCAATTCAAGTATAGATCTGTTTTTAGGGTTCATCATCTGAGCTTGTGGGCACTGATCATTTGAGCATTCTATGTCATGAATAGAACGGGAATGTTATCCAGGACCAGTTTGCTACTTGTTTCGTAGGAACCCAAGATTAGTTTTCCGTTTGTGAATTCTGAGGCAACGAGAAGAAGAACCCAAAGACGTTTTCGCAGGGGATACTCACTCACTCAATCCCACCAGCTTTAGAACCACGTTCTACAAATTCCCAATGGCATTCAAAGCTTTGTCCCATTTCTCCCTCCTCACTTCTTCCTTTCAATTCTCATATCCTCCTACGGGTCCTAAGAATAGGTTGAAATCTCCATTTCATGTTTCAGAGCTGCTCTTCAAAGTTTCCCTGTCCATGGATCTTCTTTCTACTTCAAGTCTTTTTTACCAGGTACCCAAAGCATTCTCAATGGATTTGAGCTTCAAATAGATCTTTGCTTTGCTGCAGCACATCTTTGAAGTTTTTGAATTTCTCTCTTACAAATTTGGGTAACGGGTCAGAGGTCATAGCATCAGTTGGTTCTGCATTTTGAGGTTTTTACAGTGTTTTGTGGGTTCAGTGTGCATGCATACTAGGTCTTTACCAGGTGAATGTTTTGGGCTTACTGAAAGCATTCATGCTTGTCTGATTGATTGCAGAGTGGAGAAACAGATTACAGCCGGAGGTTTTCTACAGTTCCACATGCATCATCTGCAGTAGATTCTAGTCAGCGTCATGTTGTAATTACTGGAGGCAACGCTGGTGTGCATCAGAGCCTCATGTGAATCATCCCATCCAAGGCATTCAGTGTTGTGTGTGTGTCTCTCTCTCTGAGGCTAGAGTTCAGGCACCTTTTAAATTCATAGAAGCTGAGTTTTGTGTTGCAGATGGCTTTCTCAATTGTCTTGTTGCAAATTGCATGTGGCAGGGATAGGGAAGGCCACAGCCATGGAACTGGCAAGGCGGGGCATGGCTGTGACCATTGGTAAGCATCATTTGGCTTTCTCCCAGCTTCATCAGTATGCCCAAATTTGCAAGATACTGATGGTGGTACTGAATGCTTGAGAAACACATAGATTCTTCTTTTGCATTGCCTGATGGTAGTCTGAAAGCTTCTGGTAAGTTATTCAGTAAGGACTACCCAATTTGTATCAAAAATTGGTTTTGAGTGCATAGAAAACTTCTGGGTCTCAAATGTCACAATACTAGTATTGAGTCATTGCCGTGCTCAATGCATCTGGATATGAAAATGAAGAGCTCAATGAGGGGTTTGGGACTTCTGCAAGGAAGCATGTAGGAATAAAGAGAAAGGAGAAGAAGCTGCTGCAGAGATTGTTCGCAACACCAACAACCCTTCAATCAGGTACCACATGAATACTAGGCATAGCAGGTTCACAAGACATATCTTTGTAAGAGTTGAATTCTTAGATGTCAGAGTCTTCTTACTTGGATTTTGCTGCAACTCTCTTGTGCTCTCTCTCTCTCTCCATCAATCTTGAAATCTGTGAGCCACTGGTTTATTTACATCCTCCTTGTTTAGCAATGTCATTTGCTGACCTTGGATCACTGATGGGCATCTGGGAAGGGTGATGATTTGTGATCTGGCATCATTAACATCTGTCCGGCAATTTGCAAAGGAGTATTTGGATCAAGGCCTTCCCTTGAATTCACTTGTAAGTGCCCTCTTGAGTCACCACTACTGCTGCTTCCTCTTGTTAAGCTACTTCCCACATAAATTCCTTTGGTATCTTGCCCTCCACCATTGACCTTGTACAAGTTTTTTGGCACAAAATTCAGTGATCTTGTAGGTGACAGACCCTTCTTTATGGCAAGGCAGCACCATGAGCAATATCACCCATTACTTTATTTAGTAGAACTAGTGGAATATGTTTTATGTACTGTAACTTGAGCAGTTCATGAGCACTCTTGATATATGGTATGAAATATACTAATGTTGGGATTTGTGTACAGGTGAATAATGCAGGTGTTATGGCATGTCCACAGCAATACACGGAGGATGGTTTTGAATATCAACTTGGGGTAAGACTGCATTGTCACTGGAAAAGTTTGAAAATAATCTCTTTGTTCAGATCTTGGCAGGATTCAGGCTGTTCATGCTATTTTAGTTTCTAAGGTTTCTTGGTTAGTAGGTTCAGGTTTAGGCAGTATGTGTCTGCTGGCATCTGTCAAAATGTGATAGAATTTTCTGATGAGATTTGACTTATAAGAACTGCGCATTTGTTTGATGGATGTGGAACATTGGCAAAGACATAGCTTTATTTTTTCTTTCTTTTTTGGTGAGATTTAAGTCATGATTGTGTTTATCACGAGAGGAATGAACTGGAAGGAGTGAGAGTTTTGTGGTGGATGGGTTTTGTCTGTCCACTATAGGTGAATCACTTGGGCCACTTTTTGCTAACAGCGCTCCTCCTTGATAGACTCAAAACGAGTGCCACACCTGGGTATTCATCTTCCCTTGATTTGCATTATTATATTACCATGTGCTCAATTATCACTGCACAATCATAGACATGTGGGCTGTCTCTTGGTTTAAATTCTGCAATTGAACATCCTGTTCACCTTCCCACTCTAGCTTTTCTTTAGTTATAACCTAGTGTTTTAATTTTTTCATGCAACTTTTCTTGAGAAAACCCGTTTCAATGCACCCTTCAATGGTCTGCAGGTTGAAATCGAGGGTGGTGGTTCTGTCATCTGCTGCAGAACGCATTGGCAACTTAGATTTCAATGACCTCAATTTCAAAGGCCCCCGAGGTACAGACTACTTTGTTGGAATTCTGCACGAACAATTGGTTCCAGAGTTCACAATGCAAAGATGTACTCACAATTGACAACATGCTGAACTGCCAAAGATTTGTTGAAAGCTCATATCTTAGTGTGCTGTAGCTTACGAGAGGTGGCTGGCGTATGGGCAATCAAAGCTGGCAAACTGTCTCTTCTCACATGAGCTTTCAAGACGCTGTGTATCCTTTGGAATTCCAGTGACATCAAACTGTATGCACCCAGGCATTGTTGACACAGAGGTTGACCATTCTTCTTCTACTTTAAGTCTTGTAAACTTCAGCCATGGTTTTTACAAAACAGGAATTGTTGCCAAGAATGATGTCTGAAATGTTTTGTGGTCACAGTTGATTCGATACGTGTTTCCTCAAGGGATTAGTTCAAACAAACCTGCACTATTTCCAGGCATCCGTTCCACAATCATCAAACTTCTGGGACTTAAGGTGACTACATCTTTCCCATCTCTACAGGAAGATGCACTTTAATGCAGACAAGTTCAGAGATAACAGTTAGGACATGGCGGTGCAAAAAACCTAACACCAGACTTTTGTCTGTACTGCAGACTCCTGAAGAAGGTGCATCAACTGCAGTGTTCTTGGCATCTGCACCTGAAATGGAGGGTGTGACTGGTGGTTACTATGAAGATAGCCGAAGAAAGAGCCCAAGTGCAAGGGCAGTGGACAGTAGGCTGGCCTACGAGCTGTGGCGAGTTAGTGAAGAACTGACAGGTGCAACTGAAGCTCTAGAACCTCTGCAACTCAGTGTGCTGGCTTCAAATGTACTATCCTAGGATTAGCTATGTCTCATGTGTGCTAGCCAACATCATAACTCAAGTCTTTCTGTTGCCTTCAGAAATCTGACAAAAACTCAGGATGCAGATTTTGTATAATGGGTTCCCTGATTTTTTGGGAAATAATATATTTTAATAAACTTGTGCACACTCACAGTTGTGAGCTCATGAAGTCAGTGGGGAATATGAGCTGCTGCTGCTATTGATTATGAAGGTGAAGCTCTGACATTTTGTGAGTGACTACTTTCATAAGGTTAATGACCACACTCATTGTTTCCAAAATGTTGTTGTGGAGATTTCTCTGCAATTTCATGAACATATATCTCAGAGTTGGTTTGGGTTCTACTGACACAAAAGAGACAGCTGCAGGACAAACTATTGTCCACGCACAACCAGTGGCATGTTGGATAATTACAGTGTGGAACCTCTTTAATGGTGCTAGGTTTTATGTGTACAATATCATGGAGAGAAAAATATGTAGAACTTCTCCATGTGAGCATGGTTTTTATTCAATCTGAATAGGATTCATGATTGAGAGAGATATGACCTGAGAGATGACCTGAGCAAAAGACATTTCAGATCTGACTCACAGACAAATCCCCAAAAACACAATCTACTTGGATTCTAGCACCTTCTTGGAATCCTTCTTTGCAAAATGTTTTTGATTCAATCCATCATAAGCCTTTCTTTTTCAAAACCCAAACTTTCCAAAACTCTTTCTGAGTTAGTGAGATCAAATAAAACAATTTTTTACAAAAAGAAAAAGCATGACTTTCAAATTAAAACTAAAAAGCATGAATATAGGAAGGAAGGAAAATAAATGATTTAATGCATAAATATAAAGCTTTAATTAGTATGCACCAAAAGTCAATTTCAGTGAAGCCAAAAACAAACTAGAACTATTTTTTAATACTACAAAGCCAATTCCTAAACACCTTAAAAATTCTTTGTATGTTGCTCTGTTGCTATTAGAGTTCAAAGATGATTTGTAAAACTGAAGGTGGTGCTCCTAAAGCAATTCAAATCGTTTAAAATGAATAAGAAATGAGAAAGTTAGAAGCTTTGAAAATAGGAGGGGTCCAAAGAGAAGAAAGAAAAAAAAAAGGTGTTTTGTAAATTGAAAAGCTTATTTTTCTTGTTATTTTTCCATTACTCCTTTTCCTTTGCACTTCAAAGATGATTTCTAGAGCTTGAGGTAGCACTCTCCTAACATTTTAAATCGCTCAAAATGAAGCACGAATGACAAAGATCTAACAAAGATCTAGAGAAGTGTTTGGTCATAGGGTAGTGATCGGTGATGAGCAGTTCCACCCTAAAACACTTAAAGCAATATCTAATGTATTTGGAGCTCACCTTATATCTCATCAATATCCCTTCTAGAAAAGATGAAGGACCTTACATCTACCCCTTAAAAGTGAGAGGGAGCTTACACACATAACCAAGCATGATGTCCCTCTCACTCATAAGGAGTGGGTGTAAGAACACTACCCCTCATATGCCTTGTGATCTACA
>Ga0209208_10010699_pt1 | contig 11860 bp, 7 predicted proteins | sample S1TSphfallax_3_FD_187694 | JGI IMG/M metagenome (GOLD analysis project Ga0209208, IMG submission 187694) | Host-associated microbial communities from peat moss isolated from Minnesota, USA - S1T2_Fd - Sphagnum fallax MG (SPAdes) (version 2) | ecosystem: Host-associated > Plants > Peat moss >...
AAAGTACCCCAACATATCTTAGGCCATGATATTGCCAAAAGTATCCCAAAAGTATCCTAGGCCATGATATTGCCAAAAGTATCCCAAAATATCCTAGGCCATGATATTGCCAAAAGTATCCCAAAATATCCTAGGCCATGACATTACCATTAGTTGGAAGTTGGTCATGACAGTTAGCTTATATTATTGACATAAAGTTATCAAGTCCATATCAATAATTGGGCATGCATGTCAATTATCTCAATTTGCACAAGTCAATCATTAACAATCGTTTAAGTGAAGAGCCTCCAAACTATTCATTACAATGCATCACAAATGTGTCAACAATTTTACACCCACAAGCTTTGATTGAATATAGGTCTTTGACAATATTAACATTTGTTGCATTTGAAAAGTGGATGTGAATATGATTACAATCATCAATGAAATGGGTATATTATTATGTTGACACAACAATACCTAAAACTACACATAAATCAACAATTATGATAATGAATGTCAAACAAACATTATATATCAATGGAATAAAAAGTTAGCAATTATAAACAAAATCTAGAATGTATATATATATTTTAATTTATTTGCATAAAAATTGTTGATAATTGGGTGTAATTTTAAAGAGGTAACATAATTGTAAAATGACAAAGGCAAAAGCCTAATATGTGTTAGTTGTTATCTATATAAAATGAATTGGAGATTTTTTTCATGATGCAATGTGTGATCATGAATCAATGATTTCAAATAATTTACATAGCTCATGGTTACATTAGGTTCATTCATATGAATTTTAAAATTATTATATACCTCAGAAAAAAATAATAATAAAATGTACATGATTAAGTAGGAAAATACATTGATTTAAGACTTGTTGTAATGTTCATTTATAACATACCACACTTCCATTACATGCTTGCACCTTGAATTGAATTGAAGTTGAATTCAATTCAATTGGATTAAAATTCAATTTTAAAAAATGAGATGCAAATTGGTGCATGAAGTATTGAAAAGTTATTCATGAATATGGTGTTGGGAACAAACTAAAAAGAACATATTTGAAAAGACATAAGTCTTTCCATGCCTCTTTACTTGGGAATGGGCTGATTAGATTTCACCGTAGAATTTGGTAGATGAAACACTATGACCCTATAGTCGTCCTACCTAAACTAATTTCATCATCATTGAAATTATTGAACACATTGGAGATGCAAAACTTGTTCTCATATATAGTCTTCATTCCCAAACTCAATCTATTTGTCATATATTTACCAATTGCAACAACTAATGAAATGAACCACCATTATTTCTATGTCATATTATTTGTCACATCTTGGTCACATATGAGATTAAACGGATAATAGGGGTCTACTTGGATGAAAATAATTTTTTTAATTCATCCTCTTCAAAGATGCACACATGTAGATTAATCAAAATCTAGAATTACATATATAATTGAAAACAAAAAACAACCCTTGACAAAGAAGAAATTTTTGGAAAGCATGTTAATTAGTTGTGGCACCATGTAGAAATCCATGGAAATAATTTAATTGGAGGATTGGGTAAAGGCAAAAGTGGTGCCAAAGTTTAGGGTACATAATAATGTAAAAAGTGAATTTTTTTTATGTAGAATTTTTTTGGTGTTGTTTGGGTGCAAATTTGAACATTCCAAGGATTGTTGTACGTCATGTTTGCCCCATTTATGTGTCTTTGAATGAATTCTAAAAAGGAATATTAACAAAGGAATTTTCTTAATACAAAAACAATATCATATGGACCTAATCCATATCAACAAGGAATGTTGTTTTTTAAGAATAAATAAATAATTAATAAAATCATTTGGACCTAATCCATATGAACAAAGGAATATTTTATTTTAAAATAATAATAATAATAATAATAATAATAGTCATATGGACCTAATCCATATTGACAAAGGAATTTTTTACTTAAAAATTAGAAGTAATAATTACAAAATCTCAATGTAACACTAATTATGTCATTTTAATAGTGGTATGATGAATTCAAAAAATGTAAACTTGCTTTAGAGGTTGAGGATTTGGGATCTCCTTGGTAGATTTCTTAAATTAGTGATGAGAATATCATTTCAATGTGAAATTTGTAATACCAATAATTAGAGTGTGTAGATAATGATTTGAGTGCTCAAAAGTTCAAGATTTGAAGTTTGTGTCTTGGATTTATCTTGGATTAATAGTGAGAGTTGTTTCAAGAACCAGTCTATGATCCATGTATGGTAATATGGTTTTGAACAATGTATGTGTTTTTTTAATTCAAAATTTGAGGTGATCGTCTTGGTGGGTTACACATAGATCAATAATGTTAGGAGTGTCATGTAAGTGCACTTTCTATCATTCTTACAATTGAAATGCCCAACTCAATAATGAATGTCTTGAAGCTTCAAATTTTGATGTTTCCTTTATGGGTTTTTTTGGATTAATAGTGAAAGGTTTGTTGAACATTTATACAATTCATGCAATGTTAGTGTCATATCAATAGTTTGTTGAACCTTTGGTTTCAATCTTGGTTGTTACATTAAAGGGGTTAAAGTTTCATTTAAAAAATTCATAGCCCTTTATTTGTGCATGCCCAAGCATAAGGAAGCCTTAGTAGATGTCAACCCAAACGTGATTGCAAAAGGTGCAACCATGAGGCCAAAAACATATTTGGAGAACATCAACCACACATTTGGATGAGTAGTTTGGATTGTGAATGATTTTCAAAGTTTAATCATATGGGCATAAATCCATCCAAAGTTGAAAACATTACCAACATTGGTACAAGTGTAGAAATAGAAGAGGCTTTCAAGGGAAGAGATGGTGGATTAGTTGGAAGGCAAGCAATATGAACATTCACAACTATGAATTGTGTCAATATTGAAACAATATTTATGTTCATTCCCCTTTGACAATAAGTAGTGTTCAACAATTTTCTTCAAAGGTTGATTGTCCCAACACAAGGACACCAAAGAAATTTGACAAAATATGCATTTAATTGCACACAATTATAAATGAATTTGGTGTTTAAGCTTAACCCTACCTTAGTTAGCACTTATAACTTGCAATGCTCAAACTCCAATTTACTTACAAATTTATGCTATAATGGAATAATAATGGGGTCAAAGAGAAATCCATGCTAGAGGTCGATGAGTGGACTTTGACCATGTTTTTTTACTAGATCGTGTTATTGAGAAGAAACTATGGTAAGAAGCCCAAGTAGAAAAAAAGAAGAGAAATTTAATTGTAGAATGACTTCTTGGGTATAAGAAATTAATAAATTGAATCCAAAGTCCAAGCCCTGAAGGACAAATTTTTGGACATGTAAACTACATTAATAAACACACAACAAAATTGAACATGTTTCCTTTACAACAAAAGTTAATATTTGTGCAATATGAGGTTTAGGGAAAGGAAATTTCTAAATGTTTAGTATTTGATTCAAATGCATGTCATACAATTGTTAATGGTGTGAAGTTCTCATTTTTTTTATTTTGTAAAGGAATTGCAAGGGGTTCAAAAATTGATGAAACTTAAGAATTTGTAATAAACATATCTGTGAATAGGGTGCCAAAATAGAGAGAAGGAACTTTTAACCAATATAAAATTTAAGTAATTTTTGGCTGACCTAAAGGTAGATCCATATAAGAAATTTCCCCTACAAATTATTTGTTCATACTTTTAGTGAAAGATGTTTTCCAAAAGCTTGAATTATAACCAACCTTTCTTGAGTGAGATTTTGAAATCAAGTGAAGCATTTTTTTGTCGTTTCATTTTCATACGGCACTTCATGAAGAACTAAAAATTTATGCAAAGATACTTAATTCCCTTTGGGACTCTTGGATCCCCCCCCCCCCAAAAGCCCTCCCCCCATCTTGGTGTAAAGGGTGTCATGTAAAAATTGGTGTGAGGTGGGTATTTAATTTTTTTTATGATAGTTGGGTATGGGCTTTTAAAAAAATTAAAACTAAAAAACTAATTGATTTTGGTTAATTGAATGTTTTACCTTTTAAAGAACCACCCAAGGTTGAGTTTTTCACATCTAGAGTTGGACATGTATAGGGGCATGGGCAAGGTTTGGATATTTGTTAAACAAGTACTATATATATTTATTTAACAAAAAGCAAAGAATATTTATCAAGTAAAATTTAAGGTTGTGTTATTTGATAAAACTTTGAACGGGTATATTAAATGTACTAGTAGGTTTTTTGAGCTTCTTTGAAAAATACCTTGTTAAATTAAATACTTAAGTGTAAAAAAACATTGATTACCATAGTACCTTTACCATTTTGGCAAAAAATTGTCAAAAAAAAATTAATTTTTAATTTTTAATTTCGGCACTTGGGTTTTTAATTTAAATTTTTTCAATAGGTAATGGTTATAGAAAATAATAAACATTTTTTTGTCATTGTTATGGAACAATCTAGTGTGTTTAGATTGCCTCAATTATAAAATGATGTCCCTACAGGTTTGCGATTCAAACCTTGACAGTGGAAACTTTGACTTTATTAAGATTTTCACACAAATAATAAATAATTTTAAAAAAGTTTGACAAAATAGAAGAGAATATGATTTATGCTAAAATGGTAAAGGTACTATGGTATTAAAATTGAAGGCATGACACCCAAAAAAATGAAATAAATTAGACCTATTAAAAAAATCCAAACAAATAAACATGTGGTTCAAGTTCAAAATCCAAAGATGAAATTTTCAACCTAAAACTTATTCCAAACCTAAGAAAAATCGAAACTAATAATCTAATCAATAAGAAATATGGTGTTTTTATCAATATTGGCTTTTAAGGGGAAGTTTAATTCTTCTTTTGCATGTTCCAAGTTTTAATTCCATCCCCCATATTCACATCCTTCAACAACAAAGTAACAACAAGATTTAACAACTAACAACAAATAAAATAGTTGAACCAAAATTTCACACTCCATGTTCCAAGTTCTAGATGGACCCAAACTCACATCCCTTCAAACATTGGAGCTCATGATTAATAATATAAAAAATATATATAAAAAGAAAACATACTCTAAATGAAAGTTCAAGATAAACAAGCAAGCATGCAACCTTGAAAATGAAAAACTTGATGCAACAAATTGAAGCCCAATGCATAAAATTGATTTAAATTATAAACATAAGATGGGCATGCGAAAGGAACAAAAACACATGACATACAAAGGACAAAGTACAATAGATAAAATTAAAGCCCCATTGATGACACATAAAAAACACCAATCACAACTTGCATAATGCACCCAAAACACCAAGACACTAAAAAAAAGGACAAAATATTCATAAAAACAAATTAAACCCCATAGATGACAGACAAAATACACACCACACAAATGAAAATCTACATAGAACACATGAAAAACCTCGTGCCAACCTGGCATCATTACATGGAAGAATTTTCTACTTTCTATAGCCCTTTAATCCTTGATATTGAATTCATTTTGTCATCTTCAATTGTCTAAGGCCTATAATAAGGTCACATTTATCATTGCAATAACAAAAAAAATCCCTAGTTATATATTCAATTGCATGGTGATTGTTCATTAAAGTTGGCCATATAGTTGCCAAAACCAACATCTTATTTTCAATTCCACATTAGCAACCATGAACTAGAAACATGGAACATTTATATAATTAAAAAAATAAGAAATTGGTCAAATGCATCACATTGCCACATATTGTAGGCATTTTAAGCTTTTGAAAATTCTCCATGTTCCAATTTGACATGTTCAAATTCAATATCCAACTCCACCTTAAATGAAAAATTAGAAAAGTTGGGGCATTGAACACATGGATGAAATGGTTAATTTTTTTATAAAAAAATCATATGTTAATGTTTTTTATTTGAAGGCGGTTAACATTTTCGAATTGTAGTTAGGATTATAACAATAGAAAAAAAATCCTTTTTGTTTTGATTTAGGAATCTAGGATGCCAAAAATTTGTCTTGTTAATTCACAACAATTGTTGGAAATTTGTGTTCTTATGGATGCCACCATGTCAAAGTGCATTTGCAATTTTAATCAAAACACTACTACAAAATTTGGGTGCAATTCACTAGTCCTTGTTCACTAGAGCAGTGAATTCATTACTTTCCAATTAGTCCCCATTTATTAAGATGAATGAATTCATTCAAAATCTAGTGAAATCACTTGGCATATAGGGACACCTTTTGTTGTAGTGAAAGGATATTGATAGTAATTGTACAATTCTCTACCAACAATTTTTAATAACAAAATAAAAGCTTTTGGATCTACTAAGCTATCAATAATAACCATAGAAGCAAAAAATTTACAAAATGCATGATATGTAGAAATGATGAAGTGTGGGGTATTTTCAAGGAGCCCCAACCTTGGTTGATAACATACTAGTAGTAACAATTGGTGACAAAACCTTCACCATTGTTTTGCAAATTGCCCAGGTTTTTGGAAAAGGTATGGGGCTTAATAATGCCACACTTTGATGACTATAACAAATAATAATAATGCCTTAGAATGTCAATGCATGTTGGAATAAACAAAACCTAGCTTTCAAACTTGTAGCCTTGAAAATTAAAAACCCAAACATATCCAAGGCTCAAAAACAAGATCTACAAAAAAAACTATATGTAATAAACAAAAGCCCAATGTTGAAAATTGGCTAAAATCAAAAACCTAAGATGGGGCAAGAGCAAATCACATACTTTATTTTCATATGTGTGCTTAATTTTTTGGGTCTTAATCTAGAATCTATGCATGCTTGACCCCATGCTTGCCTCCCCTTCCTAAATGTTTTTGGCCAAGTATTACATTTTTGGGTGTTAGCTTTTGCACCCTTTACATATGCATAGGTTAGTCCTCAAGAGATTTTTTTTAATATAATAACATCATAGAAAACCTTGGATATGGCATGCCCAAAACAAGACCCATGAAAAGAATCCAACATGCCCAAACTCTTATTGAAACCACAAAGTACATAGTAATTGCATAAGGTTGAAAGTTAGACCCCTTGTCTTTGACATACATAATAATTTTCTTTGTGAGGGAAAATTTATGAAGGAGGGCCCAACATTTTGGAACCATGGTTGCCATAATAATTTTAATAACATCAAACAAACCAACTACCACATTTTTAGGCTTCAACTAGTTGTTGGACATGAAATTGACAACCACAACAAACACATCGTGTGCCCCTATAGACATTGATAGATCTAAAGCACATGTGGTAAACAAACTTGTGAACAATGCAGGTTGTACATATGTGGCCGAAGTTTTTTGCATTAATGTAAGTAGGTAAAACCTTTTCCATAAACACTTTCTTTGATGGGAAGATAATTTATAAGCATAACTTGTAAGCCATTTAGTACAACCAAATGGATTCAACCATTCTTATTAACAAAAAACCTTTAGTCACATATAACATTACATCTTCTAAGAAAACAATTTGGGTTTCATGATTATTTTTTAACTAGTTAATAGAGGAGAAAAATCTAGAAAAAGTTGCACTTGGGGTAACATTTGAACACTTAGTGGTCGGTCACATTCAAGTCAAGATCTAAGTTGCTTGTTTACCTCTTCCCCATACCTCTTTAGCAAAACACTATGTTTCAACTCCACATGGTTTTTCATGGTGGTTACGCCATTGGACTTGTGGCAAACAATGAACCATTTTTGGCATCTAATCAACTAGGTTATAATTTTAGGACCTATTGTTTCATTGTGACAAATGATAGATCAAATTATTTGGTTTTGAATAAGATCAACAACTTGGTTGTTGTTCAGTTGGAAAAATGCCCAAGTGGATGTGGTGTGATAGTGAGGTTTCCATGTAGTAGTTGGTTTTTTCATATTCATCAAGTGCACATCAACAACTTGACACTCCTTAACCTCATGCTCTTCTTCACCTTCAAAACTATTATTGTTAGTAAAACTTACTATCATTTATGGGGGATTGAAATCATGCACTTTAAAACCATGTAAATCAACAAAGTTATGTGGAAAATCCATTAAAACTACCATGCAAATTATGATGGAATGCTTTTTGTGAACAAAAAACAAATAAAAACACTTTGAAAGTTTTTGGTAAACTTGAAACAAAGAAATGAATGCACTACAACAAAATGCATTTGTGTATGTCAAGTGATGTCACTGGATTTTGAGTGAATTCATTGGTCCTAGTGAAAGAGACCTAATGGGGATGCAATGATGGGACTAGTGAATTGCACCCACATTTTGTAATAGTGATGTGATGTAGCAAATTGGGTTGTCAATAAATTTTTTGATGATCTTGAATGAAGGAATGAACATGATGCTTGAATTAGGGCACTTGGTGAAGCTTTCAACAACTTTGAGAAACAAAATACTTTGAATTTTTTTAACAACTCAAAAAAATTGCAAGAAGGAAGAAATAAAAAAACTCTTCATAAAACACACATGACTGGCCACACTCATGCATAAAACATATGCACATAAACAACCTTGAAAATAAAATATTTTAGCAAGCTAATTGCAAGGTTGAAAAGATGGCATGACTTGAAAGCTTGAGAGAAGATACCAATGTGCACAAAACTAATACTTAAAATAAAAGAAAACAAGTGCAAGTTCTCAAAACACTTACCTTCTTTAATTCCAATGTCATTTGTGATTTCCATAGTCTCCAATAATCTTTGGTCGTCACCAATGCCATTGAGTTGTCAAAACTTTATTCCATTGATGTGACAATGATGTTCAATTCTTGGTAACCACATTCAAAGAAAATGTTAAAGACTTCAAGCTCTAATCTTATATATTAATTTTCTTGTTTGTTTGTCACACGACAATTCTACTGCAAAAGCATTCTATGGCAGAACCGGCCTCTGCATTTTCTATGGCAGAACCGGCCTGCGGGTTGTGGTGGCGGAGAGACACACGCTAGCCATCGATTGTGTTGTCGGTGGCCATCGATTGCATCGTCCCTCTGGCTTTTAGCAAATCCAAGGCCGAAGTTTGCAGATGTCGTTGGTGTTGATGAAGTTGTGGAGTTTTTGAAGAGCCATCGATCGCGTCGTCGGTGGCCATCGATTGCGTCGTCCCTCTAGCTTTTAGCAAATCCAAGGCGAAGTTTGCAGATGTCGCTGGTGTTGATGAAGCAAAGCAAGATTTCATGGAAGTTGTGGAGTTTCTGAAAAAAAAATTTCTCTTGTTTATCTGTGACGGAGCTCGGGTCCGTCACAGAAGGCCGACCGGGCCTAGCCCAGCACTCCCAGACTTCTGGATTTCCACTGACCGGGCCCGCCGTGGGGGGTGCCGGGCCGGGTTCGTCACAGAAGGCCGGCCGGCTCTTTGGTCCCCTGCATGGGTGGAACGGGCACGGCCGTTCTCTGGTTCCCAGCACGGGGGGAGCGTGGCTTGGAGGAGGAGCACTGCGCTGCTGCAAGCGAGAGAAGAGGAGGAGGAGGAGGACAGAGGAGAGAAGAGAAAAGAGATCTTGATTGGAGCTGATCAAGATCAAGATCATTTTTTTTCTGTTGCGACTCTCTTGTGTTTTCAAACAAGAAGTTTTGTCTCTAGTTTTCTCTCGCTGGCGTTGCTGAGGAAACCAAATCGTGAAGCAAAAGCCTGGCGGAGGTGGTGGTGGTGGTGTTGAAGCACGTGACTTCATAGTGTCCGAAGGTCACGAGCACCCACTAGTTATATTTAACCTACAAACTTTCAAGCATTTTTGAATGTCATTTCCTAAACCTTAAATCCTAAATTGAATACCCATCCTTTCAGGTATGACCATGGTATTTAACCTAATTGTTTCTCAAATACTTTAGTGTATATATTGATGATGGGTTAATGATGATGGAGGTTATTGATGATGGTAACTATGCTAGGGGTGAGGGGAGGGGTGGTTTGCAAAAAGCTGGGTAGGAGGCAGGTTACAAGTCTTTGCTAATTTAACTTGCAACTAATATACATGTATATATCCGATCAAAGATCCAATGGGCATTTGGTGTTAGACCTCATACCCACCCCACATTGGTAAAACCCAAAAGCACCAACAAAATTTTTGGTTGTTTCTATAATTTTCATCAAAAGACTAAATTAATTCATCTGAATCCAACTTTAACATTTACTGATTAACTATGGCCATCAAAAGGCGGCACTTACGAATGTAAAAGTGCTAGTGTAGGGCCTTTGGTAAAAACCCTAAAAACCTACACACTAAGGGCATCTCCAACCCCACACCTGCAAACACACACCCCTTTTCATTAAATCGTCTTGCTGTGCTCCTGTATTGATGTCCCATTTTGCAGTGGTCATTTTAACCCCTTTAAATTATTATTTTCTACTAGAGATTTTGGGCAATGACTATTACTCGTCCAGATGGAAAGACATAAATGGTCTGTGAGTGTTTAGAAGAAGGACTTTTATGACGTTTGTAGGTGGGGGACAGTGATCATTCAACACTATTTTATTTTAACACAAAGGAGTTGTTTTACTGTTTTGGGGGTGGAGATGCTCCTCTAATGGTACTAAGAAGGTGAAGGCAAGGCACTAGTGTAGGTGCTTTTTTTTCACCCTAACCCCAGTGAAGGTGCTGATTTTTCAGCCTGGCTGAACGTCTCTGAGGATTAAAAAGTGTACATGTAAGTACAAAGTTTTTTGTTACTTTATCACACCGAACAATCAAGAATTAGGTTTTATTACGTAAGTGGGACCCAAGGATATACTAATAAAAATTTGCTAGAAGAAATGGTTGTTGTTGGGCCTTAACTTAGCGTGCACTAGCCTAGCTGCTCTTATTTATTATTCTGGCAGGAAGAGAACCAAGAGCCATGGGGAATGAAGGATGGTGAGGTGTAGAAGGGATGGATGGATGGTGAACAGTGGACAGAAAACATTTTTCCATTAAATTTCAGGTTCTCCTAACTAAAAGCCATGCTGAATTCAGCCCAGTTTCTGTGTTTTCTATAAGCTTCTTTCATCATCGATGTGCCAACATGATGGGATGATCAGCGAAGGGCTCTGCAGGGAAGGTCCTCCTTTTTTTATTAAACATTCATTTGTTAGGCAAAGGGTGTCATTGGCTCTTGAGGGAGAGAGTTGAAGTTGCCACTTTTTGGCATGGGGGCAGTTGTGGCAGCAAGAGAGGCCTAACCAGTAGTTTATCAAAAAAATTAGTACTTAAAATCACGAAGAGAGGATAATGGGCTTTTTAGTTCAGCCCTTTTTTGAGGGGCAATTTGTAAGCTCCTTGCAAACAAAAAAAAAGAAAAGGTGATAAAGGATCGACTTTGTCACAAGATGATAACCAAATGTGGAAAAAAAGGCAAAGAAATGTGTCAAGTGTCTGATAGGTGGTTTTCTCGAGGGCTTATCCATAAGTTGATTTTTCTAAGTTTTATGTGCCTTTTCTTGGCCCTTTTGTTGGCATAAAGCACCGGAACAAAATTTTCCGTATATCTGGAGGGCATGTTTCGCAAGCAGAATATTTCCTCTGAAAAACTCAACAGGGATTTCACTTTTTGAAATGCCCCACCTCTTCTTCTCTTTCCCTGCAATAGCCAGCAGCAGCTCCTAGAGTTATTCATAAAGTCCCACGGTTAGGGGCCATAGGGCATCAAACGTGTAACTGAGAATGAAAATTTTACAAAGCTAAATAACTGGGACCCAAACTAGTTTTGGCACCAATTTTGGTGACTATGTCCCCAAATCACTAACCCAGCCATGAGCCCAGGCCAAAAATGGTGACCAACGGTTTTGGAAATAGAAATTTCATGCAGCCAATAGGAAGGCTCAGCATGCACTCATGAAGGGCCCTGGTTTTTTCTTTGGCCCCCGGGTGGGGCGGCGGTTGGGGGGAGGATTTTTTTCATTTTTCCTTTGTTCTC
>Ga0209208_10010700_pt1 | contig 11858 bp, 7 predicted proteins | sample S1TSphfallax_3_FD_187694 | JGI IMG/M metagenome (GOLD analysis project Ga0209208, IMG submission 187694) | Host-associated microbial communities from peat moss isolated from Minnesota, USA - S1T2_Fd - Sphagnum fallax MG (SPAdes) (version 2) | ecosystem: Host-associated > Plants > Peat moss >...
AGCTTTTCCTTTGGAATATGCAGGAATGATAGCTAAGATGCCTTGAGTTATGATTTGTTTACAAGAAAGAAACCTGAACTTGGTGGGGGTAGGTAGTTTGCTTGCCAGTTTTGTGCATTTTTTTTATGTTGGCCATTGTGTTTAGATTCATTCTAGACTACACTAGTAGCTTAATGGATTCTGGCCCCCTAAGTAATAATAATAATAGGTCTATTTTAATTTTTTTTATATGAGGATTTTTGAAAGATGATAATTTTTGGCTTGTGTTGAAACTTGAGATTAGTTATAATAGAGTTCTAATAATAATATCTTGAAGGATTTATTTTGGTTTCTTTTAGAGGATTTTTTTTTTAATGAAGATTATGTATATTTTTGCAATGGTGAAATATTTGAGTTTCCATAATTCTTCTTCTTTTGCCTTAAGATACTTAATACATTTTCATGTAAACCGCAAAAAAAGGCCACAATGTGGAACACCCCTTGTTGGCCTTACCTTTGTCGAAGGCAAGGATATTGTTGTGTTTCGATTCATTATAGAGTATAGTAGCTTAAGGGGGATTTTCATGGGCCCCTAGATAATAATAATAATAATAATAATAATAGGTCTATTTTTTGTTTTTTATATGAGGATTTTTGAAAGATGATAATTTTGGCTTATGTTGAAACTTGAGATTAGTTATAATAGAGTTCTAATAATAATAATATCTTGAAGGATTTATTTTGGTTTCTTTTGGAGGATTTTTTTTTTGGTGAAGATTATGTATATTTTTTGCAACGGTGAAATAAATATTTGAGTTTCCATAATTCTTCTTCTTTTGCCTTCTTCCGATACTCACTTTTTTTTCATGTAAATGGGCAAAAGGCCACCCCCTTGTTTCCAGTCCATGTGATTGTCTGAGCCCCTGCCGAATGTATTCATTCGATGATTGGGTTGAAGACGGGTGCCAAAGCTCGTTGATAGTTCCGGACGTAATTTTTCGGGTACCACCCCCAGAAGAAGAAGACGAAGAAGTCGGGCATAATTTTCAAAATTAAGCGCCTGCCGAGCCAAGCCGAGCCGAGCCGATCCAATCCAAGCCCATCCGATCGGTAGGCGCTTATTTAGGGAGTGAGGGCATTCCTCAATGTAAAGCGCCGGCAGAAATGCATTTTTTCCCGTGATACCCACAACACGTATCTGCCCGGTATGGTGGGGAAAAGGCGAAAATGCCCACTCCCCTTTGATGAGGAGAATTTCCGTCGGATAAGGTGTCGTCTCCCGATACATTAAACATTTTTTGTGCTCGTGCGCGTGCTTTACGTGTTCTTATTATTGTTCCTAAAATAGAAGATTACGTAACATTTCCCATTGGTCGACGTTTGTAGGTTATATAAGCATCATATTATTATTATTTTTTGCTAGTGATAATTTTTTTCCCACAAACTAGCTGAATTTTTATTTATTTATTTTTTGGTTTTCCTAGTTGCTAATTTTTTTTTTTAATTTAAATAAAAACTTGCTAGATCCTAGATGAAGTTCTACTTGGATGCTTAAGCAAATCCCTCTTACGGATGACCACCACTAGAAGATTTTTAATTAATTGAGGGGAGGAAAAATATATTTAAAAAATGGTTACAAGTATGGGATTTTTTGAATAATTAATTATATTTATGATAGCAAAAATTTGGAGAAAAATTAGTTGAATTTACATTAGAAAAACTCCACATCCTCTATTTTTTGTGGAAATTTTCAACAAAATTTGTTGAAAGAAACATTGGTTACTAGCAAGGTTTTTTGTTGTTGTTTTTTTGGCCCCGATTTTTTGGTTTCAAAACTTTGGCAATTTTTTTCCATTTTAAAGCAAAATTAGTTGAAATTACACTTTTAAAAAAATGGTCACCACGGGAAGAGAAAGCTCGTGCCATTTTTATGTGTACTCAGAACCAAGGCTCTTTTTTTTGGTGCAAATTTTTACATTGTTGTGATTTTCTTTTTGAAAAAAAAGAATATTGCATCATTAAATTTCTTCTTTTTGAAAAAACAAATTGCTTAAATAAAAATATTTTGCATCAATTTCACTAGTGCCTGTTCCTAGCTATTATAAATAACCAAACCATAAAGAGGATAATTTTGACAATAATGTAAAAGCTCAAAACCCAAAGAAATGAATGTAACATTGAATGTTGTAAAAACATGAAAAATTAGGGGAATACCAAACATGAAAAGCCTAGTGATTACAACCCAATACTCATATATAGCTCTAAGCAAGTGTCAACAATTGGGACATTATCACACTACAATCACAATGGTTGAATGCAACCCAATAATAAGGACACAAAAAATGCAATTTCATTTCTTGGTTTTGAGCTTTTATTTGCGCGATAAACTATTATTAGTTTAGATTATTGCTTATTTCAAGATGATCTTATTTCAAAAAAGGATGGATATATGAGTCGTATTATGAAGGAGATGTTCTTGAAAACCAAGGAATTAAAATTGCTAGAAATCAAAAATTCCTCTCGATCTATAACTAGGATAGTAAGTTCATTTATTTTCTGAAAATATGAAAAATTGGTTCTCACTAAAAAGATGTGCGACACCTAAAAGTTTCAATAATATTTAATAGTATTCTTTTCAAAAATGTTTGCCAATGAAGATGAACATGATTTGGGTGAAATTACCATTAGTTTTGTCCAATAATTACTCATGTGGGTATGGATATTTCAAACCATTAATTCAAAAAATATTAAAAGCATACATTTATAGTTATTTCAGGTTCAAATTCTATATAAATCAAATGCATATACATTCCACCTCAAAAAGGTAGAAAATAAAAGGGTTGAGATTAGTGGATTTTCTTGGGGGACAAAATTTGGGGATTTAAAAAAAATTCTAAAGTAAATTCAAATAATTTTTCTAGATCCTTTATTAAAAAAATCACCAATTTTTTATAATAATTAAATTACAAAAAAGTAAATTTATTATTTTAAAAACCATGATTGGGATTCACCAAACATGGCATGTACGAATTTTAAATACTCACCTTATGCACATGAAGTTTATCATTGACTCCCCTCATGTTGCATCTCCACGTGTTCCTAAATAAATATAAGGTGTTGTTCATAGCCCACACAACTCCAAATTTACCATTCACACAAGTTTTCTTTTGGGGGGAAGGCTTGGGTTAAACAATCATAATTCAAAAACCTTGATGGAAGGAGGATGAGGTTTTCTTAACCTTTTCCACAAAAACCATCCATCAAAGGTATTGGCCACCTTCTTGATGACATGAGCTTCCAATTGCAATGTTTTTCATTTGAAAGACCATATTACAATTCCAAAAATCGCACCGATTTCGGGGTCCTACACTAGCACTCCACTTTTGGACTTGTAAGTATGAGTATTTTGTGAATTGATGATTGAAAGCACATTTGAAATGTGAATCAATAATTAGAAAAACGATTGTCTATGTCTATCCTATATATATATTGATGCAATGCTTCTTTTTCTCAGATTGACATGTGATGCACCTTGGGCTTGTTGAATGGCATTGATGGTAATTTTTAAATTATTCAACAATGAATTCTTGTAAAAGCTAGGGCACAAATTCCTTAGGAACTTCATGGCAACCTAAACCACTATGAAAAGCAATGTTCTCCTTGTAGTTTATTGTGTAGGTTTGTTAAGGATTACATTGAAATGGAAAAACTTCTTCATGGCAACCTAAACCACTATGAAAAGCAATATTCTCCTTGTAGTTTATTGTGTAGGTTTGTTAAGGATTACATTGAAATGGAAAAACTTCCTAAAATTCCCAATTTTTTTTGTGAAATTAAAATATTTTCTTGTTTTGAATTTGAAATTCCATGATTTTTGAGCAAAATAATTCATTGATCCATGCAAGACAATTTTATTATTACTTTCATCAAGATTTTCTAATACCATGTGAAATGTTTTAATCAAACACGATTTGCCTTTCAATTTTGTGATTTGATTGGGTGGGATTTTGAGTTTGTTTATGTTATTACCTTTCAAACCTTCATAACTAGTGGGGAAAACATTTGTTTTTGGGAATGCAAGCTTATCCTCGTATAGTTTTCACTAAAATATTTCCAAATTTTAATTATGTGAATATAATTTCAATTTAGATAAAATATAATCTCTTAAACTTCACTTTGAACATCTAAAACATTTGAAGGGCAATTCCCAACATGAGAATTCATGGCACTTTAAGTTACCATAGTTCTTACATTTTCATTCCCATTTGCTTTCTCCTTCATTTAGGTGAGATTGGAACAACTTTCCTTGGCTTTCACATTATCTTCAACTTGTGTTCAAGTCAAGCTCATTTGCTTCCAACTTAAGAAATACATTTCCTTATCATTTTCAAAAGTTGATTGCGAGTGCAAATAAAGGTCACAACACATGAGAATGATATTTCCATATGTATGTTTCTTACATTAATAACCATAGGAATCATGTTGCCTTGATATGGCCAATTTATTTTCCAAAACTTCAATTGCACATTATGTAACATACAAGTTTTGAGGGAGGTGAAGATATGGTCGGTACAAGTGTTTTGCTAGTATATTGTTTTGATATATCCTAAAATAAATGTATATACAATTTTTAAATTTATTTACCCAATGAGTATGGATATATTATGATTTTTCTGTCAAATTAAAAGTATGGGTAAACAAATTTCATAATTTTTGGTAGATTGGTAAGGTTTGAGTACCCCCTATTAGATACCCCTTGGTAGGGTTTTTAAAAATGTAAAGAAAGGTAGATAAATTTATTTTATTTAATAAAAAATGAGGTTTTTTCACATTTTGAAATTTATTTAGAAAAAATTCGTAGGTTTAAATCTAGTGGGACAATGTACATATGTGATGTGAAATTATAATAATGAAATTGTATAAAAATATTCAATTTTTAAATTCTTGAACATATATAAAATGAGAGGCCATTGAAATCAAATTGGACAACATGGCACTTACCCTTGCAACATAAATGAAAATCTAAAAATCAAAATATGCCATTCCAACAAGCTCAACATAATGATCTAATTGGTTTTCAAACTTCTCCTCAATTTGATTTAAGAAATTTATTTCAACATCTCCAAAATCATCAAAAGACACTTTTTCTCGATATTGGACACCTTGCACAACACTCAAACATAATAGTGGTGGAGATTTTAGGATTTAAGTGAAACTGACCTTAATAAGATTTACTTAGATTTGAAAACATACCCAACTTTGAGTATGAATATTTTTGAAATACATCCAGTTAGGAAACAAGCATATTTTTTCAAATTTATATACCCTTGAATATACATTTGATTACAATATTAATTTTGAAAAAAAATAAAAATGCCTTACCTGTACCTAGTAGATATATTCAAGTAAATGATATAACCACACAACATTAATCAATATTCATGATTATCTTACAAATGGTTGTGGATTCAATTCATTACTTGGCTAAATTAAATGTTACCTATTATGGATTGTTGAGTTATGGTTGATATTGTCCATTCATCTATCCAATTTAATTCATCATCAAGTTTCCTCCATATGGCCAATGATTTGTGCGAAAAATCTCATTCGTGCATACAAAACAATAAGTTTCCATTTTTATGAAAATTATATTCAAAAGATTGTGGTTGCATTGGTATACATCATCTTCAATGTTGTTTTGAAGTTTCATTTCAATCATGTTTCAAATTTCATTTATTCAACAACCTTTATTTCTTCCTTCCCACCTTCTCGTCTATTTTGTGCTTTTTTTCCCCCTTCTTCTAACCCCTTTTTTTTGGCCTTTCCTCCTTACCTTTTTCCCCTCTTCTAGTCCTCACACATTTTTTCTTTCCTCATGTCAAAAGTACCTTTGGAAGCCCTTTATTGTGACTAGGGTTTTTCCACATATGTGGCAAATCTTTATTTTCCATTAAAAATATTTTTTCTTTTGAAGTCAAAAGAGACCATTTGTTTTTACTTCCCACTTTCAAATGCTTGGCACTAGTGTTGACAAAAGGTGGAATGTGGTACTTCTAGATGTCTTTTTTCAAAATTTAAAAAATATTTCCAATCAAGAATAAAGTTCATTGATTGTCATAATAGATTTCAAATCAAGTTAAAATATTTTTAAAAACTAAGATTAATTATACTATTTGTGATTTAGAATTTAAATGTCAAAACAAATTATTATGCTTGATTGTACTTATGTTGAAAGACCTAATTGTTTCATCAAAGATCTATAATTCAATCCTTCCAAATTGTAATGTGCCACAAGTACTTGACTAATAATTAACGACTATTACCAATATATATATATTTGAAAACATTGGATTTAGTAGGCCCATTTTGAATATTTTAAAACTTTGATAGTATAGTTTAAGAATTATAAGTCTTTTCATATTTTTCAAGATCATTTTGATAGTTCAATGGTTCAAATTATTTACTATATGCAATAGGTGCATGATTGAATTCTTTGAAAATCTAACATAGTAGGTTAAATAAAATAAAAAACGACTTGCGCTCTTGGTAATCAATTATTGTTAAACATTATAGTACCTTTATCATTTTAGCATAAATTTTATTAAATTTTTTCTGTCAAACTTTTGAAATTTTATTTTTATTTGCGTCAAAATTTTAATAAAATCCAAAGTTCAATTGTTAGGTTTTGAACCACATACCTCTCATGAATGTAACTTAAAAATTGGGACAATTTAGACACATTAGATTGTTCCATAACATTGACAAAGTTTTATTTATTATTTTATATAACCATTACCTATTGAAAATATCAAAATTAAAAAATCATTGAATTTAACATTTGAAATCTAAATATTCAACAATTTGTTGCTGAAATGGTAAAGGTACTTCGGTAATCACAAGTATGTTAATTGGTCAAAAGAGGAATGGCCCGTAATCATAACTTTTGGATGACTCTTCGTTCATAACTTCAATGATCAAACAATTTTATCACAACATGTCTTAAGCTTATGATTTGAATCCATCAAACCTATCTTTTTGCAATCCATTAAAGCACAAAGAAAACAACATCTCTTTCAATAGATGGACAATATTTTATGCTCATAAAACCTTCATTTGAAAGGAGGTAACATGTTTTGCAATACCTTTGATAATTCACTTGGGTACTAGATTTGTTAATTTTAGTTAACATTTTGTTGTTGCACATAAACATTCATCAAGCTTAAATTGTAGCTACTTTGGATTCATGGCCACTTGCAAGCGGTTACAAGTTCAAATCATTATTAAGCCATTTAAAACTAGATCAAGGCTCTATTCATTTTTAATTAAGTTGGCCCTATTGCTAAAATGCAAGCACAACAAATGTTATGTGATGGATGTGAGCATGTAGATGGATGTGCTATGACATGGTGCATCGAACACATACACTAGATGATGGACCATTTGGGCCAAACTAAAAAAGAAAGTCAAATGTGAAAGTGAGTAATTTATTATTAGGGCAAATGTTCTTTCAAGCATTCAACATGTAGACATTTTGAAATTGTAACCCTTTTTTGAAAGATCGTAAGTAACTTTTTAAATTGATATAAATAGATGGTCATGACAAATTGTAGCAATAAAATCCATTTCAACATTTTGAACTATATTTGAGAAAATTCATACATACTTCGTGTGAAATCGATTATGAAGTCCTAGTGAAATCTGCATTTTTTTATTTAAAGTGTTGGGTAGAATAGGTTGAAAACCATGTTTGGATGATATTAAAGTAAGTATTTGGCATTGAAATGTAGAACTTGCCGAAATTGATTTGCACCACATGGCTTTGTGGTACCTAATGACTACTTCAAAGCTCATTGTTAAATGAGAAGATCTTCATGGATTGAATATATACAATTAGAAATATAATCTCTATTTTTATTTTTTTTGGTGAGTCTTAACTACCTACCATCCTTTCCCTACTCATCTATTTGTAAGCTATGAAAGACATGTTTATACATGGTGACATATCTAAGTTATTTCAAGATAGAGATGAAATAGATAAGGAATTTCATTTGAAGTTGTCACTCTCTAGAGTTTAGCTTCTTAAACACACACAATACCTAGTAGTAGGGAACAACCACAAAAATGGACTAGGTATTGTTTGATAATCATGAAGCATGTAGTAATAAACCCCTAATAAGTACATGAATAGGATGGACATGGAGTGATGTCCTCAATGATAGTAAATAGATTTGGTGTAAGAGGTTGGTTATCTTCATGTCCTTGGTTCAAAAACATGTACCTAATGATCAATGTTTTTTTTTTAATTAAAAAAAAATGTAACCTAAATGGTGATCATCCATAGGAAGATGTAGAAAAAATGGCAATCATCCCTAAGAAGACTAAAACAAATTAGACTATAAAGCAAATGTGAAGTACAAATCTTTAATAACCTTCTATATTCAAATCAAAATACATTGAAAAGTGGACCAAATTGATCCGCCTTTATGTTTATCCACTCCAACATTTAGGGGTTAAGGTTCTTATGCAATATCCTTTCAATATAATTTTTTTTCTTTTAACTATTTTTATTATTTATTCAAGTTACATACAAATTTTAACTACAAATTGTGCTTCTATCAATTTCCATCCCTCAATGAACAATGTTACTTTGATAGAGCAATTTGTGTTGGAGGAGGTGGATATCTAAGGTTAATTGACCAAATCAAGGTTCATAAGTGTGTGTGGTTGATGGTAAGGTAAAATGTCGCCAAAACTTTAATTACCATTTCAAAATGTGAGGTTTAGACATTTTTTGGATGATTTCTCATATCTTTTTAAGGATGTTATGAAACTTAAACTACATTCTAGTATGAATGATAGGTGGGAGGTTTAATACTATTGCATGCCTAGATTTTGAAATGAAACAAAAGCAATTGGTTACTTGGTTTCATTCTAGTCATGGTGATAGTTTTCTCAACATTCATTGTTTGGCCTTTAATGTCTATTGAACTTAGTCACTTCCTTCAAAAAAAAAATGCAATAGTCACTATGGGTGGAATGTTTAATTTAAAGCCAAAAAAATGGTTGCTTAGGTCATTATGGTTTAGAGTGTGTGAGGACTTTCCAAGTTTTAGAGCCATGCGATACAAAATATTGTAAGAAGCCAACAATTGCCAAGGACACTCATTAAAGAATATATGAAAGTTTGCACATTGGAGTCACAAGATTTAATGGCTTTAATAAGACAAGTTCCCTCAAAGCCTCTAATAAGTTAAATTTTTTTTTGATGAAGCCAAATGCATAAGTTGGAATAAAGGTTGCAATTCAAAGAAATGCATATTTTGTTGACGCATTAGCGAGGATTCCAAGATAAGGCTTGCTTGTAAGCATCACCAAGACTCACACGAGGATTTCCTAAATGATTAACTAAGTGTTATTAATATGTGAGCTTATTGATACAACATTAACATATACAACACGTGATCCTAATCCTTATGTGTACGAGTGCTCAACTTCAACATTGATGACAACATTTCCTTGGCATCTTTGACACATGTTTCTCGAATAATAATTAATTTTGAAATTTTCATTTCAAAAAAAAAAATACACTTGAAAATTCAATATTTTCTTCCAAAAAATTTTTTTATTTGATTTTTATAAAAAAATCAACATTTCTGAAAATAATAAATTGGTGTCCAAGCTGCCAATATAAGAGGGTATTAATTTGTGATGTCACTTGGTTTTGTCTCTTCATCTCTCACCGCCTGAAAATCAGGAGTGTCACAACGAATAATTTGAGTGACATAAATAAATGATTATAAAAAATTCATGCTACAACAATGTTTTCATTTTTAAATAACTTTCTTCTTCATACATGGCCTCATGAAATTAATAAAGGGCCTACCAATGAATTTGGTAACATTTTAAAAAAATTAAAAAATAAAATAAAATAGGGTTTTAGATTCAAAAAGGTCTTTCTTGCTAGGCCTTCCCAAAGGCCTAATTCACATGCATAAAAGTTGAGTGGACAAGGTCAACCTTATTTTAGCCTTTGCTATATGAATTTTTTTTCATGAAATTTTGCACATAATAAACATTTCTTTGGTTGAATCACCCCTTCTATTATACAAATCACCAAATGTTCATTATCACAAAAAAAAAGAAAAAAAAGAAAGGAGTTTCAAAGATTAGAATTTTGAAGAAGCATTCAAAAGCGGAGCATAAGAGTTCAAAAACCAAACCCAAATGTTGATGATGGATTGGGTTTCTTAAAATGAAAGAAATATTCAATTGGATTTGAATAGAAAATTCTCGTAATTGCAATATAAAAAAATCAAAGAAATTTCTTTTCTTATAATGTTTATGGAAAATCAAAGACAATTTCCTCTTCAACATGCAAAAGCAATATATATCTCACAAAATGATGGGTCCCCCATAACTTTTTGTGGACATTCACATCATGAATATACCTTGCTATTGCTTTTTACACGAAACCCCGGAGAAGAAATGATTCTCTTCCATATAGAAGAAGAAGAAGGGAGAGAGAGAGCGAGAGAAAGGAGACATGACCAACATCATCATCTAAAACTTTTGTTGTCTTCGACTATGTTATGTGAATGAAACACGAGTTCTAGTTGTTATGTGAATGAAACACAAGTTCTAGTTGTTATGTGAATGAAACACGAGTTTTAGTTGTTTGTCGCGATACTTGTATGATGCAAAGTCAAAAAGGATACAACCTTTCCCAAACAACAACCCCATCACTTGAACAAGATTCTAAATCCAAGAAACTAGTAACCACACTCACACTCGCAACCTCCTCGCACTCACTCAAATTTTGTTTGTTTTCTTGTTTTCTTCTTAAGAACTTGTTTTTGCAAAAGGAAAATCCTCACAAGGTTCTAAAAATCCAATCTTCCCTCTATTTGTGGAGCTTTCTTTCATGGGTGCGCACGAGACTAGCTTGAAAACACGAAAGCTTTGTCACCTTCGAAAAACAAAAATTCCAATCTAACAAAAAAAAAGGAGAAAAGGTGTCACCAACAAAGTGTGTGGTTTAAACCTATTATAAGGAAAAATGTATTTTTTCCATCGAAAAAAGAAGAAGGAGCAATTTAATTTTTTTTGAATTAATTTTTTTTTTTTTTAATGGGTGGAGTGCATTGGAAGAAGGTTCTTTTGAAGTCTCTAAAGATTTAAAAGTAGCCAAATTTGGTGGCTACCGATGGTGGGTCGGTTTGTACACGGCTTAAAACATACGATAAATATTTGTTTCTTTTTAATGTCGTATGTTAACCCTCCACCCACAAAAGGAAGGGAATGAGGTTTTGTTTTGTTTTGTTCCCCGAATTTTTTTGGTGTAGTTTTTGTGGGGACGGTTTGTTTTGGTCCGTATGTGGGTTGGTTAAGTGTAGGGTAAGGCACCAAGCTTCTTCACATGCGAAGAGAGTGGTAAGCTTGAGTGAAGAATGGCGAGAAAACCTTGGAAGCCATACGGATGGGTCCCTTTCCCCTTTCAAAAAGGATGTTTTCGGGCGAACAAAAGGGGGAACAAAAGGGGGCTCGATGAAGTGAGCATAACCCACTTTACTAGTCTTGATAAGATCTCTCTTTTATCTATTTTTCAAAACACTTTCAAAAAATGTTTTTTTTAAAATTTTTTTTTATTAAATTTTATTTTTTTTTAGGGTGGGGAGGGGGTACTAACTAAGATAGGTACCTACGTTTTTTTTTTCTTTTTCTGGGCAGTCTAAAATTAATTTACTAGTTTAGAAAAAGTGTGTTGACCATAATACACTGCCCGTCTGCCCGTTCGTCCGGACAGCACGGTCGGCCGCACAGTCTACCGCGCAGTCTACCCGTCTCTGTGCACACCCGCGCCCCGGGGCCATGCTTGCTTG
>Ga0209208_10010701_pt1 | contig 11858 bp, 9 predicted proteins | sample S1TSphfallax_3_FD_187694 | JGI IMG/M metagenome (GOLD analysis project Ga0209208, IMG submission 187694) | Host-associated microbial communities from peat moss isolated from Minnesota, USA - S1T2_Fd - Sphagnum fallax MG (SPAdes) (version 2) | ecosystem: Host-associated > Plants > Peat moss >...
GATGAAGGCTATAACTTTTCTTTAGACCTCACTTCAATCAGAGGTCTACATACAAAGTTATGGGCCTCCAAAGTTGTGGGAGTCCCAATTTTGAGAATTTTGGGACTCCCACTTTGGAGTTTCGGGACAAAATGACATTTGGATGTTGGTTCTGTGGCCATGCATAAAATATACTATAAGGGGGAAGGTGGTGGCTTCCCTCAAGTCTAGGCTATGGTGAGTCTTATGAGTTTGTGTTTGCCCATGGTTCGTCTGTGCATCAAAGGTGTTTTAGCTATGAACTAGCCAACTTGTTGTTCGGTTTGTGCAAGTTTGTGTGAGTAATTGACTTGCTTGTTAATCTTCTTAGTCCCCATTTTGGAGCTCCAGCATGCCCCTCTACCCCTAAAGTGCTATGAGCTAAGGAGTGCGCCCCAACTCCTTCCATTATCTTCATCTTTGGACATGCAGTTGAGTCCATCAAGGAGCTTGGGGGTGTGTCAAATAAAGCTACATTCACTTGGGTGGCCAATAATTGAGGATGTATGGGCAACATTAGAATGTAGATTTGATTATATAGAAAAGATGGGTGTCAAATTTATATTATCCTTGGAAGAAGAACTAGATTATGGGAAAACTATTGATAAACTAAAAGAAATGTGGGGAAACTAGTTAAGGTAATGGGACAATCGTGGTGCCATTGGGGAGTGGATTAAACTGTTCAAGGATAACAAACCTCTACCTATGGTGATTTGCCAAATTTTTGCAATGTTTTAACCATTGCTTGGGTGTGAAATGCAATGATTTTGCATCTCACAAGAGGTGAAGACTTTCATAATAGGTTCACAATCAGCTAGGACATTGACCCCCATACAAATAAAGGGGATAGAAATGGGTGATGACCATAGTAAGGAAGGCAAGGTGGCACTTGTTATAATTGCTCAAGTGGTGAGAGGCCCCAAAAAAGTGCGCTACCTAATGTTCATAGGCAAAGTAGGTTCCTTAGAACCTGACCCCAATACATATGTATGGAAAGGAGGGGAAGCCCTCCTCTCCTTTACAACTACACTAGGTAGAAAGATGTTGGAAATGGTTAAACCAAGGGTGGCTATTATGGAAAAAAGATGGTCTAAATTGCTATTGTCCTCCTTCAAGCTTAGGTGGGCCAACACATGGAGCAAAATGCATTGCAAGAAAGAAGTTGGCTTCATTTGGGTTGTTTGGAACAAGGCCATGGTGGTGAATTTGTGAAGAGCTAAAGTGGATGGCTTAATCAACCAAGGCTGCATGTTACGTGAAAATGGAGAAGAATTCATCGTGCATTGGTTTTGGGAGTGTAGATATGCACAATGGGCCTGGGATTACATGAAGATTATTGTGTGTGAGTTGGTCAATGGGGCTAAACCATTTCAACTTGTTTCTCCAATGCAATCGAATCATGTTATTTTCATTGTTAAGGTACCAAGGCACCTTCATCATGTGGAAAATATCTGGTCCTTCCTTAGAGGCATCACTTTATGATTTATTTGGATTGATTGTAATGATTTGGTCTTTAACAATGTGAGATGGGATGGTTGTAGGATCCAAAAAACCATTTGAGATGCCCTACTTGATTATGGTCATGTTGCTTGGAGATGGTGTGTCAAAAAATAAGCCAATCCCTAACTTTTGAGCAAAAAATCTTGGAAAACTTTGATAAGGGATGGGGGAAGGAATCATGTCATTTGTGTGAGGGAAGATAAGTTCATTAGATGGTGCTATGACAGCCCTGTAGGGGCTTCATTAGTTAGGTTTCTTTGAGTGCTTGTTGGCGCTCCCCTGTGGTGGGTTCTTTGTGGTTCCCTTTCTTTGCAATGAATTTCTTCATTTGTGCCAAAAAAAAAGTAAAACTTGACCGTTTGATCATTTTGACAATCCTATCAGTGTAGCCTTAAAATGCATGTTGTTCGGAAATGGTGTTTTGTTCAATGAAATAAATATGTTGTTTAAGTGTGATGGCTATAACCACATGATTTCCTACTCATTGTGTTAGGTTTCAACTTTTTGGTTACACCACCATTGGAACCTACCTAGGCAATCGATTTAAAAAAAAAATTGGATCAGAACCTGAACCAAGGGTGCTAGGTTTCAATTCTCTAGGTACATAAATACAACTTTAATTTTTAAAAGTATAAGCATAGCCCTGCATTTGCTTAGTAGTAAAAGTGTAGTCGTACATTTGAAGCAAATGGTTTAGAATAAAGATTATCTAACGTTTTAGAGTTGAGCAAACTAAGTTTTAAAGTAAAATAAAATTTAGTAGTTGTGTGTAATGGAGATGAAATTGGACTAGGTTTTAAATTGGACTGGATCTTGGTGGAAATGATGGAATGGAAGGTTTTAAAGATCTCAAGAAACATTCTCAAGACCAGAGAAGAGGTTCCATTAAAAACAAAAAATAGTTAGGACAGGGTTGAATGTTCCTTTTGAAATCAAGAACTGGACAACACTGGTTTACACTAACATACACCAATGATGTCAATTCTAAGGTTAAATTGGGCAGTGGTGTTGGACATTCTGTGGACTTTGAATTTATGCCTATTTTTTGTAAGGTCTGCTGGGTTGCAATGCAAAACTAGAGCTGTTTTCCTCTACCTTATTTTCCAAGTTGAATAAAATTTGGCAGGGGGCCACATTTCTTCTGAAATCAAGAAAAATAGAGCTATTTGTTGGGCATGGTGACCTCCCTATCACGAGGGTTTTTCAATCTTATGATATCAAAATTTAGGCAATTTTGTCCATACACTTCGAAAATTAAGCCAAATTGAGGGGGAAAAAATGAGTCCAAAAGCCTCCCAATTCTTTTTGTCTAAAAAGCAGCAATTTTTTTGGGAAAAAGTTCACTGCCTATCATAGAAACTATCATTCCCTTCCCTACAAAACTGATGGAGCTAGAAGTGGTATGCTTCTCCAATATTTTCACAATCCTTTAATACAATTTGGAGTAAAATTATGTTTCTTTTTTTAACATTAAAACTCAGTTGCGAGGGCTAGTGATCTTTCTTATTACCATACCTTACATTGGGTGATATCAAGACATTCTTATCTCCTTACTACAGTGACTTGGACCAGCATATGGGCTCTTACATGCGATGCCATACGTGCTGGCCCAAGGGCTGCTAATGAAAATCATTTTCCTTCCATATTTCAAGGTTGATTGCTGTGTGCTTTAATTTTGTTAAAAATCTTCAGTTCTGGGTTTCTTAAATTTTAGAAATCACAGAACCTCTGACTCTGGTATTTTGAAAAATTTCAGAATTTCAGAACCTCCAGTTCCAGTTCTTAATAATTTTCAGAAGGAAAAGAACCCCCAATTCCAGGTTTTTGAATTTTTTTAAAGAATTAATGATTCTCATGAAAGAATCGGTAAAGAACCAGGGGTTTTAAGGCATGCTCTCTTTGACCCAGCTCTTTGATTTTTTTAGATCTTCCATTAAGGGTCAAATATAGTTCTATGATCTTTTAAGGTGTCAAACTCAATAATGTTTGAGAGATTCTGTGGGTGTGGGTTTGAGTGTGGTCATTTAATTTTGTAAACCCTCTAGTTTCAATTTTGTCACATTTTTTCAAATTAAAAAAAAATCTTCAAGCTAAGTTCAAATATTTGGTCCAGTTCCACATACACATTACACGTTCTCAAAAAGTTGGAGATTGTATAGGTCCAAAGTTTTATAACTAATTAAATCTGATCACTTACTTATAAAGTTCAAGTTACTCAGTTATACAAGTGAAGCCTTTATTTTCAAGTTGTGCTTCTAGCAAGAGGCTAGTTCCATGGTCTTGTTCGTGTGTCATCTCCATCCAAAAGGTGTTGGCTCGGGTGTTGGCTCAGGTCCAGGTCTCAAGAACCTGAAACAACAGGGAACTTGTCAACACTGGTTAATTCCTCATATATATACACACACAAAAAGTGGATCTCAATTCTTTGTCCTCTTTACTCTTGAGCCTCAAAATTCAAAAGTTTCTTTTGCAAAGATAATGTCATATAAGCTGGTACAGGACAGGCACCCTGTGGTGGTTAATGAAAAGACTTTGCACACATTTCATACCTCTCCATGTCTCATCATTGCCTCCATCATTGGTGTTGGTCACTCTTGCATGTGCAGAGTTAGTACATCAAGGCAAAGAGCCTATGATCTTTGTGAGGCAGATTCCATTCCAATTTCCATGTTTCTTCCACTGAAACACCATGGTAATTGCTTCATCTTTGCATGATGATGTTGGGCGCCATTGTCATGCAGGCGCATAAACAAAGTTGTTGTCATTCCAGAAATAATGCAACAAAACTATACAGAACACTCCAGTGCTGCAGCCCTCTGGAGTGCATGTGCAAAGGGTTGATACTATCTATCTATTGGTGGATGATGGTTAAGTTAAATGTAGATCCTTATAAGACTTGTGGTCAGGTTACTTTTGTCGCTTGCTGTTTGAACTTCAGCTTCTTTCAATAAAATTTGATAGGTTGATGTGTTACATATAGCTTCAAAGCACCCAATTCTAAATACCCCCCTAAGGAGCTTTGTCCGACTCATTTTCAAGCTTATTTTCTGCATCCATTTTGTGCCTTGCATGGTTCTGGTTGAACCATGCTACCTGGTTGTTTTTGTTCTGCATGTTTTGTCCCAATGCTACAATGTGGCTCTTTTTGTTCTATTTGTCTTTCCATTTGTTCTGCATGTAGCCATAACTAACTAGAGTTTTCCAATTCTATTTTAGTACAACAAACATATGTGTCTATTTTAGAAGGCAGCTTATGGAATGTAATTACAAGTATCTGATGTATGGAGACCAAATGAGGAGATGTTTGGTATTATGGTTATAGTCACATGTAGTGATCTGCCTACCAGTAATATTTGTGGATGGTTTACTAATGTAGGGAGTGATGTTAAGGTCACCAAGGGGTTACTCTAACTCCCTGAATTGCCATCAAGTTCTTTTTAGTCAAATTCATTATTTGGTTGAAAGCATCCTATTATATTCCATTACTTAATGTAAAACTATAATATATAATTTATATGCCCTTATTTACACATGTTTCCTAACTAGTGAAAACGCAAATTGAAATTTTTTGTACAATGATTGGTTTTTAAAAATATTATGATCAATGATTGACACAACTCAAAGGTAAAATACTAGCATATCTTGAACTATGAACTTCATTAATACATATGGAAATTTTGAGAAAAATGAAAATAAGGGATTCTTATCTACAATTTTAATAAAACTTCAGGATGTACAATCTTGTTTTTTGAACCTTCCTTTAACTTGAATGACAATTAGTGGTCTACAACCTTCACTTTAAATAGGCAGCTAGGGCAAGAACTATTCATTTAGTCATTTTTTGACACTAATTTGTCACAGTACCAAAAATCTGTTATTTTTTAAGCATCCATTTGACCAATTCACATAATTGTTTTAGTGCACAATGACAATACCTACATTTTTACCCATCATTGTTCATTTTGCAAAGAAGTATAAATTGATTCTTATGTTTTTAGTCATCATTTAGTTACTAGTTGTTGTGCTTCCATATAAAAAAATTAGTAATGTAAACAATGTTTTCAAGATATGAAACCAAACATGGACCAATACATGAACTCTTATGGTTGATTACCATCATGGTTGGTTTTTAAAAAAAATTAATATACAATTTTGGTAAAATTTTCCAACAAAATAGCAAAACTAGTCAAGTTTACAATAGGAAAAAAATCCCAACTTTCTGTCAATTCTTTTTGTCACCAAATAAACATTACCATTTATTGGATGTTTGGGGTCAATATGACACAAAGTTGATTGTGTGAACATTTGTAGGCTCAAAATTTTGATTACCTTGGAGTTATTATGTGGTTGGTATATATTGGGGGTCTTTTGGGTGCTTTAATAGAATAGAATGATGATGAATTTATTTTGCATAAGGGTTTGAAACAATTTTAAACTAGGAAAAAAACATTTTTTTATCAATTTGGTGTTATGTTGTTAGTGGCTTGGTTGTGAATACTATTTTTTGATCCTGCAAATTTTGTTCTTTTTTAACATAAAAATTGGGAATTTTCACAATCAAAGGAACCAAGGGTGCCAAGTTTCAAAGTAATGTTCATTCCTTTCCCAAGGACTATATGTGATATGCGTTAAATATAAATATATTTTTATTATATCATGATTTTATATCATGTATATTATGCATTCATATTTTATATCACATAAAAATTAATAAAATAAAAAAAATCACAACCTTAAAATTCATAATTTTGAAAGTCAAAAACATGTGTTCAAATCTGTTGTAAGTCACCAATTTCAATTTCTTTTGCTCTTTTAATAATCAATGTTAAGATTCTTTCCAATTTTGAGAATGGTTGAAAGAACTTGATTAAATAAAAGGGATGTTTAGAAGAAAAAAACTTAATTCTAGAAATTTGTGTGCTTTAAATGTGTGAATGAACTTTTGATTTGCATCAAATTTTGACCATTGAAATTTTGCAAGTAATGGAGCCTAGTATTCCAAAACCAATAATTCATTGTCCAAATTATTGTGCTCCCCTTGTTAATTTTCAAAAATACATAAATATAATTTCTAACTATTCCTTTAATTATGTTGTCAGTTGTTTGGGATTTTTTTTTTCTCCTACTCTAAATTTGACTAATTTTGCTCATTTTTTGAAAAATTCACCAATTTTTTTATGTGATCAAATTGGAAAAGAAAACCTTGGTTGTTAGGTGCTACTTGGGAAATATGCCAATTGACAATTAACTTTAGGTGTAAAGCACCTATAAACATTTTGGAATAATGTTTGTAAGCCAAGAAAAAAACTTAGTGTACAAAGAATTTATTTAGGATAATGTTCATCAACTTGGTTTTTATGAATGCAACACCTACCAAGACATGCTAAAACATCATTCAAACATGATGTGAAGGTCTAGTATAGGATTAGGTGGCCTAATATTTGTATAAAACCATTAAAAAAAAGGTACATACATTAAAAGTTAGCATTAACCAAAAAATGTTAGTTAATAATTTTGATGTCCATTCAGGCCTAGGTTAGTGTTAAGCTAAACTAAGATATCAAAAGGTAAAGCAACTTACCTTTGTCACAATGGATTCACAACATGATGATGAATGTTAATGGTTAAAGTATGAATGTTCATTATGACTAAGTTTACTTTTCATTATAGTCAAAACAAACATTACACGCAACATGTGGAGCTTACATGGAAATCATAATGTTAACATCATGATCGAATCCTATTACTATAATACAACATAAATGGTGATGACAAGTTATTGTGTATGACTATTGTGACAAAAACATGTTAGTTTTGATGCCTTATGTGGCATAATGTATGCTGTCTTAATCATTTAATTAAACATGATTATGAAAAAAATTTGAAAAAAATTATAATTGTGTATTTCACATGTGAAACGAAATTAATTTCATTATGAAAATACATAATTACACTAGAAAAAATTATATTAGTCCTTGGAATAATATAAATATTGTTAACATAAATATTCTAGATTAATGTCATGTCTTTACCTTTGATATAAAACCTTTACTAAGTCACACATAATTATTAAAATATATACATGTGAAAAGTGATCACAAATTTTCACATGTATAACTTATTTCAAATTATGGAATTATTAAGTAAAAAAAGAAATTATATATTATTTGAATTTCGGTCCTATATAAAAGTTAATATTATGAAATTCGCAAATAATTTTTTTATAGAATTAAATTAAAAGTGATGAATTAGAAAAGTTCAGAAATCAAATTTGATTTAAACAATTGTATTTGAATTAATAACCTCAATTGAGATTGAAAGCATTGTATTTGAATATCTAGAATTAATATAATTCTAAATTTTTAGCATTAAAATATTAAATGAATTACAAAACTCAATGTAATTATGAAAATAAAAAATAAAAAATAATGAAATAAAGGTATGTAGGTAGGTATTACCTACTAACTAACACACATGCACCTTTTATTTACTTACTCATGTACAACCTACATACCTACTTATTATATATTAAGCACCACCTATAACCTGTTTACATATGAAATTAAAATTCATTGTGAACTTAAATAACATTAGAATATTTTAATGTTCAAAATTGAAGGTACTCATGTAGATGTGGCAAGAAAAGAGTATACACCTTTGATAAAGGTTGGTTGGTGTGTGAGTTGTTGCAGGTGCAACTACTTGTCAATAGTCCTACTTGAAAAAAAAACCAGTTCTCTCAATTGCATTTAAATCAACAACTATTCACCTTTGCCAATTTACAAAATTAAAATAATCTTAAAAATCCATGCAATATAATGACCCATTGATTTTTTTCAGATCTTAATTTTTTTAATAATCATTTTAATTAAAAAAAAAGAGATTGCCCTTCTAAACTAGCATGATAGTCAAAGCAAACATGATGGATTTCAATCTTATGAAGATAATTAACTTACTAGCAACTTCTTGTCACAATTAATTGATTTTTTTTACTGAGTCCAAATGTGTTCAATCTACATTTTTATTGAAATTTTAGTAAAAAAAAAGACACAATTTGTTGTAGCAGCCAGAATCAAAATTGTGGTATGTAACATTTAGTTAAAGGATCGTTTTTGACCTCTTTACATAACATTGAATTGAAACCTCAAAATCTAAGCTTTTGGTCAGGCTCAGAGGTTAACTTTCACAAATGCTAACATCGAGTTAGCACCTCTTGCCAAAAAGATGTCACATCATTAGCAATGCTACCCAACATTACATATGCTAATGGACCGAAATATCAAGAAAATATAACATCGACTTATCACTAAATGTGAATGATGCATAAGAACACACCAATCAAACTTCCCAAGTGAATGTTCGCTTGAGGGCTAGTTCAAACCAGCACTGATTAAGATTGGAAACACTCCAAGAAGTTGCCAAAAAATGAACCCACAATTTGTAATAACACCTCATGAAAATTCCTCAAAATGTGGGACCAAATGAAAACTACAAGGTCTCTCTCCCTTAGATTGAGAGCCAATAAACCAAGTTCTCAGATAGAACATCTCTGCCCATAGCAGTACCATGGCATGTACACTATATTTTGAATGAAGCATAGCACTTGAATAGCACAAAACTCATTTTGCACCAATATATATGCTTATATACATTGACCTCCAAGAGGCTCAGTAATGAAATGATGGTTTTTAATTGGCTGATCATAATGATTGGCCTAGGTGGTCACATTAGAATACTCTCACTTTATATTGTATCCATAGGGCAGCTTTGTCGTAAAATAATTCAAAAACTAGAAGATGAAGAGTTTTGGAAAGTATTCACCATGATTGTTGAAATAATGTGAAAAAAAATCTAAATAATGTTAAAATATACAAAAATTCAGACTTTCTTCCTCCTACTAGGATTTTGCATGTGAGCACATACATAATACAGTATGAGTTGTTGAGTTTAGGGGCCGCAATGGAGATTTGGAGTGCTTAAACAAGAAGGAAGAAGGAAAGGTGGCGGGAAAGGGTTTATGAGCAATATTGTTGAATGAATAAAAAACAACTAACATTGTTAGATGAATAAAAAAACAAACACCCGTGAAATCTCAACAACCATTAAGATGGGATCAAAATTGAAATCATTTTATTTTTCACCCAAAAAAACTGAAATTTTAAATATTTATTTTCGAGGCCCAACATACTTTTTTCAAATTAAATAATTATTCAGCAAGGCAGTGTCAGAAGCTATCATGTGGGGATGGTAATGTTTGCTATTTCATGTTTATGGGTGAGGATGGATGAATAATTATCACTCTATGTTGGATGCGATAAACATTTATACAGGCCCAAATGGAGGGTGTGGGTGGAGATGCGCCAAGACTTTCACATATTTTGTAGTGAATTTTTAATTTACTGATTAAAAGATGGATGACAACATAGTATGTACTGAGGCAAGTCTCTTTGAAATTTCATGGCCAGAATACTATTTTAACAAGCTAATATCTACACAACAGTCAAAATGTTTGTCCAGACAAAATGGACATTCTGGCCTCAGGGGTGATTGGCTTGGTGGTATAGCCCCTGCCTGGAACTCTGGGAACTCAAAAGGTTCTGGGTTCAAACCCACTGGTGTGCATATGAAACTTCTTGCCAACCCCCTTCCACTGAGCTTGACTTTAGGGGTACTATAATGACTTGTCAGGTCAGGTCTGCTGCTGTGCTTCAAAAAATAAAAAATAAAAAATGGGGATTGTGCAATCCATAGGTACGGAAGAATTGCACAATCTTGCACAAATTCTTTGAGGAAAAGAAAAGAAAAATTGGTGGGGCAATAGAGGGCCACAAGGGACATGACATACATTCCATACCATTGTTCGTATGGCAACTTGCAAAAAAGAAATGCTCACCTTTGGGGGGGCATTTTCAAAGAGATGAGTATTTTGTTTTTCAAAAGGCTCACAACTCTTTTTTGCTTTGTAAGCGTATCTACAAATACACAAAAAAAATCAAGCACGTCTTTTCGTAGTCAACAAGTCTTCCATCAGCACTTTGAGAGTATGTGTTGGAGAGTGGGAGGCTTTTGGTTGTTAATGATGAGTGTCAACAAAACAAAGACCTTGACAAAGACCGCATCGTCCATGCTTGTTGCATGGTGAAAGAGACAATGTGCTTACTTACACTTCCAGAGAAGTCTTGGCTGAGGATTGGGTTGTCCTTCATTTGGACTAAAGCGTCTAAAACATAAAAGGTTCATGAAGTGTACTTGTGTATTAAGATTGATGACAACTATGCGGTGTTGTGTGGGTATTTGATTTGGTTAATTACCCCTGGTTCTGGTTCTTTGAAATTTTAACATCAAACAACTGCTGCATACACACTTATACCCTTGAGTCACCCTTGTACCATTGAGTTGAAAGCACTACAAGAGCTTTTGCCCAAATCATCCATCCTTGCATTTGGATAATCACAATTGCAAAAGGAATAAAAGAAAAAATTTCATCCAAGGGGACACCCAGTCTCTCCTTAACAAAAAAGAAAAGAAAAGAAAACCTAACCATTGTATGAACCATGAACAATGCCCCAATGCCCCCGTTAGTGTAAACAAGGTCTTAAACCAAACCCCAATTCAATTGTACAAACAGAATAAATTGACGAAAGTAGTGTAAACAAGGTCTTAAACCAAACCCCAATTCAATTGTATGAACAGAATAAATTGATGAAAGTAGTGTAAACAAGGTCTTAAACCAAACCCCAATTCAATTGTACGAGCAGAATAAATTGATGAAAGTTTTGCCCCAGATGTGATAGTCCCTCCCCTAGTAGGGCATGATTACATCTGATTCAAGGAAAATCCTAATGCGTGTGCTAAACGATACTTGTGGTACCAATCCGAATTTCTCTCACATTTCCCTCTCTCATGAACATGGCCATACGATATTTAGGTGTACTTGATGTGTAATACGTGTCCCTTGTCTTGAGTTTTGATACTAATCTGAAACTCTCCCATTTTTGTCTCACTATCATAACCATACAATATTAAGGTGTAGTTGATGAGTGAAGTGTCCATGTCTTGAGTGTTGACTGATACGACACCCTCGTTGATGTGTTAAGTGTCCATGTCTTGAGTGTTGACGGGTATGGCACCCTCTTGAATCTTGCAAGCCACGCACATACACATCTCGTCACACAAATGGCTTAAGGTTATTAAAGTTATGCATGAAGTATGCCAAACTGAGGAGGGTACTGGGCCCCAATCTCACCCAAACAGGGAATGATCAAGGAAGACATGAGGATGAAATGAGTACATAAACCAAACTAGTTTTATCCTTGAAATTGTTGTTCTCAGGAGTTTCA
>Ga0209208_10010703_pt1 | contig 11856 bp, 5 predicted proteins | sample S1TSphfallax_3_FD_187694 | JGI IMG/M metagenome (GOLD analysis project Ga0209208, IMG submission 187694) | Host-associated microbial communities from peat moss isolated from Minnesota, USA - S1T2_Fd - Sphagnum fallax MG (SPAdes) (version 2) | ecosystem: Host-associated > Plants > Peat moss >...
GGGGGGGGGGGGTGTTTTTTTTTTTTTGGGGGGGCCTGGGAGGGGGGGCAGGAGGATGGGTCTTTAGTCTTTACCCCAAACTGCTGGGGTCCACAAAGTAATCAAAAGATCCTCTATACAAGATTTTTTTTAATTTATTAAAAAATTTATTATTTTATTTTTATTATTATTTTCTAGGTGCATTGGTGACTAAGGGAAAAAAAAGGGGAAGAAGAAGGGAGAAAGAAAGAGAAGGAGAGATGCAGTTAGTTTGCCAACTAAACTTATGCAATTGCCATGTAAGTTTGTGATGGGGGGGGGAAGTTCAAGACTTATATGATGAGTCTTGCTTGTCCCACCCACTCACTTGCTCTTTTAGTCTATCAACCAAATTGTGATTGCGGAGTGGTTTTGTTTCCAAATGAATGAAACCCATTGATCTAATAATATCTAGTGTCCATCTTTTCATGAATGAAACACATAAAATGTGGTTGAATTACTAGTGTTTGATGAATCAAAATGGTAGTTTCTTAAAAAGTAAATAAATAAAAATGAAAAATAAAAGTTGGGATTGAATTACTAGTCTTTGATAAATGAAAATAGGAAATAAAAGACTATGTGTGATCAAAATACTAATTTGTGATGAATGAAAGGAAAAAACACACAAGTGTTGATTGTGTAAAATTGTGCTTGATGAATGAAATATGCCACATGGCTTGCTCATTCAAAGACTAAAATTGTGGTGCACTTCTCTTCCACTCCTTGTCACCAAAGATGGATAATTTCCAACTATTTTAAAGTGGGGGCAAATTTTGTGGATCAATTGTGCCTTTTCCTTTTAGGTTGAACCCACTAGTTGAATCATGTTTTAACTCCATCATTCAATTTCCCCCTTAACATTCCATACAAGTTTTGGTCTCATGTATTACCTCTATTGTAAATCTTGCAATACATTGAGGAATATAGGATCTAGGATTTGTTTGAATTGCTTCAAAACACATTGTGTGAATACCTTAGTACCTAGGCTGGTTAGGCACTAATTAATTATTTTTGGAATTGCCAAAACTTCTGAAACAAATTTACCTGCCATGCCAAAATTCTGAAAGAAACTTTCAAGCACACTAGCTTCATTCTTTAGTATAGTGCCTAATTGTAAAATATTATATAATCTTTACTGCTAAAAGTAAATGACCAAAACAAACTTATTAAGCACCTTGTTGCTGAACCAGCCTAGTATGGTAGCATGAAAACTTGACACATTAATCAACATTTGTCACAATTTAGAATTTTCTTTCAAGTTTGTGTTATAAATATCGTTTTGTCTGAACATGAGTGGATCCAAAAGAGTTGCTCGTTCATCAAAATTGTTGATCAATTTACATTATATCAAAAAAAATCATATATGTGGGATAATTACATTTAAGGGAGCTACTTAATGTGAGTGTAAATAGTTTTTATTCTCTCAATACAGCCTATACGAATGGTTATTATTAAAACTTAACCATGCCACTTAACCACAAAGTATTTGTCCCATAAGGTTTTGCTTCATGATTATGCTAAGATTATGATTTTATTTTTTAAAATCACAATCTAGCTAAATTATGTTTATTATGCTCACCAAAGGTGAAGAAAACTTTGGAATGTATTACATAATTCCAAAGTAATATAAAGATGTATATTTATGGGGTGTGTATCTTTCCCCTTGAAATCGCCTTGATATTTTCCTTTCCTTTTCAAAATGAACTCTGATTTTGAGGTGACCCATTGTTCCAATTTGTACACCCACCCATCCATTAACAATTTGAGCTTTTGGTGTTTCTAGATTTGAGTCAACTACTCCTTCAGCCATATCAAGGTTTTTTTTTTTTTTTTTAATAGTAAATAGGGAGATCATTACCTTATATAGGTTGGCTATCATACATAGCATTGTAGACGTCAATTTTGTGGTAATTAGAATAAAAATCTCAACTTTACAAGGACATCATGAGTTGCACCAAGAGCTAGATTATGCTTGTTGTGTGTACTACATAAAATTAAAATGGGATTGGATCTTTGACATCATATAAATTGTATCTATGTGATGTTGCGAATAAATCTTTTGCTTTGGTTTGAAGTTTTATATGCTTCCCTATGAAGTTGTGCTTTTAGATGATTAAATGGGGACCCAAATGGTTTGGCCTAGTATTTTATATTTACCAATAGACAATGATGCCATGAAATCTTAGACTTGCATCTGAATGATCCTCCAAAAACTAATTGATTTAAGTTATATGGTTGGAATAGTTGTTCCAATGTAAGTTATATTCCTTACACTTTGGGCATAACCTCTTTTAAATGTGGGCTTTGTAAGTATTTGTGACATATTTACTTTGGGAAGCCATTGGCATCTATTTTCAAACTATTTTCAATTTATGGTGTTTAACTTTGAAATTCATATAAGGTAGACTAATGTGTCCACCTTATCTAGGTACATCCCAAAAATGGGAATTTGCATGTCAATCTCACCCAAGAAACAAAATTATTCCCATGCCGAGATTGACATCATTATAGAGGTAATTATGTCAATCACTAATCACTAGTTATAGAAAATGGTAAAGAGTTGATTTTCAACATTTGACACAATTGGCTCATCTTGAGTCATATCGTAGATCTATTATTTTGAACAAAAATAATAGCTTTTTTACATGAGATATCTAGTCTTCATATCTATCTACATCCACACTAATTAACTTGACAATTTTTTTCTTTGGTTTTTTCTTGCATCAAATGATGATGATTTCCCACATGTTTTTCAAAAGTACAAAAACAATATTATCCAATAAGTAAATCTAACCTTGTTGTTTTCTTATATGACACTCATATTCATATGCAGATGACCAATATAGACCAAAATATTAAAAAGTTGCATTACATATTTGAAAGGTTGAAATGTTTTTAACAACATTGTAATCATGGATTTCTCTTACTATTCATATGGTTGCAATTCTGAGATTGTAAATGTTGTGTTGTTAACATGATTAATTCAATATTCGTCATAAAAATATTTTTCCTAAAACACTCTTGAAGTTGTTTTATCAATATTATTGTCAATGCACACTTATTTCATTTCAACATTATCATTGTTGGTTTCAAACACATATAAAATCAATTCTTCCTTTCACATAACAAAATTTGGTTTCAATATAACCAATTTGGTTACATAAAATCAATTGAATTATTATTTGTACGTGAGATGTGTAATCAACTTGTACATGAACCATTGCACACATATGATTTTTTACAACACAACTTTTCAATGCTTCCACATCCTCACAAGTTCATCATACATGTCTCCATTTATAGTAAACAAAAACAAACTTATAATTAGCATACCAAAATGTTTTTTTGTTTATCTTTGAAATATATGCATGCTTTGGATAATTGTTTAATTATCGTCAACCATGATATACTTGTACAACCCCCTTAATGGAAAACTTCAACAAAGTTATTCCAATGAAAAACTATCTAAAACCAAAAAATGATTGAAAATATTCCACATAACATTTCCATAAAAGATTATGCATGCACAATAAAATAACCAATACAAGTTCAATCAAATGTTAAAGAAGAGTAATAGGAAATGAACTTATATTTTATTGAACTATTTAAATATATAATATCAATCAAATAACCAAATAGTTTGTTCCAATTTAACAAAGGAATTTCAAAAGTTTGAACTTTTTAAATGGGGTGGGGTACACGTGCTCCCCATTCCAATATTATCTTATATTCATGGTTTAAAGTTTTTGAGGTGGTTCTTAAAATGTTCTTATATGTTCCCACGTAATTTTGAATAGCATCATGTTTTCTATCCCATATTATTTGCTCAAAGTCAAATACAAAATTAAGGTCTCGAGAGGAATGTTCACCCATTCAAGAAAGAAGGGATGTTGGAAGAGAACAAATAAATTCCTACTATCTTAAGAGAATGTGGTTGAAGGGAAAAGTAAAATATTCACCCAATCCAAAGGAAAAGAAGATTGGAAAAGACCAAAAAATTGACCCACCATTTGAAAGGAAAAGGAGGTTAACAAGGAGACAAGTAGGTTTGCAAAGGGGGACCAAGGTAGATATGCAAGTCTCACACATAAATAGTTATTTGTATTATATGAAAACTTGTACATATGTTATTTTAAATGAAAAACGTTAAGGAAGGCTTGAAGTAAGCTTTTATAATGCCCATTCTCAAGGTCTCCTTAGAAATAAGTTATAGCATGGCATAATATAACTTTTTCTTTGCAATATTTTATTTTACCATTTCATGACAAAATTCAAATAGACATTCATGCACTAATTACATTTAATTTTTTTTCTTTTTCTTTTGATATATTGATTGCTTTGTTAAGACTTCAAAGTGTTGCAATAGACACACATGCGATGAGTTCAGTAGTTTATGCATGGACATGCATAATGAGTTTATGTGGATAATAATGTAAATTATTTGTTCATGCATAAATATTATAAAGTTATATATCTTGTTTGGTTTCAAAAATGTGAAAAATAGGTCATTAAAAACATGTGATGGCATCATAGCCCATCATGTGACAATAAATCCACCCTTTAATTGGGATTTGATATAATCTTTTTGAATGTTTCTAAATTCATATCTGTGTTTTAAGGTTTTATAAATCTCATGTAAGGTATGAAAAAATCTTACAATAATTTTCACAAATGGGTGTTGATTTGCTTGAATGGACCAAAAATATTGCCCAAGCGTAATTTAAAGCAAGAAGTTCAAGGGCATACCAATGAATTTTCATGGAATTTAACTAAATTGGTGTTGTGGATACATTTGTGGGGAGGAAATATTGTTCAAAAGGTATTGGACATTATATTTTGAATTGAATACTTTGAAAATGTTACATCCAATTGGGATCAATGAACATTATTTAATATGATGATAATAAATGCATCTTTTATCTTATTGACTAATTTACATATAACAAAAATCTCGTAGGATGTCATGAATGTAATGAAATGTCATTTTTTTGTCCACCTAGCAAATTACCTTATTTTTTTGTTCATTGCCACCTAGCCACCACCTCTCATTATATTTGGTACAATATATACTAGTCATCTATATGTTTTTTTAATTGGAGTCGAGCATAAATAGTTGTACTAATATAGATTATCAATTGTTGCATAGAAAAACTCTATGATTTTGGTAAAATTCAAAAGTTTATTGGTATACTAAAATACCACAATACTTGTTGAAAATTGGTCCACTCAAGCAAACCAATGCCCAAACGTATAATGAAGGGTTAGTTATAATTTTGAGCATTCACACATATTATCTTAAAGCTTCTTTTAATTAAAGGATATTTAATCCTTCTCTATACACAATTCCTTGATAAACCCATTTCCACATGGATAAGATTTTTTTTTCCTACCTTTGGAAACGTGGTTATTCTTTTCATCGCAAAGGAAAACTAAACTACTTTGTTTAGCAAATGGGTGTAATCATAATCAAATGAAACAACCACCAAAACTATTCATTTTGTTACATATATTTATGTGGTGCCATTTTAATGCCCTATTAATCATGGAAAGTTATGTTAAATGATTAATATGAATGTTTATTCATTCAAATTTTTTAAAAAATTAATTTAATTTAGGGTTTTGGTTTTAGTAAAGAATTTTTGAACTTGAATAATAGTTGTGTCAAAAGTAGTCAATTTTACAAAGGATTAAGGTAAAGGAATTTTTTATATAAAATATTTTATGGTAAAAAATTTAAATGATAGTAACATGCTACCCAAAATTTAAAAATCATTCACAATTTAAAAGTTATGGAATTTGAAATTTTTAGAAATTAAAAAAATGTTTCAAATTCTCAAAATTTCAAGAATCATTACCAAATGTAAATGGGGTGTAATGTACATGACATATAACACAAAGTTCCAACTTATAATACAAGAAACTAAAACCTAAAATAATTATCATATTTTTGTATGATTTGAAATCATGATAAATTTTCAAGAGGAAATGGAAAATCTTGCAAAATTTGCACACTTTGAAATTTTCATATTTATTAGAAAGTGAGTAACACAAAAAAAATCGATACGTTGAAATAATTATATGTATTTTAAATAACAATTTTTCGAAGATTTCATTCAAAAGTTCCTTCATATGAAAAAATGAAAATGATATAAAACAAATATATAGTAAGCAACCATGTTGGCTTTTATTAACATGATTTGACCTAACGTCTTGGATCCCTAATGTGCTTGCCTCTATTGTAAACCTTTTTAAGTTAATTACCCTTTGTTGAATGGTTGAACACCATTGATAATTGTTCCCATTGCTTATTTGGAAAACAAAACCATTATTCTAGCTCTAATTAATACATATATTTTGCACTTAATCTTCATCCTTTAAATCTAAGGACCAAAACTATTTAAAAAAATTGGTGATGTAAACATGGAATGAAGTAAGAAGGCTATTGTCATAGCCTTCCTATTTGATAGTACCTATCCCTATTCCTTCTAATGTTGTTAAATGTTTTAATTCCACACATCATCTTGCATATATAGTTTAAACAACCCACATTTATTTCCTTGAACCACAATCTTCCTTTCAATAAAAATTACTATTTTAGCCTACCAAGGATAATTTTCTATTTATCTTTCCTTTGGAATCTAGTGTTAGATACCATGTTCACCCTTCTTTTTGATGTGAGACCCTTTTTTCCCTTGTTTATTATTCTTCATCATGGCATTAAACTTATAGTGTTGAAAACATTCATCCTCCATTGATTTGCTAACTTGAACAATTACAAATTTTGGCAACTCAATATACTTGAGGATGTAATCATTCACAATTTGGCTAGTAATGAGCCCCCTCCACGTACAATTGGGTTAAAGGATTGAGGTTGTGAAAAGTAGCCATGGCAACTTAAGGATTGTTTATCATGGAGAGGACAAAGGTGGACCTTTGTAAATCCAAGGTTGTCACATCTAGAAGTGGAAGAACCCATTGTTCTTGAGGTCCAACCTTCTAAAGGGCACAATAGAAGTTTTTATGTTGTTCAAACGTCTACCAAACTAGATTCAACATCATCATCCTATAATTGATAACAAGTGAAAACCACCTTTAGGCCATCCATGTACTCTTGATAAGGAAAACAAGCCTCCAATTCACTAATCAATTGATTAGTAGTAACTAGTTCTTGGTGATTGGCATTGGAAAACATACAACAACTCACAAAATTATGTTGCATTTCACAAACTCCATGTACCGAAACTCAATCCATTTGTTTACAATTTGACAACCACTCTAAACTTCACCCAATATATCAAAGCATACATAAAAGGCTCCTCCTTTAACTAGATGATGCAATTTTATCCTTTTAACTATAAGTGAGCCCAATCTCACTTTCTTTCACTTGTTTCCCTCTTAGTTCACTCCACAAACCTTAGCTTACATAAATGCCATCTTGTTTGCCCATTCATTTAGTAATTCCTTTTGCATTCATATGTAATGGGCAATAACCCTATTGCTTATCTATTGTCCAACAATGCCTAATTAACATCGTGCAGCAAATTGCCATTTATTTTATAATGACCACAAAGGGAGGGTACGAAACCTTTATTTATATCCATTGAAAGATCTAGTTGTTCGAATAAGCTTACATAGAAAATTCCATTTGGGCTATTATCCAAGGAACCTTCCTAATCACCTTTTTAAATATTTATTTTGTATGAAAAATGAAAATGGCTGTTTGTGTATAAATTTCATCCATAATTGATGAAAAAATGATTTAAATAAAATATTAAGAACATGTAAATAAGATAATAAGCGCCAACCCTACCACTTTGGGTGATTTTTTTTTACTACTTAAAAGACAATGATAATGTTTGCTAAGATGATGTGGTAGACTACAATTTGTTACAAAGATCATAAATTTGTGACATTTATAGTGGCCACAAATAAATAAAAATATAACATATTATGTTACTATACATTACTATGTTATTTTGAAAGGATTTGAAGTCCTTTAAAAAATGGAAAAAATGTTTTTAAGTACTATATTCTCATTGCATTCATTATTATTTCAAATGTTTTCATAATATATTACAAATATTGTCATGTATAATATGAAAAAACCAAACAAATGTTACACATGTTGTTCTTATTAATGTGACTATGCCCAATAATCCTATAAAATGATATGAATCAATGGAAAATCCATTCATAACATACTCTTCAAAACTTCATTTATGCAATTTCACCTTCAAGTAATTACCATTCAAAAGGTCAATCTTGTTGAATCCAACAAATAATAAATGGGGCTAAAATTAGGTCTAAAATGGATTTGAAATATATCTATATAATAATAAGTAACGTATTTTTTTTTTGGGGTGTGTAAACCTACCTAGGAACCTATACCCTCCTATATGTCTATTGAAGCTTACATACCAACCTCTCTTTCCCAAGGAACTATCTCCCATCTTTTTCACTCCTTTCGAAAGCCTACCTAGACACTACTACCATATCCCCCTTAAAAGTTACATGGATACCTACTTTCCCCCCACTTACAAACCTATTAATATTTGGCAACCCTTTCGATCATCGTGACCAACCCTCTCCACACATCCTTGATATTATTCATGATCATCATCTCCCCCTTCTCCACCTTCAACTCCATACCCATTTCCTCTTTTATCACACCATACTTGAAACAAGCTGATAAAAGGCCATCAATTTCAAGAGCCTTGAAAACACAAATGAGATAAAACTCAAGTTTTAAAATACAAGTTTGTCATCAAAGATCAGAGTGGTGCGAGGGGAAGGAAACATTCCAAAGTGATGAAATCCTTGTCACCAAGGTTCTAAAAGTTTTTCCATGCACCCCAAATTGGTGGAGTCATTGTCAACAAGATTCCAAAGGTTTTTCCCTACACCCGCTTCACTATGAAAGCCCACACATAGGAAACTAGTGAATGAAATTGAAACATTTTTTACACCTTTCCATGATATTTGCATATTCTACAACAAACTAAAAATGTTGGTTTAGGGTGAAAATAAACAAATTATGATGTTGAATATGTTTCATCTTACATTGATTTATCACAAGTGTCATTTTGGAATGACCAATCAACGACAAGATTTTCTTCATCATGTAAAGCAATTTCATCAAGTGGCGATATGTGTGGATATGATTTTTTTTTTTAAAATTTGAATTATGTTTTGTGGATAGTTATATTGACCTAAGATATAAGGAACAATAATTATCATAATTCTTATTTGATTTTGGTGATTGAAGTTTATATTGTACCTTAACATACGGCTCATGGGGAGTTCACAAATCCTTGGATTTTGGCAAAATAATAAGATTTGTAAGATCTTTACATACCAACAATTCTCACATAAGAAATTTTAATGTATATGGAGGTATCAAGGAAAAAATGAAAAAATGATGCTATTGTATGTATTTTCAAAAATAAAAAGGTCAAAGAGTAGACAAATAATGATGGAAGGAAATTATGAAAATTAAAACATGAAAATAAATATTTTGTTGTGCAAAAATGAACATGTGCGTTCTCATGGTGACACAAAAATGCAACAATTTGTACTCATGGAAATGTATGTAAAAAAATGGGATATATTAAAAAAAATTGGGTGCCCTTTAATTAACAATATACTACATAACATAAATCAAATTAACACAACATTGAATGACAATATTAAGGTGTAGTCTACCATAGTACCTTAGCAACTTCAACATGAATTATATATTTTTTTAAATGTTGAATTTTTAAATATATCGATTTTAAAAAATTAGTGAAAATTTCAAAATTAATTTATTATTTGACAAACATGTGTCAAAGTTTCCAAGGTAATGTGATATTTGCATAAGTAAGGTTTAAATTGCGTTGTATGTTTTTAATTTTTTAATTTCATGTATTTAAAACCTCACACATCCACCAAATGTCTATACACTACTATAAAATGTGAGTGCAATTCACTACTCCCCATTCAGTGGACCAATGAAACCACTTGATCCCCACTAAATCTGGTTTAGTCAAAATAGTGAATTCATTTAAAAATCAATGAAAGCACTTGGCAAATACGGAACACATTTCTCATAATGATATTCAAATTAAAGCCCTTGTCACTTTTCAAAACATAATTTTTTTTCAAATTTAAATATGATGTTTGAAATTACATAAATAGATTTAAATTTCCTTATATTTACATGAAGAAACTTTAATTTAATAAGTTTAAAAATACCACATGCCTAAAAAGGTTTTATTTTAACTCCATAAAAATATTGAATTTTTATTTATAAATTATCAAAAGTTCAAACACTTTCATTTAAAACAATGGTGAAAAAAACATGAATAAATTATAATCCTATACTTCTAATGGTGTGTATTTAATAGTGTTGTACTAGCATGTCCTTTTCACATACTAATCAAATATTCGTACTAGATATTTTCATTATATTTCATCAATATTAAGGCTTCCATATTGGCATGGTCTTGGTATTGGTTTGGTACTAGGCCTAACATCATAAACTTCTTGGGCCACATCATGATAGTAGTAGTCCTATAAAATCTATTTTTTCATAGGTTGGTACTATCTAAAACATGTTTGAAACATGTATATAAAAGAAATTCAAGATTTTATTGTGGATAAATTGTTTTTGTCTTACTTATACATGTTTTAAATGCACAACATTCATGTTTAGATAGTACAAACCTATGAAAAACTATATTTCATATGACTACTTAAATTGCCAAATTGTGACGCACAAAGTTTGTGATGAAAAATAATAATTTCCTAGTATGAGGTAACTTGGTATTGAAATTCATATAAACCTAGCATAAAACGTTGGTATTATTTCAAGTCCATACCAAATTGGAAACATTAATCAAGTGGAAAAAATTTACCCTAGTTGCATCATTTATGTTTATATACATCCCTCAATTGTTTTCATGATTTAACATTATCATATGTTAACAAGTTATGGCTTTAGATTCAATGCATCATGTAAATTACTTGTGTGTAAGTTTCATTAGTTGAAATGTCATTTGCAACGTGTCTAGGAATGACAACTGAATTAAGCCTATTAGGTTTCAATGTTATCAACAACATTTGCATTGTTTATCTTATGGGTTGTAAATGTCCCATGGATTGATTTATCCTCCTTTAATTATTGCAAAGTGTATCCTTGACCTTTTTGTTATGACCTTGAATAATCCCCTTGGTTTGCCTCACCTTTATCTACTCTGTGTAACAAATTTTGTTCACATGACTCAAAATCATGGAATGTACTTACACACTTTGTTTTTTTCTTTAGCAATGGTTATTTAGTTTTAACAATGACTAGTTCATCACCCATGTTTGCATGTTCCCTTTAACAAATGCCCCATCTTTAGGCATTTGTGATGTTGAACAACTTGTGGACATTTTGTTATTAGTCAACCTTCATCATCATTTTACTACACAAAATTCACATTAAGAGTTGTAGATGAAAAGGTCATAAAATAATTCAAAATAAAATGTGACATGGATAGTATTGAACGTGAATAATTGACATAACATGTCATTTAACCATAATATCCTTTCATTTCAGGTGGTCACTATTATGATTTCTTTGAACATTTATTTATTTCTATAATTTACTTTTTTTAGCTAATTTTTGGAACAATAATCATAAATATTAAAGTATTTCAACGAAAGTTTGTCAAATTTTATAGATAGTAACCTACTTTTATTCTGGTGGGATTTTGAGGAATCTATTTAAATTTTTTTTTTATTAACTAATGAAATCTTGCACAATATTTGAAACCCTTACTTCATTAACATTATTTTGACACAAATTAAATTACA
>Ga0209208_10010704_pt1 | contig 11856 bp, 11 predicted proteins | sample S1TSphfallax_3_FD_187694 | JGI IMG/M metagenome (GOLD analysis project Ga0209208, IMG submission 187694) | Host-associated microbial communities from peat moss isolated from Minnesota, USA - S1T2_Fd - Sphagnum fallax MG (SPAdes) (version 2) | ecosystem: Host-associated > Plants > Peat moss >...
GCCCCATGTTGAGCCTGAAATTGTAAGTTCTTATAAAGATTGGGCTTGTTACACCTAAAACCATTGGTAGAGAAAATTCAACCTAGCCTAGGAATTGACAAGTTTTAGTTTTCAAAAATATTCCTTACACACTTGTAACTAGAGGGTCTTGCATTTCACCAAAACAAAAACTCTAGACCCAAACCTAACAATTCTTCTAAACACCAAGAACCAAGCAACAATGGTTATTAGTTATTACCATAGTTGTAACATTGCAATACCTTTGCCTTTGTCAGTCATATAGTGGAATGATGAAAATGGCTGTCCTCATTATAGAGGGAAATGGAGCACCAAGATAGAGTTGGATGGGCACAGAAGTCACTTCACGGACAGGCAACATTTGGATGGCTCTTTAGTGAATATATTAGAGCAATGAACAAGTTTAATTCTGCACCCATTGGAATCTGCCTTGCAAATGCCAGCTTCAATAACTATCCAATGTGTTGGACCCATGTGCATTGCTACATTTCCATGAGGTTCATGGAACTCTTATAGTCTGTGAAATTTATTGAAAGGCAGGTACAGGAGGGGTTGGGGAAGGAGGAAAATCTCCAGAGTTTGAAACAGCCTTGCTAGTGTTTTGAAAAATTGTGCAAGTACACAGGACCACACACAACTTTCACTCTTTCTCCAATTTCCACCTCCAACTTTTACCTAGGTGATTGATTATTGACTTGTATTCATTTAAGTGGTAGTGGTCACTGTTAAACCACAGAATAAGCAAGGGCATTTAGGGAGAGAGAGAGAGAGAGAGAGCTGGCTGGTTACTGGGCATACCCTCAATAGAATTTGAGATGCCCACTTTTCATTCACACAGAGAGTAGTTATGAAATATTCATGCAAGCAGCTAAGGGTTGCAGAATCATTGGGTCAATGAGAGCCCAGGGTGGTACCTTGTGCTAACTAGTCAAGTTCTAAGATCTATGGAGCAGAAGTTCCAAGTTTTGTTGAACTCGTCACTGGATAATTTGTCTCTTTTCAAAATTGAATTCAAACCTCAATCGAGGTGCTATCGCATGTTAAACATGATGATGAAACCCTGCCAAACTTTATAAACAGGTTCAGGTTCTCCGGGTGCTTCTAAATTCTTTGTGCAAATGACTGAACCTGGTCACTAAGCAAATGGAGGTTCAAAGGTCATGGGTTGTAAGTCACAACCTGACAGCTAATCAGACCATTCAGATTCAGGGGAGGGATGGTTATGTAATCAGGATGCAAAATGAATTTGATCAGCTAAGTAACCTAATTTGATCAGGATGCAAAATGAATTTGATCAGCTAGCTCTCCAACTGTCACCCACAAAGTGATTCTCAGTTGAGTTGAAGCCAAAATTGTATCTCAAATACTAGGCTGATGTGAATTCCCCTTCCCTTTCTGCAGAGCCAGCAAAACGTTCAAAAACATTACTTCAATCTTCATCAAGGTTAACCTAAGCCCTAAACATCAGGGGGCAATCAATCCAGTCCGTTTTTCAGCATATTTTCATCTTTTTCTGATGTTTAGGGGTTAATGAACTCTATTCCTGCAACCCATTTCCAACAACAACTGAACAAGTTTTGGGATTATTAGGTAGGTTCAGGTTATGAGTCAGGTTCTAAGATCTATGGAGTGGAAGTTTCAAGTTTTGTTGAACTCATCATTGGCACCTAGCTGGATAATCCATCTCTTTTCAAAATTGAATTAAAACCTGAATCGAGGTGCTATCTCATTTTAAACAGGTTCAGGTTCTCCAGGTAATTCTGAATTCTTTGTGCAAATGACTGAAATTGAAAGTTTTAAAAATCCAAAGAATCAATCTCAATACATAACCAGAGGTTCCATCAAAAACATAAAAAAAAGTAAGAGCTGGGATCAAAGGTTCCTTTTGGAATCAAAGAACTGGACAACACTGATCATGATAGCCAGAGCTCTGGAAAGATGAACGAGCTGCCACCATAATAGATGGGACTGAGAAGGACCGCAACACCATGAAAGTGCATTAGACAGAACTAGAGTCAAGGAGATGACACTACAATTCGAGCTTGCAGACTCTTCATGGGCCCGGTCATTTAGGATTTCTTTCTCAAATGTTCTTGTTCCAGCCAGTGCAGATGTAAAATAGTTCTGAATGGCCAAATTTAAATAATTTTCATTGTCCAAATCAGTGTTGGACTTGCAGTTAGGAGTTTTGAACTCCTTGTTCTTCAAAATAAAATTATAAGAGATGCGGTGATGCCTATAGGCAGCAGGCATTGAGTGTAACCATATCACTGGTGACCAGATGCAAATGACTCCACCTGCTTCAACATGAGCTAATTCCTCTGTCCGATGACAATGTCAGCAAGATATTCCTGCCAAAAAATATAGTCTCAGGTGTCCCATTTTCCAGGCAAAGGGGCATGGTTTGCCCCAGTGGATGTACCAAACTTCTACATATGAAGGTTTGTGTAATTATCATCAACAGATCAGAATGTAGTAGAGATCCACAAATGTTTTTATACTTTGGTGAAAGTAAAGAAAATCATGCTCCAAGAACATTCCAGAACCCAGGAAGTCGCACTTTTTAATGGTGCTTCAGACTCCAATAAGGTTATGCACAAGAATCACTTGAATTGAAACTGTTGTTAAGCCCAAAAATATCAATGACAGAAATCCATTTCCATGGAAGATGAACAAACACTGCGCTAACATTTTTTATTTTGGGGATTTGTATTTTGGTTTTCAAATTGACACTTACCTATTGTTTCCTGCATCACATATTTATCAGATTGCAAAAGAACTCTCCACAGCAACACTTTGAAGGTAACTCAACAATGAGTGCAGTCATAACCTTCCAAAAGTCACTACTAAGTGTTAGATCATCACCTGCATGAGGATTAGTGGTGACAAGCTGCCATGACGACTACCCACTGACTTCATTAGCTCTGGGCAGGAGTGTAGATAAGTATACAATAATATGCAAAAAATTTCAGGCAAATTGTTTCTCTCTCTCTCCATTTCCAACCAAAGTGAAACAAGAAAAAGGGAAAAACAAAAGGAAAGTAAAGCAAAGAAATGAGCTTTATAGTGATTTCAGTTGGAACTATTTATTCAGTTTTATACACTTTTGTATGCACCTCCTATTATATGTCCTTCATAAGGTTTCCTGTCTAACCACTATGCATATCTGTATGAAGAATAACAACACCACTTCCAAAGTTTCCATCTATGAATTTATATGTGCAAAGTTGGTTTTCAAGTTGGCACTATGAGAATCAATAGAACATTTTTTTTAAAACGATGTTGTGAATTGATAATGTCCACAAAAGAAGAGCTGGGCATGATGATCAGTTGTACTCCTCTCTATTAGAACAGTTTTTCCATAGATGTAGTAAGTGAAGCTGTATTTGATATCAATTGTTTTCAATACTTACATGTGCAACAATTGAGTGCAACTGAGCTGCATATTGTCCTCCTGAGTTAACATGGAAGGAGTCAACATTCTTGACTCTTTGTCCAAGCATTCTCCTCCTCACCCCGGTTAAGACCTCCAAACATCATTGAAACAACTCCTCATCATTTGTTGATTGAAACGACTCCCTCTCATTTTATTGATTGAAATGACTCCCCTTCATTCGTTGATTGAAACAAACTCCCCATCATTTGTTGATTGAAACAACATCCCGTCATTGGTTGATTGATTCGCACTCTGGCTGGAATTCTACAGCAATGGTCCATCCAGATGCAATTCAACACTGCTATATTGTAACAAGTGGCTCTGCTGCTGCCCTGCCCCTTGCAACAGAGGTTGAAACCAGCAACAGTTAAAATAGGAAATGTTTTGTCACCAGGTTCCCAAAAGATGGAGCTCACAGTGAAAGTAAACACCTGATGAACATTCCTGAAATTGTGGGACCAAATGAAGACTACATTGTTTGGGAAGTAGTCTTTTCCATATTCTTTCCCTTAGAAGACTCAAGCCATATCCAAAATTCAAGTCATTCAGTGATGAGGAGCTGTTGTTCTCATTCCAAATGGAATTGAAAGTTGTAAGTGAGAGGATTAAGGCTGAGAATATCCCATGTAGTGTCGGAACCGGCTGTTAGGTCGACGTAATGTGCGAGGGTTTAGCGACGATGTGTAATTTCCGGTGGGGGTGAACCTTGAATCCATTATTGGTGCACCAGAAGACTCAAAGGCTGCTGCTGCAGGCACTGCTGAAGGGCCAAAGAACGTTTGCGTCCGCATCGGAGGGGTTTGTTGCCCATAGTTTTCTGAAAGTAGCCGTGAGTCTTCCGATGTGGTGGAAGCTGGAGACATCGATGCCGCCCGGGGTGATGAGGGACTCTCCTCTTCCTCACGGCTGGTGAATGATCTCGTTGATGTTCTCTTATGGGGATTAAGCGCGGTTGACGCAGCAATGACTTGCAATAACATGATGAGTCCCATTTGGTTCAATGTCCATGTTGACGTATTGATTACGTTTCCAACAACCGCTCCATCGTTGCCGCTGCCGCCGCCCACTGCAGTCGCAGCACTTGTCATTCCGTAAACCGAGTTTCCAGCTGTCTCCACGGCTTCCACCAGTTTCGCAAACGCATCGACACTGGCAACCGCTACATCACCTGAGGAGGAATGATCTGACATATTGGAAATATCAGTGGCATTTACATCCAAGCCGACACTGCAGCTTGCGACATGCTGTGATGCGTTGATAGCCCCTTTGAGAACACTCATCGACATTATCTTTGCAATTGCAGACATGCGACGGGCTTGCTGCATTCGTTTCAGCATCCGTGGCACTCCTCTTCCCACCACTTCCGCTTTCGCTCTTGTGCTATGGGTCGTCGTTATGCTGCCATGATCAGCGGCCACTGCTATGCTTGACTTGCTACAGATTTGTTGTGCAATTTTTAAACTCGTCGATTCCACATCTGGTGCCATTGCTGTCCAATAGTCTGCCATATTGCTTCTTCCGTCGCTGCCCGAAATCTGGTGCCGAGCTGCAGAAACACACAACATACGATGTACAACTACAAGGTATCAATAAAGTTCAACCCTGCACACAACTCCTCACAAACTCCCTGGAGATGTTCAATCCGTACGAGACTATGAGTAGTGGAGATTCTGGACAAACCCTTGAAGAGAAAATTACCTGCTGCCGCGATTTCCTGATGAACTTCGAAGGTACAATAGTGATTCATGACAGCTTCTAGCTGCTGGAGGACTTCTACAGGAGTTTCAGCTGGAAAGAGCAGGCCATACACCATTAAACCAGGCAGAGCAAATGTGTAGTGCCGATTCCACACCTTCAACGCCGGTGCGTCTTTCCCGATCGGCCATTGCACTTCTCCCACTGCCGCTACAATGGCTGCCAGTGGAGAATGTTCCTGCTTCACCAACCGCAGCGAGAAATCGCCCTTCTGCATGAGCACGCTCTCCTCTCGATCTATTAAGAACAGTTGTGCCCCGCTGATTTTCACCACATCTGTCTCGCTACCCATTGGATCAAGCTCCACAGCACCAGATTAATCTACACTGTTAATGGATTTTCGTGAGAAGGCCTCTAGAAAGATTGCAGTTTCAGACCTGCGATGTACCATAACGTGGTGAGCTTGAGTGCTGCAGCTGTACTCCTCCCACCCGCAAAAGTTTCTCAATCACGGGACCAAGCTGGAAGTCGCCAAATTTGGAACCAGAGAGAGTTTACCACGGTCAGTGGTGATCTGCACAAATTCTCTTCTTTTTTTTCCAGAAGAGTCACGCCATCTCTCTCCTACTGGCTGGAGGGTTGAAGTTTCACAGTTGTTCTACTTTAGCAGCTGCATACAGCCTGTGATCACATACAATTTCGTCTGCAAGTGAAGGCAGACTTAACAAACAGAAAATGAGAATAAGCAATTGCACCACAATAGGAAGACTTTTCACATAGATCTGCCTCACCTGGGCTGCGAGGAAAACCAAAGCTTCACCAAGACTTCCTGCTCCGAGTAAGAAGAACACAAGCAAAATATGTCAGATTGAAGCTTGCACACAATCAAAGTAAGGAGCAGCAAACTGATCAACCACAAATTGCCTCGAGGAAGCAACTTTATGTGGGTCAGAAGGTCGCAATTCTGACTTTCAAAATTGGAAAACTCAAAAATTTCTTTTCGATCATCGATCGTCTCTATCTATCAGGTCTCTCTCCCATGATGTTCGCATCATCATAGCTTAGATGTCGCGTCGTAGAAAGTCGAACTAACGGGTATCTCAACTAAGCAACCCTAAGTAGGTATGTGCGGGCAACAAGAAGAAGGCGAAGTTCTTCTACAAAGAAAGAAATCGAGACCCGATATAGAAAACCTGTATGTCAAAAACACAAAACTTCCGTCACAAAAAACTGTTACACAATCCAAAGATATCAAAGAAACTTACTTCCTGCAGTGTTTGGATAAGAGCAGCAGCGCGCAGACAGAAAAAAAACAACAAAAACAGAAGCTAATAATGACTACATAGAGAGCAGGTACGCATTGGGTACGATGGCGATGGCAGCAATAACCAAAGATTAGCCAAGCGTAAGCGAGGCCCATATAAAGGGGCCAGCACAGCCATGATATCCCTGAAGGTGGCCATGCGGTGTGGGGACACGTTGCTGTTTTGCTGCCAGCGCATGAACGAACACCGCGACAACAGTTTAATCACTTCGTTTGCCCACCGAACCTCTGTCCCTCTCCAATTTGCTTTCCTAAATCGCTCTGGTTCAGACGATTTCCTGCTTGCGCCGTCAGCTGCACACCGCTTGATAAAGCAAAAGGCGACCTGGCGAAGAGGTTTGGGTGGTGGGGGAGGGGGGGGGCGGAGCGTGGAAAGGAAAACATCACAATGAAGAACATTCTCTCCCCCTCTCTCTCTACGTTTGTGTGCTGAACCACCGCACACTCCCATGCACCCATGAATGTCTGTGTGTGTGTGTGTATTCAAATCTGTTTGAAAACTGCTATAAATTTTTGTGCACTGAACAGTGCAATTCTGCTGATCATTCATAAACACGAGGGAGCTCATGCATCTTCACCGATGCATGTCTTCAACTGTGCACATTATTGATCAGTTTGATGACGTTTCCAGATCCCCAGCCTGGGACCACCTGGACCTGGGATCAGCCTGGGATCACAGGTCCCCTTGTAGGCTGCGATGGATTGGGTGAAAGGCAAAGAGGTCGTGGGTTACCAGAAATAGCTGAGGTGCTGGGGACACTAATGTATTTTGGGTAACCTTGAGCCCAACTATCAAGCATAAGCAATGTTGGGCAGGTGCCTGCTTCAGCCAGTTAGAGAATCGGTGGTCGAAGTTTTTGGTTCGTAAAAACCCAAAACCAGAATCAAAATCAAACCAGAACCGAATCTGATTTTTGGATCTGGTTCTGGAACCAGTACAGGTCTAAAACTAGATCCAGTACTGGACCCAGACTCAGTAGGAACTGGAATCAGAATTGGAATTTTTGAAAATCTTTTTTTTTTTGTTTGGGGAGGGGAGGAAAAAATGACTAGAACCAGGGGTCATCTGATTCTAGATTGGTTTACTCGGAACTGAGTCTGATTTCCAAAACTGGAATCAGAGAACTTTGAAATTCTTTTTCAAGCTCTGGAGTTCCAATTTCTTGTGGAATTGAAACCGCCTTGAATTTTGTTAAAGACTGAAACCAGAAGTTCTTGGTAGGTAAAAGTCAAGAACTGTCCAACACCACGTAACCCTCTTCTCAATGGATGAAAACTCATATCTGGGCATCTTGTCTGGATGATGTACATCCACAGGAAGCAAAGAATTTGCTCCTTTGAGTTGGGGTAGCCTAGCACAAATTAGTTCTTGGCTGATAGGTAATTAGATTTTGGGTCAAATTTAGGTTACAATTAGGGCACAATTATTCATTAGGTTAGATTTCAAACCGTCATTTTTCCAATTCTTGCTGGATATTTGGTTGTTTAAATTTAATCGGTTCTTGAAGGCCCCCTTTGAAAGCCATTCAAAGATGAGACCAAAGAATTTGCTCATTTGAGTTTTGTGTAAAGCAAATTAGTTCTTGGCTGATAAGTGGTTTTTATTGTAGCTGAAGATTAAGAGTTTAATCTAAATATCAACCCACAGCTATGGGTACACACCATCATGGCAATAATAAGCCATATCAACACCATGATAATAAGGCTTTCTACTTGATATAATTACCCTTGTTCATACCAGTATTGGGTGTTTACCTGGTTCGGAGAGTTAGACCGCCAGGAGCCCGAGTATCATATACACCCATACCAGAATTGGGTTGAGCTTTTTGGAATTGGTTCCAGAACCAGAATCAAAATTTATATTTTTGAAGAATCAAAACTTGGAATTGGATTTCCTGTTCCATTTATGTGTGGAGCTGAAACCAAAACTGGAGCTAAGATTTTTGGGAAAGAAAATTAAAGTTAGAACCAAGGGCTAACCAAAGGATAATTAGTAGTTAACTTCCTGTTCCAATTTGGATTACCGAGAACTGGGTCTGATTTTCAAAACCAAAACTAGATTCTGAAATTTTGTTTTCAAGAACTGAACCCAGAACTGGATTCCCAATTTATTTATTTTTGTGTGGAATTGAAATTGAAATAATTTATTATTTGGAATTGAAATAAAATAAATCATAACAATGTCAATTCCAATTTAAAATGTAATAGCACCCTCAGTTCAGGTTCTAATTCAATTTTGAAAAGAGTATTGCTCAGTTAGGTTCCAATGACAATTCCATCAAAACTTGAAACTTTTGATCAAGAAACCTTACAACTTTACCTATAGCCTAGACCTGAACTTGTCAACATTGGTCTAAACCAATGTTGGGCAAGTACCCAGTTTGACAAGTTAGAACCATTGACCTTTAGTTTCAATTCCAATTTGTAAAAATTGAACTAGAACTAAGTCTGTTTTTTGGAATCGGAATTGGAATTGGGTTTTTAATTGGATTTGGTTCTAAAACCAAAATCAGAAGTTGAACCCCCCAAAAATTCATTTTTAGGGACAAAAATCATCCAAAATTGAAGGTTAATTGGTAGTTAACCAATGGTTTCAGATTAAGTTACTTGAAACTGAAACCAAGTTTGATTTTCAAACCAGAATCAAAACTTGAATTATTCTTTCAAGGACCAGACCAAAATTGGACCTGGGTTCTATTCTTTTGTGGAACTGGAACCATTCTAAATGTTTTGAAGAGCTGCAATGGGAGGTTCTTCATAAAAGGCAAGAACCACGCAACATTAGCTTAAACCATGTTGTTCTTCATGATTGTCCTAATCTTAGTTGGCTTCCATATCATGATGCTTTTTGTGATCACCTTAGTTTTGGTTGTCTTTCTGATTGTAATGTTTTTTGTGATTGCTTTAGTTTTGGTTGACTTCCTGATTGTGTTGCTTTGTGATTGCCTTGTTCTAGGTTCTTTTCTTCGTTTTTAGGGTTTTAGTCCAGGGAAGACTTATTTCTTCACCTTAAAAAGGTGATCTATCTTAGTGAAAGTGAATTGGACATTGACTATTATGGTTTTGCATCAAATTTTTATGTAAGTGCAAGCACCACCTCGACAAAGAATTCTACAACTAAGGATGTTCCACAACAATGGGTACTAACTAAACTAAAAGAGTTTTGGAAAACTAAAAGTTGCACCACCACATTTCAAACTTTCTTTGCACCTATGAACACATCTTCTTCAAAGGTAAGTTGTAGCTCCAACCTTTTTGAACAATTGAAATGTGTTCTCTAATATTATGTTGTCTTGGTTGCAAAATTGAAGAAGGGCATCATAAGCTACAAAATAACAAATGGGATTTTTACACTACTGAAGCATTTTGAAACCACACATTGGCAAATGTGGATTTAATGGATTAAACAAAAAAACATGGGCCTAAAAGAGAGAAGTGGCCTACCAAAAAAAGGTTTAGCCCCATCTCATTTACCATTTCCTATTTTTTTAATAGTGTTCCCCTTAGACCAAGGATGATCCTTAGCAAAAACAATTTGAGGAGGATTTGGTATTACTCATAGTTAAGGAGTCGGTGCCATTGTCTTCTTTTGTTGAAGCTCCATTTTTAAGAGTTTATTTTTTAGACAAAATTGTTGTTTAAATTTTTCATCTAAATGAGCTTTTGTTAATGAAATTCTACCTATGATTGTAGAATAAACCAAAGAAATGTATGTTTCTTCAACTCTTGAATCTTGTAATTCTTATATTATTTTTTTGATCTATGGATGTTTAGAGTAGGAGTGGACACATTTGTACACATTGCACATTTTTTGAATGAGTTATAGGAGCCTTGTCATGTAATAATTGGTTTTTTTACAAACATCAACAACTTCTAGGAGTGCAATGGCTTTGCAAGTAAATGAAGTGCTTACAAAACATGGGCTCAATGTTCAGGTTATTGCATATGTCAAAGACAAAGGGGGTGATCTTTCAACCATGACCCAAGCTTTGATTTCCATTGTTTTTTGTGAAAGGTTAAGTAAATGACACAACCATTTGTGAGGTCATGTTGGGGGCATGATGTGTCTAAATGTTGTCAATATGCCACTGATGATTATAAAATTTGTGATGGTCTAACTATTGTTTCCATCAAGGAAGCATAATTTTTTTTTCCATAAAATTATTTCATGGATTAAGAAGAGTGAGAAAGGTCAACAAGAATGGCATAAAGCATGTTTGCATAGTGGTGTGCTCCTAAGAAAGCTCAAATCTCCAATCAAAATTAGGTTTGCTTCCACAATCATTTTGTTTCAAAAAACTTTGGAATTCAAGCACATTATTATTTTATATTAAAGACAACAATAATCATTGACACATCAAAGTCATGTGCCAAGTCCGCAAGTTTGGGCTATAACCCAAGTTGTTGTAAATATTTTTGGACTTCATGGTTCAACAGTGTGTGTTGAACCAAAGCCAAGGTTACTAGATATATTCTTATGTCCTTGTTTCAATAATCTCATTAATACGTCAAACACAAGTGGATTGTTAAAAACCTGATTATAATGAAACTCAAAATATCGATGGTGAACTCCAAGTTTTACAACAACACATGTAGAAACAAGTGATAACAATTTTGGAACCCTTCCTTTCATTCATGTCTTCTTTTCAACCTAACGAAGCTCACAACATGTTGGCATTAATGCTAAATCCCAAATACAAGGTGTTGGGGTTGGTCATTCAATATGTTAATAAGCAAAAGGCTTTTCATATTGCAAATGAAAGGTATTGTTCCCACTCTTTCTTTGTGCATACAAGATCCTAAACCCAACTAATGCAAATGAAAAAAGCTTAAGTACTTTTGCATCCTAGAGTTTCCAATTTACAAGTTTCTATGATGTCATGGAATGTGCTAATGATATGGCAATATCAATGGTTAAAAAACAACTAACCTATTTCAAGATCAAGAAAGTCAATAAAGAGGAATGCAAAAATTTAGTGGCATGGTGGAAAACCCATGAGGTGCATTTTTCATATGTTGGTTTTGTAGCTTGACAAATCATAGGGATTGTGGGATTTCATATTGAAGCAAAAAGAATTTTTAATATTGTAGATATTTGCTCAAGCCTATGATTTGCTCACTTGGCATGGATAATCTTGAAATGTTTATAAGCATCTACAAGAATTGGCCTAATGATGACTATGTTGGTGACTCTTCATCATTCATGGACAAATTCATGGAAATGGAAGAAGCCTTAATGAATGAGAATGAGGATGTAATTGCATCATTTGAGTTTTTGGATATGGATGAAAGCAAGTATAAGGTTTAAATAAGTTTTGGTTTTTTTTACATCTTTCAAGTTTGTTTTTCTCTCCAAGTTTGATGTTCATGTTCATCAAAAGCT
>Ga0209208_10010705_pt1 | contig 11855 bp, 14 predicted proteins | sample S1TSphfallax_3_FD_187694 | JGI IMG/M metagenome (GOLD analysis project Ga0209208, IMG submission 187694) | Host-associated microbial communities from peat moss isolated from Minnesota, USA - S1T2_Fd - Sphagnum fallax MG (SPAdes) (version 2) | ecosystem: Host-associated > Plants > Peat moss >...
GTTTCCATTAATTCCACTTCTCCGAAGAGAAGCGACCCCTCGATTTTAAACCCTTACAGTGCATAGTGTCCAGATGCCATTTTCGACGGGGTCTCCACCAAGAGAAAATTTCCGGCTGATTGGGGGAGAGAAAAACGCTGAAACCCTTTCAGAGCAAGACATCGGCCGGGTCAACGAGAGAATCAAGCTTTCCAGCTTTTGCCGACCCCGTCGCAGATAACTATAAATTTGCCATTCGCGTGAAAATACTTGCATACTCTCGACCTACACCCTTAGCATATTTATAAGTAATGATTAGCACAAATCTATGCGTACCCTATACGTCTCCAGACAAAACTGCTACATCTCTCTCAAGGGAGAAAGCTTAATTGTTAAACAAGGGCAAACAATTTATGGTGAAGTTCAAATACCACTACTAGAGCAAGTGCTCATATTTGGTAAATCTCAAGTCACTACCCAAGCTATTCGTACTTGTCTTTGGAGAGATATACCTATCGCCTTCTTATCCCGGATGGGGTACTGTTATGGTAGGCTAATATCCATCGAGCGAGGATATCGGCACATATCTCGCTATCAACAAGAATTAACAGCAATCGATCGCCTACTAGTGGCTAGAAATATTGTACAAGCTAAATTGAAAAATAGTCGTACTTTCTTACAACGACAACAACGACGTAATCCCTCTACTACCACCGATATATGTATCAAAAGCTTAGAAGTATTGATTCAAAAAGTAGCTGAAGCCGAGACAACCGAGCGATTGATGGGATTAGAAGGTGCTGGGGCTGCACAATACTTTCCTGCATATGGTGAATGTTTACAAAACCCTGATTTTATATTTTTAGGGCGTAGCCGACGTCCCCCAGGCAACCCAGTCAATGCTATGCTGAGTTTCGGTTATCAAATCCTGTGGAATCATCTGCTAACCCTAATTGAACTCCAAGGATTGGACCCATATCATGCTTGTCTACATCAAGGTCAGGAACGCCATGCCGCTCTTGCTTCAGATTTAATAGAAGAATTTCGCGCTCCCATTATTGACTCCCTAGTATTATGGTTAGTTAACACCAAAGTCATGGATGCACAAACAGACTTTGAACATCATGATGGTGGCTGTTATTTGAACAATAGCGGCAGAACTAAATATATTAAATACTTTCTCCAACGCCTAGAAGAAGAAGTGCAAAGCGTTGAGGGTGAAAAACAACCGCGTTGGGATTTAATGACACAACAAATTAAGGCTTTTAAGGAATTTGTTTATCAACCCAGTCAATTGTATAAACCTTATCAAATCCGCTAAGACTATATAGGAATATCAGGGGAACAGGAAGATGTGTACGGACTTTTTTTTAGATTTTTCTCCCCTATGACTACACGGTGATGAAAAGGGTAATGACAGTATAGTCAATATGACTTTACTGGAAGTCAGTACTTAGCATTGAATTTTTAGAACCCTGTGCTGGTTTTTCCGTGGCTATGAAGTTATGGTAGCATTATCACCTTGAAGTCAGGCTGTTTTGACTATGTATATTTCTCGACGTTCGGCTAAAGTCAGGAATGCTTCGGTGGCAGCGATTAATGGCAGTATTACCCTGGTTATTTTATTAATTGCCCCTTTAGGTATGGTAGCCGTAATCGTCAATACATTATTAGTAACTGTTGCTACATATATGGTTTCTAATCTGGCGGACAAGGTAATTTTGTGGTTAGAACCTGGGCAAAGAGCAGAATTAAGGCCTCCTGGTGAGGGTGAACAGCATTCGGGAAGAAGGTCTAGTTTACAACGTTGGTGGCGTGATTAAACATTTTCAGGAATAAGCCTAAAACCTTGACGCAGTTAGGGTTAGATATTAACTAGCGGAGATGTCTATTAATCACATAACCTAGCAAAATTGCTATGTATGCGGATAACAAAAGACTTTATGGGGAGCAGCAGCTACCCTTTTGGTACAGATCTTAGTTGTTGGGTGTTGGTGGCGCATCACCCAGGTGATTAGTACTTATTTATAGTGAGACACGCTCAAAGTCCCAGGCACTATTATCAACCCTATTGAATGGACTCAGTTATGTTTCTGTACGTAATCACTTATGATATCCCCTGTGATAAGCGTCGCAAGAAGGTGTCTGAGATATTGCAAGGCTATGGACAACGGGTTCAGTATTCCGTGTTTGAATGTCGGTTAAGTAAGGATAAATATCAGGAATTATGTCGCCAGTTAAAGAAAAAGGTGAACTTGGGGGAGGATAGTATCAGGTTTTATCCTCTGTCTCGACACACCCTCTCCCTCGTGGAGGGTTGGGGTGTAGGTCCACCCGTCATTGAGCCACCTAGTTCCGTTATTATTTAGGGATCTACCGTACTTGTTATGTTGAATTAGGGGAGCAGGGGAGAGATTGATCCTAGTCATTCACCAAATTGAGAATTGCTGACTGGACCGGCTCTCTAGGGGTAGTTGGCTAAGTAGGTTTCGATTAATTCCACTTCTCCGAAGAGAAGCGACTCGAAGTACAAGTATTAGACCAAGCAGCAGTCCACCAAGTGGAACAACTCTCACTCCCCCTGCTAGAAATGAGTGTGGTGTCACAATTGCGGGAAGCAGCATAGCTATTTACCTCATGGGGGAGAATTTGTCCACCATTAGGCAATTTTTTGCTCAAATTTCCAGTTTAGACCGAGCACCGGCTAGTCTGAAATACCCCTCAACGCCAACTTCTAAGCGGACAACCTTAGCTGGTAGTACTCCACCAGGTAATGGTAGGCTCATACCACCGTTAGTAGTGACATAAATTGCTCGCTGATCTTGGGAAGTGCAGCCAAAGTGATGCAGAAGCAGGAAAGAAATATTTGCAAGTTTTGAGATTATGAAATTACGCCGCGCTTGCTGTCATCCTAGTTTGGTTAATTCACTGTAGAAATAGGGGATGGGGTGGAAGCTACCGAACTCCAATGTCCACAATTTGTGGACATTTTTGGAGATTGTCCACAATACCTGCGGCCAACATTTCTGGTACTAGACAGGTACCTATTGTTAGGAATCTTTATTAAAAAGCTCTGTGCTACATTGTGAAGTGCGGAATGTTGGGTATTGGGGTAGTCTCACCGCATATCCTGATATATTGAATGACCGAGCCAATTTTAGATTTTGGATTTTGGATTGGTGATGAGTTAGTTAGGAGCAGGGGATGAACCAATTTTAGATTTTAGATTTTGGATTTTGGATTAGGAATGAACCAGTTGGTATCGAGAGTTGGTTTTATTCAGATCTCTTCACAATCTAAAATCCAAAATCTAAAATCCAAAATTCTTGTGTTCCTCCTAATCTAAAATCCAAAATCTAAAATTGTTAGATTTGTACTTGAGGCGGCAGATTTGATCAAAGCGATCGCTGATACCCATCCCAACTGCCGCTAGAATAGGGGTGCAGTGCAATTTTGTTGGGTGTGGAAAATAGTTCATCCTCTCACTTCCAGTAGTGAAGTGCCAGCCAGACAGTTTTTTCTTTTGGGTCTGTCCATTCCACTCTATGCCGCTGATGATTGGGGATATTGACATAGTCACCGGGGTGCATCTCTTGCACGTTCGCTTCCCCTTCAAAACGTAACCCCGCCGAGCCGGATAACAACAGTACCCATTCGTGCTGCTCCTGGTCATACCATTTGCCGGGTGGGGTTGCCTGTCCCTGAGAAACAATACGCTCAAGCTTGAATCCTGATCCCTGTTCAAGTTCCTGGAATATTTCTTCTGGTATTGAATTAGGTAGGTCTGCAAACAGATTGCTGCCCAAACTCTGTGCTTTAAGCTGTTTGGGATCTCCTGAAGCCTTTTGGCTAATATCCTGAGCCTTCAAATCGCCACTCAACTCAATTTCACTCAAAATTATCTGATCTATCGTTTTATCCTGAGACCTTAACTGCTCAACTAATTGTTCAAGGGTGCTAAAGAATACTGCATCTGTATCTATGTGGGTTTGCAGTTCATCTTGAAACTTGGTTTTATTAGAGTCTGTAGGCTGATTTTCTGCTCGTGTTAATAACCCTTCTGTACCTTCAGCCTTAAACTTCTCACGGATGGTGTGAACCAATTGAGAAAAAACAGTAGTAACACCTGTAGTGAAGGGACGAGCTTCTTTAATAGCTTCACTTAAGAATAGGGAGACAATAACTACTGCTGTTAAAGGTTTAGGCATAGGGCAAACGCATCTTATTTCTGAAAAAGCGAGTTGATGTAGTAAAGCTTTGAAAGCGTGCCTGTTTTTCATCTAATTTCTGGTTCATAACCACCTATTAATCTTTGAGTAATTTGTGTCACCCGTTCTCTTATGGTAGGGTCTTGAATTTTATTCCGTAAGGGTTTAAATCCAATACCCGTGAATGAATTTGGCTTCTATCTCTCAAATCCTCTTGGTGGGCTAATTCTGGGCTTTTTTCCGAATGGTAGGCGTTGGCTCCCACCGCAGTTTCTGCATCACTATAGAGCGATGGTGCAGCGCCCGCGTTTCGCCATAAGGAACGGCGAATTTCCAGATAGCGGTGAAGATATTCTGTGAGAACCCCATGCAACATCAAATCGCGAGCAGCTTGAAAAGGGCAGTTTTGTGAGTTTGTTAGTGCCAGTAGACCCAAGGTAACAGAGCGGTCAGGTTGAAATCAAAGCATTTCACTAGGCTACAAACTCAGATAATAATCCTGACATATCCAAAACTCGCTCAGACCATACACGGGATTGTTCTGCAATTTCAGCACGCACTGTTTCATTCTCCCAAATATGATCCCAAATCGATTCCCACCGTGCCAATTGAATTTGAATGTTGACCAATTCCTCAGCTTGCTCAGGTTCTATCTCTGCTGCTGTCCACTCAATAAACCACGTTGTTTCTGAAATTACGCTAACTACTGCTTCTTTATGAGCAACTTGGGCAAAAGACCTGATGCGAGATAAGTTAGACGCTATATCTCCTAAGCGAGTTGATGTAGTAAAGCTTTGAAAGCGTGCCTGTTTTTCATCTAATTTCTGGTTCATAACCACCTATTAATCTTTGAGTAATTTGTGTCACCCGTTCTTTTATGGTAGGGTCTTGAATTATCATTGAGCGATTATTTTGGCTAGGGCGAATGTTAATAATTGATTCATAAGCCATAGTTTGAGTGTAAGGCATCCAGTCAGCACCCCAAATGTCTTTCTGACGACTACCATTTGCTAATAGAGCTACTTCGCATTCAGCGTGTTTCTCTCCACCTCCTGCAAGGACACCTTGTTGTATATCTACTGCTATTTTGATATAAAGTTCCAAAGTTTGCAGCATTTGTTCAATTTGTTCGGGAGTAGCAGGTTCCTGAATAATAAGTATCAAATATTTACCTGATTTAGGTAGAGATAAGTACGATAACCGTGATTGTATGTTTTATAACAGAGTAGCAACATCAGTTCATAATCCTGGTTTTTTTCAAAGCCAGGAGAGTTCAAACTTGCATCAGCTTAAGTAATATTATATTCTAAAAAAAGTCAATCAATTTTGGATTTTAGATTTTAGATTTTGGGTTTTAGATTGTGAAGAGATATCTCAATTTTAGATTTTAGATTAGGAGGAACTCTAAACAAACACCTAACCCCTGCTCCTAACTAACTCATAACCAATCCAAAATCTAAAATTCGGTCATGGTGGTGATCTTTACTATGTTCGTATTACATTACCCCTTCATCCTAGTGTTGGTGATGACCGTAACTAGTTGTACTGTCTAATCTTACCCCTGTTAACTCTTAGTAGCGGTTACGTCCACCGCTCCCACCGTATCCCCCTCGATTGCCACCAGAGGGACCTCTGTTTTCTTTAGGCTTAGCTTTGTTAACTTTCAGGTCACGACCCATCCATTCCGCACCATCAAGAGCTTCAATCGCTGCTGCTTCTTGTGCATCTGTTTCCATTTCCACAAACGCAAAGCCACGCAGACGGCCTGTTTCTCTGTCTGTAGGTACTTGAACCCGTTTTACAGTCCCATGTTCAGCAAACACACTTCTGATGTCATCTTCCGTAACTTGATAAGACAGATTACCTACATAAATTGACATCGTTTTTCTCCAGAATTATTAGTGTCTAGAGATTTAAATTTCGGAGAGAAGCCTGTGAATATGCTAAAAACGGGTTGGAGCTTTACTTTTAAAATTACGCTTGAGATTAACAGGCAAGCTTTTCTTTGTCCAGGCAAAAGTCCATTAATCAGCCGTTCAGAGTATACTCAAAACAAACACTGTCACCGAATTAACTCTCGTTTTCTAGGATGACATAGAATGGTCTCCTCTTAGACCGGGAAAATAAAGAATTGACTGGGACCAAACTCGTCATAGTACTTATGTCGATTAATACTCTACCTCCAGGCATTGGATACTGATTTCCAGCCTCTTTTGTGTCGAGGTTCAATTTAATTACTAGAACCTTGACGCTTAAGGAGTTTTGGCTTGGGTATTGGGGTAGTATTTTCAATCATTCTCTGGTCTTCAATTTTTGGCTTGGGTATTGGCTTAGGTGATGGAGTGGTATTTTCAGTAGTTGTATAGTCTTGAATAACTTGAGCAATTGACTGGATTTGCTGTATTGTTAAACACACGGAGGAATTAACCATCGTTTGCAGTAGAGCAGGTACACCTTGAAGAACTGGTACTGAACAATTGTTAACTCCTAACCATTTAGCAATAGGAAACACCACAGGAGCATAAACAAAGTTATCAGGGAGGTTAGGAATTACAGAATTAATCCATTGGCTAAACATCTTTTGATGGTAAGCACTTTGAGAAGTAGGGCTATCGGAAATTGCCACCCAATTACTACCTTCTCTTCGCTTCCATTTATCGTTGTAGGCACTAAATGAACCTTTCCAAGTTTTGATTTCTAGGAGGAAAACGCCGCCAGTTCCGATAATTATGTGGTCTATCTCTGTTAAATTACCTGGTTTACCAGCAGGAATTAAAGCATTATTAAACATTACCCAAGTGTCTGGGAGTTGTTGTAAAATCAGGGATACCCCGCATTCACCCATACTACCCTTGAATTGATTTTTGGCTTGGTTAAATTCATACATGAATGAACCGATTCCGCCTAATATACCATTGCCTAGTACTTGGTGAATTTCTTCGTGTTTAGCGGCTTTCTTAGCAGTTATCTTCTGTTGGAATGCTGATCTTAATGTTGCTGACTGTTGTAAGGTTCTCATATTAGCTACTATTTAGCTACTATACTTTTATTAATTTATGTATAAGTTACCACTTTTCTAAGCACAACGACAACTTTCGGCTCTTCCCAAATTTTGGTGAAGTTGAGTGACAATGTAATTATAAGTATCAATTAATCTAAGTGACAATGGCTAGAGTCCCAATAGGTACGCCAGGGGTTTTAAGGGTAATTCCAGTGGAAACAACTGTTAGATAGTGAGATCCTGTTGGGAGTGCGATCGCGGAGTTTGGCAGTGCGAACAGGCCATTAATTGAATTATACTTACCCAAGTATAGGAATCCTACTTAAATCAAGAGCCGATAATTTATCAACCCCAACTATGGAACCAAATCAGTACTAATACTTATGAATAAGCCAATTCCTGAAAAATTATCTAGCCAAATCGACGCCGGGGTTAAACTCGCTATTGCTCAAGCGATTGAAAGACACCGCCGTTTAGGGGAATCTATTAGCATTTGGCAAGATGGCGAAGTTGTTACATTAACCGCCGAACAAATTCCTCCTCTTGATTCGACTGTTAGTCATGGCGAAACGCCCGCGCAAAGCGCGCACCAGTTTGAGCAAGCAGGATTTGTCAATCAATTTTGGATGCAAGGATTTTAGGTTCTTCCGGTATTTTTATGGTGAATTAGTAGTAAGTAACCGAACAGAAATATTTACAAACTAATATCTGGTCTTATCTAGACTGGATAAAGGATTCCAGCAAGAGAGTTTGTGTAATTAATTCTGTTCAAGTACTTAAAGTGCCAATTTAATAGACTGCGTAATCGAAAATTCTCGAAGTTACGAAAGCCATATCGACGTCTTTTAATTAACTTAAGTTTATTATTAATTCCTTCTACTGTACCATTTGTAGTTCCACCATCAAAATAACCTATTATTTCTCCAAACCACCTAATTATTGTGCCTGTACTTTTCGGAAAATCTAATCGGGCATCATGTATCCAATCCAAATAGTGGATCTACCGTACTTGTTATGCTGAATTAGTGGAGCAGGGGAGAGATTGATCTGTTCTCCCCTAATCTAAAAATATCTATTACCACTTAGGACCATTGCCCACCCAAACTTTTGATACCTACCGTATGTACAAAGTTGTCAATTATGCCCTCCCACACCGTCACCTACAGCCCTGCATATACCATCGTCCCCACCTACGAATGCTTTAATCGCTGCACCTACTGCAACTTTCGCACCGAACCAGGTAAAAGTCCCTGGATAACTTTGGAAACAGCTCACAGAATTTTGCCAGAACTCCAAACCCAAAATGTCTGTGAAATTCTCATCCTCAGTGGTGAGGTGCATCCTCACTCACCCAGACGGGAGGCATGGCTACAGTTGATTTATGATCTCTGTGCGTTAACCTTAAAAATGGGACTCCTACCCCACACCAACGCGGGTCCTCTCAGTTGGGTGGAGATGGAAAAACTCAAGCAGGTAAATGTCTCAATGGGTTTGATGTTAGAACAGTTAACGCCAAAGTTGCTGGACACAGTTCATCGACATGCGCCGAGTAAACTACCAGAGGTGAGGCGACAACAATTAGCATGGGCAGGTGAGTTGCAGATTCCCTTTACCACAGGCTTACTCTTGGGAATTGGCGAAACTCTAGATGATTGCAGGGAAACCTTGAGGGCCATAGCCAACTTACATCATCGCTACCACCACATTCAAGAGGTGATCTTACAACCCCACAGTCCAGGAAATCAGCAAACCTTGACAGCACCACCCTTTAACCCCCACCAACTGCCAGAAATTATCGCTCAAGCACGGCAAATCCTACCAGGGGATATCACCATTCAAATTCCAGCCAACCTAGTGAAAGATCGGGGTTGGTTACTAGCTTGTCTAGCTGCTGGTGCCCGTGATTTAGGCGGCATTGTCCCCAAAGACGAAGTTAACCCGGATTATCCCCACCGACAAATCCATGAATTAAGCGAAATCTTACAATGTGGGGGGTGGAAGTTAGCACCACGCCTACCAGTGTATCCACAGTTTGATCACCTTTTGGTAGGGGAGTTAGCAGCAGCAGTCAGGAGGTGGCGCAGTAGTCGCCTTTCCACCTCAAGCTGATCCCCTCCCTTCGGAAAATACTGTTTACAAGCAGCGTTAACTGTCTTAATCTACCATAGCCTGCTTCGGTTTTTATTGAATTGACGAGCACTAATTGAATCATGCTTGTAGACTATTTGACTAGTAAATTCCTCGCGGATAGCTGGCGGCGTTCACTTAAGTCTCTTTGCCCTATCCTGTTTGTAATTTCCTTGGTGACAGTATTAATCGTCAACAACCTTACCCCCGCAACTGCCCAAATTCCTAGACAGGAGATCCGTGGGGTGTGGATGACTAACAATGACTTTAACACCCTCAAGAGTCATTCCAAGGTACTAGAAGCAGTAACCCAACTACGGCGGTTGAACTTCAATACAATCTATCCCGTTATCTGGAACTCTGGTTACGTTCTGTATCCTAGCACTGTTGCTAAAAATGCAGGAATCCAACCCTTTGTTTTTCGTGGGGATGATGGACAGGATATCCTCGCCGACTTAATTGAGCAAGCCCATCGTCAGGGTTTACTGGTAATTCCCTGGTTTGAATTTGGTCTAATGGCTCCCCCGACTTCGGAACTAGCCTCAAATCACCCCCATTGGTTCACCCAAAAACAGGATGGTAGCCAAACCTCCATTACCCAAGCCGGGGAAGTAATGTGGCTCAATCCCTTTTATCCCCAAGTTAGGCACTTCATCACCAAACTGATCCTGGAACTCGTCAGTAAATACAACATTGATGGAATTCAGTTTGACGACCATATGAGTTTGCCCCAGGCATTTGGCTACGACCACTACACCTTGAGGTTGTACACCCGGGAAACCCAGAACAGTCTCCCAAGGAACCCCGAAGCTCAAGAGTGGATAGACTGGCGAGCTGATCACATTACAGCCTTCATGGAACATCTTACCCAGACTATTAAGGCTGAAAAACCCAACCTGATTATCTCCGTTGCTCCCAATTATTACGATTTTGCCTACAAGTTTCAACTCCAGGACTGGCTAACTTGGGTACAACTAGGAATTGTTGATGAGCTAGTTGTACAGGTGTATCGTCCAAATCTGCAAGATTTTACTAACATCATTTCCCGGCCAGAAATTCAAAGAACCCAAAAAATCATTCCCACTAGCATCGGGATTATGGCTGGGTTACGCAATAACCCAGTCCCCATGGCACAAATTCAGTCCCAGGTGAGGGCAACCCGAGAACGGGGACTAGGTGTAGTCTTCTTCTACTATGAAAGCCTTTGGAACTCTGCCCCAGAAACCCTTACTCAACGGCAAGCTGGGTTTCAATACCTTTTCCCCTATCCTGCACTCCGGGCTAGGTTGTAGGTATCTTAGGGATCAGGATTTGTGGGGTCTGGTGGTGGTGCAGCCGATGAATCTGGAGGAGGGGGTTTTATCTGTGTCTGCAGGGCTTTACCTAAAACGTAGGAACTGCTACTGATGCCCAGTAAACCCAAAATCTGATCTGGAATTGAGGGAAAGTTAGGGGGTTGGCCGCTAGTAATAATTAAAACTAAACTCATGGAAATCACAAAGGTGAAGATCATCAGCTGAAACCGCGCCAAACTTGCATCACCTGAACTTTCACTGATCAGCTTTTCCAGATTAATTCCCCGGTGATTTTTTTTATTCCAGGTGCCGTCCCAAATAAATACCAGGATAAAAACTTCTAAAACAGCAATAAAAATGGTTATTAAACTGCCAACAATCAACCCTAGAACAGGCAATAACTGGTTAAGATTTGAACTCACTTATGACCTCCGTGTTTTAATAACGCTAGTTAATTTACTCCACAGGTAGATAAAGTGGCTCCCTCCCAAGATAAAAAGGTATTCTGTACGGATATTTGGTAAGGCACATTTACCACCTGCATTGCAAATCACTAGGTTTTGTCTCACCTGCACTAGGTAGACAACCACAAGTATCAAAGTCAAGAGCAGAACTTGTAATCTTTCCGGTGTATAAACCCGATCACCTGTACTACTAAACAGTAATCCACTTAGATTGATTTTCTTTTTGAGCAATAGGAAAAATACAGAGGACATTAGCCCCACCAGAAATAACCAAATCTCAAATTGAATAAATTTAGATAGGCAACCTAAATTAGCTAGTATGTCCACAATATGTTCTCCATTTTTCCAAAAAACGTCAGGAGTTCAGCAGGGTTTTGATTTTAGCCAGCATTTTACAAGTAATATTGCCTTTTATACAAGAGGTTATAGAAAAATTATTTACTTCTCAGGAAAGTTGATGTTTCTTCAATTCTATTTACTTAGTATAGAAGTGTTACATCTACGGTCCACAGACAGTATTAGCTAAAACAAAAATTCATCCCACACTGCCCTTCTCCTAGCGGAGACGCTGCGCGAACGGGTCAGATGTGGGATGAATTTTTGGGCGATGACGAATTGACCACTAACCGAATCAAGCCATAGGGTGGAAAGGGGGAGGGGTCGATGAGGAATCGCCATCTTTGGGTCGATCTTGGGACTCAATGTACTGTTTGAGAGTTGATATAGTTACACCACCACAACTGGCGAGAAAATAAGAACCATTCCAAAAAACATTTTTGGT
>Ga0209208_10010706_pt1 | contig 11852 bp, 10 predicted proteins | sample S1TSphfallax_3_FD_187694 | JGI IMG/M metagenome (GOLD analysis project Ga0209208, IMG submission 187694) | Host-associated microbial communities from peat moss isolated from Minnesota, USA - S1T2_Fd - Sphagnum fallax MG (SPAdes) (version 2) | ecosystem: Host-associated > Plants > Peat moss >...
CCTTCCCATTTGTATACATCACAAGGACACAACCTTTTCCAAACCACTGCCACAAAATGTGGCACAGAACTTCTTCAACCTATCCACGAGCTTCTCGTCCTCTCTCTCTCTCTCTCTCTCTCTCTCTCTCTCTCTCTCTCTCTCTCTCTCTCATTTCCAGCCAACAACAAAATGCGAAATTCGCTCTAGACCACCACCCATACAGACATTGCTGCATACCCAACTCATCAAAACTCAAAACCCAAAACGCACACAACACACATACACACAGAGATAAGTACAGGAATTGATGAAGAAATCAGACCTGATTTCCAAGAATTGTTTGTTTGTTTGTTGCTGCAGCCTTTGTGGTAAGAATCCAGAGTGCGGGTCTTTGGTGGGGCACAGGGAACCACCACCAACACCACCACCACAAGAAGGAAGGAAAGAGGAGAGGAGTTGAGGGAAGGAAGAAGATAGTACTACAACAGGGAAGATTATCTATTCTTCACATTGTGGGGTTGATGAAATCCCTGCAACCAGCAATTCTGTTGTAGTCCTCCTCCTCCTTCATCATCATCATCATCATCATCATCCCCCCTTGTTAGTTCTCTTTCTCAACAAATGCCCACAAATGGTCTGTGTTGTGTGTTGTCCCACCCTAGGGATTGGTTGGTTGTGTTCAGTCTTGGCCGGGTACCTGCTTTGGTGGATCAGAACCCTCAGCTCCGGTTAGTAAGAATCCGCAGTTCCAGTTAGGGAGAACCAAACTGGAATCCGGACCCAAAACCACAAGTGGGATTTTTTTATTAATTCTCAAAACATAGACCTAGAACTGGGTTCCCAATTCTATTGAAGTGTGGAACTTCCCAATTCTATTGAAGTGTGGAACTGGAATCCAGAGGTTCTTTCTTTCTTCATAAGAGTAAAGAACCGCCCAACTGTGGTCCTGTTGTCTGGCTAAAGGATGATGGTTGGATGTGTTGTCTGACTACAAGACCAAAAAGAGGTGTGTGTGTGTGTCTTTGGGGGAGATGGCTTATCCTTTGATAGTGTGGTGCTGATGAAAGAAAGCCTTGCAACCCTCAATTTGTTATCAGATCCTCATCATGTTCTTTCTAGATGTGGTTGATATCAAAATTGCGGGTTCTGAGCTTTTTAGCAGAATGTACATGGCCCCCTATTTGATTTCCAATCATTTCCACTCTCTCCCTCTCTCTCTCATGCAAACTTTCCAAACTTTATTAGAAAAAAGTGCAACCACAAACAAAGGAAAAATAGAAGTAATGAGGGACTAGAAAAAGGATGTGGTCCCCAGTTTTATTTTATGTTATGTTTTTTCTGAATGTTGTCAATTAAATGTCAACCTAAAATACAAAAAATAATTAAATAAATAAAATAAACTATTTTAATTTTTTTTACAAAAATTGTCAACCTAAAGAAAAAGTGTTGAACTACCAACAGCATGTAAGATCTAGCACAAGTGCGAATGGGTAATGTCCATTATCATCTCTATTTTTCCCCTTCTCATCTTCATTATCCTAAATGAAGGGGAGTGGGTCCACACAGGAACGGGTGGGAGGAGATGAAGCAGATTTGTTGGCTCCGCCCCTGGGGAAGAGAGCTAGGTATGCATTGGTTCAGGATTTGGGCATAAAATTTTGTTCAAACTTGACTCAATGTGTGATTGACATTTGGAGTACTATGTGTGCATATGATAAATGAGCATGTTTCGTAGATGTGCATGCACTTACACGAGAATTTCTAGATCCACAAAGCAAAGTTTTTAATTTGAGCCTTTCCTAGTACATTTCTATTGATAGGCCAGATTCATTACATCATGACCTACTTGTTTTTAGTTCCTTCCTATTCTTTTGCATTTACTTTTGTGTGGATACATGAAGAGCAAAGAAAAATGTTTTTTTCCCTCGCACATACATGAACAAAGGGCACAACTAGGTAATGTGCAAGAACCCTATCTAAGAGCTCTACACATTGAGCTCTTACTTCACTCAAGAAAACTAACAAAACTAATTCAGATCACCAAATTCAGCAATTTCATAGGTTGTAACTCATAGCATTCTTTCTTCACACCTACACACAAAGCCTATTTAACACCCTGTGAATATTAGGGGAAGTTCACACCAATATTGTTGAGTTATACCTTTAAATTTGGATATGAATATGGATAGTACCTAAATATGAATGTATTCATATTTTAAATTATGTTTTTTTCATTATCCACCATTATTCATATTCAACGAAACTTTATAAGTGTTAATTGATCTCTATGGATATTCAATAAATATTTCTAACATATTTCTATTCATATCTGATGTTTAATGGTATTATGTTTTTTTGGATATGGATAGTGGGTTTATACATATTCATTAAAAATAATTATTGGCTATTTGAATATCATAGCTAGGGTTTAGGGACTTGAGACAACAAAGGAGTGGAGCAATCACACTCAACATCATTATTTTGATACTCATTTGCTATTCCATCGCAAAGCATTTCAAATATATTTTGGTTGACTAATTTAAACCAAAAACTAGTGCAATCTAAAACAAATTCTATTTTATTGCATATATCATAAATATTTTTTTTAATTTTTAAATTCAAATATTATTAAATTAAATTAAATTTCTGAAAATTAAAATATAAATCCCAAACATAAAAACTAAAATCCAAAATTAAATCCAACACATTTTGCAAGTGTATAATTTTGAAACATGTTGTGAAAGTGCCCAAGTTGACTCCCCTTATTGTGTTTTCACCCTTGCTTGAAACTCTAACATCTCATTTCACTCCCTTGCTTGAAATTCTAGCATCTCATTTCACTCTCATTTCATCATGTTCTTCCATTAACACAAGTAAAAATCTTCGTATTGTGTTTTATTTGGTGTATCACCTTGGTGATTTCATCTTTTGGTGGCATTATTTTGTTTTTTCAAGTGTGTCATGCTCTTATTCCCATGATTTGTTGTTACACATTGCTTTTGTCTTCTTTTGCTACTTGAAACTCTAATTTGTTGTGTTTTCTATTACATAGGTTAAACATTTTCCTATCATGTTCCTCTATTGTGCATCCCCATTGTTTTCATTATTATTACTATAGTGAATAATTGATCTAATGACTTGCACACCAATTGCAAGCCAAATTTAACTTGAAGCAATAGTTGAAAATGAAAGTACAATTGGCACTACGTCATGGGTACCTAGGCTGAAAATATTGAAAGCCCATGGGTCCCCAAAAAGTCCTCATCATTCATCTATGATATTTTATTATTATTTATATTATTTTTGAAAAAGAAAAATAGAGGAATTTTTGGTCATTCTCCCACCTTTCACAAAATTATTATCTTTTAAATCTTAAGCACAATAATAAAAAGAAATCATCTATTTCTTCTAATTGTAAAACTGGGGGGGAGGGGGGGGGTTTGGCCATTTTTTTCCAAAGCTATATTTTAACTTTTGGTTGATAAAGGAATTCTTTTAACACTTCATATACAATTATTTCAATTTATTTTTTTCTAGGAACTTCATTTTATGATCTTTAATATGTTTGACTCTATTCTTACAAGGAATTTCAATTGTAGTTTATCTAAAGGATATAAGTCAAATAATTATTCTACATTTTTTCTTGATTTTTAAATCATAAAGTTCATTTGTTTTGAAGAAGTGTTGATTTTCTCTTAGAATTTATACACCAAGTAGGTCTAAAAATTACAAAATCACTTCCATAAAACCCAATTCATTGAAGGGTTCCCACTGGAACCATGAGTATGCCCAAATTTCCTTGAAATATTTATTTATTTATTTTCAATGAAAAAACTTAATATTTAATAACTCTTGCATTGTACATGTGAAATTAAACATTATGAAACCACTTCAGTGCACCCCTATTTCCAATAATATTCAAAAATGCAACAAGGGACATTCTAATTTGGGAGCTCTCAAGGTGACAAAATTAAATAAACAAACTACCTTATTAATAAGATGATTTATCTTTATAACATTAGTGCAACATTTGTGCATTTATGTATATATTATAATATTGTTTCAGGTTCAGCAATAATTGTCTTATTTTTATAATGTTAATTTGTTTTCTAATTACTTGCCTAAAATGTTGAAAGTTTAAAATTTTACCTACAAATGTGAATGCCAAAATTTTGAGAACTTGAAACAATTGTGTAGGTTGTATTTAATGTTTATTGTGTTCTTTGTTTTTTATTTAGTATAAACTAAAATGTAGGTGACTTACCAATCACATACTTACCTATGTTTAACAACAATTCCAATGTGAACACAACTCAAATAATGACATGTAAAAGATCTCATGCAATATATTGGGAGGGTGGTTTAATCCATAATATTTTTTCCTAACACTAAAAGTCATTTATGTTTCTATGTGAATTGATACACATTTTATAAAAAATTGTTCTTTTGCCTAATGGAAGAATCGATATTTGTTAGCATTTCAATCATTGTTGTTTGCAAGGGAAGTGTTTGAGGAGGTTTAATGGAGATTCCTTGTGATTGGGGTCATATTGTATGGAAATCGTTTCCCTTTTTTTCAAATGGCATGCAAAAAAAATAAGGGGCAACTTGTTGAGAAAAGTAAAAATATATTTTATTTAAATGTAAATACAATGCCAATAATTTATTTTGAGAATATTTTGAAAATATATTTAGAATATACCTAAAATATGTTTAAAATATGCCATTATTTCATAGCATATTAAAAAATATCCTTTTGTCTCATATGCTTTTTAAAATATACAAAGGGTCACCTCCCCAAGGGTCATACACATGAAGATATTGATGGATGATTTGGGTATTTGTCAAAAAAATTTGAAAAAAAAAAAACTACATTTTGGCAAATTTGATGAAGATTTTCATGGTTTCATAGAAATGACCTTTCATTTCATAGTGAATTCAAAAGAGTTGAGATTTTGAAACTTGGGTCATAAGTTATGTAAAAGATGGCCCTAAAACTTTGGTACAACATAATAGTATACACCTTTTTAGATTTTTGTTGATTCATTTGGTTGGCCTATGATGTAATACAAAATTTCACTCACAAATAATGTTTAAAGTCCCATGTATGGACCTCCAATCGAATTGTGAAAAACTAATCCTTTGATGGATCACCAAAGTTGCCTATTGGAGTCCCAAACCTTATTCCATATCACCCAATTTGGGGCAATGATGCATTGAGTTATGTATAGAAATAAAAGTTTATCATTATAGGACTATCCAAATATGTGGAATTTTGGAAGTAAGGCATTGAGCAAAACACAACTTATGCAATAAAGATGATTTCATATTTGAATATTGGGAGGATATTTTATTGGATTTATCAAAATTGTTGCCTCCTAAAAGTTCCACTATTGTGGAGGGCTCTTGGCCTTCAAGCAATTGAAGGTCTAATTATGTTAAAATTGTATATGTTGCCATCCACAATGGAAGTTGTTAATTCAAAAGACCTAGTCATGCATCATTATTGTGGGCTCGAAAACTTGAAGCCTTTTCCAACATACAACCCATTTAAAGATCTCAATAATGAAAATTTTGTTTTCGTGATGCCACATGATTTTTTCCTTATTCCTATGTGGACAGGAAAAACACAAAATGATGTTGTCAAAAATGATCAAACTAAATTCCAAAATTTTTAATTAAATAAAGTCAAGTCCAAAACAAAAAGGTTTTCTATTTTGTTGTGTGGATATGGTGATACACCCCAAGCTCCTTGATGGACTCAACTGTGAACCTAAAGATGAAGAGAGCGGAAGGGGAAGGAGTTGGGGGGACATTCCTTAGTTCACAGCACTTTAGCTTGCAAACCCAAGGCTAGGATTACGACATGTGGGATTAGGGCATCAAGGGAAATTGAACACAAGATAACAATTAAATAATGTAAAAAGGGGAAGGTTCAAATTTGGGGCAAGTTGTCACTTCCTTCTCACCCCTTTTTGTTTATGTGTGACCCCTTCCCATTTATCACACTAGGTGAGTGAAATTTGGGAAGGCAAGACTCAAAACTCCAAGGAATCGAGAGTCTCACCAATAGAAATTAGCTAAAGTGTAACCACCATGTTTGTGACTACATGTGATTATTAATCATTTGCAACTATTTTGGTTTTCATCCTTCCATATGAATAACATGTAATTTGGTTTTCATCCAAGAATAATAATTTATGTCCCATTAGTTGCAAATGTGATCAATTTAGTTGCAATTTTATAAATATAGAAAGGTGTATTTTTTGTATTCTAAAGAAAATAATTGTGTATATAAAATTTATAAATGTATATTTTGAATACATATTAAATTTTTATCTAAATGTTTGCTAAATATATTGTGCCCATATTAATTTATCCAAGTTATTATACTTCTTACAATTACTACAAATGACATTTCTTATATTATTATTATTATTTTGTAATTACATATAATAGAAAATAAAATTTCATATTATCTTTGATTTAAAAAATTAGATAATATTATTTTATTACGTAATGATTATGGTGATAGTAATATGATAGGAAAATTAATAATATAATTACTGAAATTAAAACCATTATGCCTACTAAAATTATAATTATAATCGTAATTACTATTATATATTTATAATTTACAGAAGCTATAAAAATTGACATAATAATAAAAATAGAACTAAAAAAATAATTAACCAATGTAAGTTAATATTTCCAATAATAATTTTATTGTATTTTAAAAATTATTTAAAACTAAAAACGTAATTGTAATCAATCATAATAACTCTAACAAGTGAAATAATAATAAAATAGATAACCTACGCTAGCTACAAATTACATTATTACTATTATTATTATTATTATTATTATTATTATTATTATTATTATTTAAAGTAATCATTTATTATATGTAATTATTAATATATATTTTTAATCTTTTTTGTTTCAAATTTATAATTAATATTTATGAAGTGTTAATTAGGCAAAGGATTATAATAAATTACTGAAATATAATTTATTTTTATTATTTCATTATTTTATAATAAATATTGTAACAATTAGTAAAGAAATCCAATAAATTATTATATAAATGCAGAAAATATTTTCTGAAGGAAAAATACTAATTAGAAATATGAAATATTTATTGTAATAGTTCATAAATAGTTATAATAGTGAAGTAGCAATATGAATAATAAAAATAAAATAATTAACCATGGCTACCAATTAGCTACAAGAATTATTCAATTATTGTTATTTTTATTGCTAAATATTTTTATTGATATTTATTATTAACTATAAAAATGAAAAAAAATGAAAAAAATTATCATAAAATAGTTAGCTCAAGCCATGTTTTAATTATATAATTAAATTTCTAAAAATTATTACTTAATATTTATATTTAATAGTTAATGATTATTAATTATTGACTATTTCAGTTATTATATTAATTTATTTGGTTTAAAATATTAATTAATTAATGATTAGCTTGTTATTTCAATATTAACCAAATACTAGTTAATTGGTTGATAAATCATTATAGTTAATATTTAATTAAAATGACATATTATTACTCTTTATTTAGCTAATAAATTTAGTAATATTTAATATTTACTTAATAATATAATAGATTTATTGAATACATTATTGTTTAATTTTAAAATTATTGATGAGTATTGCTATAATAATTAGTTAGTTGGATGGTTTATTAATGAATTGATTAGTTTCTAGTTTAGTGTTAGTTAATCAATTAATAGATTAATTAATTAATTAATTAATATTTTACTCATTAATTAATTAATAATCCTATTATTTTATTTATTTATTTATTAGTTAATTAGTTAGCTAATTTGTTAGCTAGTCAAATAGTTAGTTAATCACTCATCTACATAATTATATATTTTCAAGATGAGAATGAAAGTGAGAACAAATGGGATAATTTTTTTGTTGCACAAATAGTTTGCAACAAAAAATGTAGAGTTGTAAATTACTTGGAATTAAAAAGTTTATCCCATATGTTTTAGCTTTCATTCTCATTTTGAAAAGTATATAAACAAGGTGTTTTGCCTTAAATTTTCATATTTAAAAACATGGGCATATGGGATGAGTTAATAAAAAAGGCTTAAACCAAAATAAATATAAATCTTCATGTGCTTACACCTAACTACCTCCATACCTTTTCACCTACCTACCCAAATAGGTATTTGGCATAGGTAAGTAAGAAGTTTCTATTTAAATAGGTGTTTAGTTTAAATGGGTAAATAAGGTAGGTACCTAATTGATTTAAATTTATTTTGGACAAATTCAATTAATATGCCACATGGCAAATTCTTATTACACCATGTGTCATAATCTAACATTATCTACATAAAAATTAAACATCATAGATTATTTCAAAATTATAATAAAAATATTTTTAATTATTAAAAGTTGAGACACATAACAACACATAATTTGTTCTCATTGTTCACCAAAAAAGTCATGTCCTAAATGCAAGTGACAATATGTATATGACTAGTCAAAGGATGAAGACTATTTCATTGATTTTCTCTTTCATCCAAAATGCTTTGTTGTTTGCAACTAATGTCAATGCGACTTGTCCAAGGTGACTATTAAAATTTTAGTTGCAAATGTCACTTGAGACTAAAAATTAATCATAAGCATCAATTGCAAAATGACCATTTTCTATGATCTAGACCTTCGATTTTCATTTATTCCATTTTGATGGAGGTGTTGCAAAGTATATAATACTCAAGTTTGTCGCATCCATAAACTGTGTGTGAGGAATGCAACTTGGGAAGATGCACATTGGCATCCCATGCATTTGCCTTAGGCTAATGAAAAGAATGTGAGCTAGGATGTGACTTGGGCTACCATCCCATTTGCCCCACCCTTGAATGAGTGATGCAAATGAAAAGATGTGAATGACTTGAACTCCATCCCTAGGTTAATGATCATGAGGTTGATGCATGTCACTCCCATTCCACATGGTGTCATGCTTTATGTCTTTTCACTTGAGTTTTAAAAAGTATGGGCCCAATGCAAATTTGGGGGAATTGGTGTAAGACAAAGAAAATGGTGTTTCATGGTGCTCCCTATAACAACTTGGCACAGCTTACATTCACCCCACATGGTGGACTCTTGACATGCCATTGGCCTAGTATGCAATGATAAATATTTGCATTTTTTTTTGGCAAGCTCATAATTGTCTAGTAGGTGTGAAAATTGAGTGGGCCAAATTTTGCTCACTTGTTATGAAAGTGTGGTCTTGTGGATAGACATGGACCAAATGGGTTCTCATGCATATTAGGGTCAATTGAATGTGACAAGATTCGATCTAACATTATTGCTCTTGATGTTCAAGGGGGGTGTTGAACCAAGCGTATACTTACTTGAAAAACACATGGATTGGATACAAATTTTGCACCTTACATTGCATTAGGGCAATGGTTAGGTGAATGGCATTGCAAGTCAACACATGTAATGAGTTTATGGGAATGTCGTGGTTACACTTGTTGCATTTGGAATTTGTTTAGGGGTAGTCAAATTGGTGATTGGTTGGGTTGGGTTGGTGGGGGGGGCAAAGGGAAGGTGGGAGTCAATCATTTTGGGAGTGGGCTTGGGGGTTTGGAAGGTTGGGGCTCTTTTGTAAACTTGGTTCATCCATGAACTTGATTCATTTAATTATCATTTATTGTTTAAAAAATTGATCATGTATTGCAAGTGCTTGAAATTATTTGGCAAATGGTTATTTGCCACTAGCATTATGTTGTGATATGGAGAATATCAATTATGTTTTTGCTTTAAATGTGTTCAATGTTACAACACAATGTAATAATATGGGCTTGTTCATGAACTTGGCTTGTCCACAATAAACTTGTCCTTTTGTCCTTTTCGTTGGTAAAAATGTTTTGGGTGGGTGAAGGGGGGTGTTGGTGATGGGAATCAATTGGGGAGCGAGAATTAGTTGGGGGTGGGAATCGGGTTGAAGGTTTATGATTTTGTGTTATAATTATGTGTTCCATGTGTTTTGAATATCTTCTCTTTTTTTGGTTCAATTTTACATTTATTTTTGGCATTGTGACTTGAGTTCTATGTTTAGTGGTTGTATTTTTCAATGTTGATAAAATGTCCACATCCAATCCACCATGCAAGGGTGACCATGGTGACATAGGACACTACCAAAGTTGGTGAAAAGGTTCAACACCCAAATCTTGGACTTCTAACTAGCATAGTTAGTTTGGACTGAGGCCAAATGTGTTATTTAAGTGAGTTTAATGTTTGAGGTGAGCATTAATTTGAATGTTTAGGTCCTTTATGCAAAAATTAAAAGCAAGTATTGGAATTTGATAAATTCAAAAAACATGGCCAAAAATTGCACCATGTATTTTTGTTCCACTTGTGAAAAGGAGCTTTTGCAATCTACCAAACAAATTGAAATACAAAACCATGAAAAATTCATTTATGATTTTTCAAGCTTCAAGAGATTACATATGTTTTCAAGCAATTACATATTGATGTGTGAATTTCTTTCACAATTACATTGATGTTTTTTAATAACATATATTTTTTCATGTTTTAAACCAAATTTGATGGGATTAAATACAAGTTTTTGCAATTTTTTCCTCTAAGACCTCTATGATATGATATTTGATTGCTTAGAACGCATAATTTTCAATGGTGAATTCTCATCCTCCTTATCCATTTTTAACTCACCAACTTCATTCCATTGTAGATTCTATGGTGGAGTTCAAAGTACTTGTTTGTTTCCTTCATCCGTTGTTTGCCCCATCAGTATCCTATCAACAAATGGCAATCCATTTTTTTGGAATACTTCATTTTCTGATATGCTCTAATAACTCATTTTTCATTTTTGCGAATAGAATCACATATGGATATCAAACAATTGAAATATTGAAATTTAAAAATATATATTAATCCCATAATTCTAGGATTTCAAGGACCTATCAAAGACTTTAACAAAATGTCTTTTTCCAACACACTTATGCTCGTTTGAATGAAAAACTTGTTCAAACATTTTTTGTGAAATCACATGAATCAAACTTTTCAATTGTAATTGAAATAGTACAATCAATTCACTCAAAAATAAAATAAAAATGGTTATATAAGTTTAATTACTAAAAAATATTTAAATTTTTTGACATGTAATGACATTCAATTCATAGTAAGGAAAAAAAATCAACAAATAAAACTTAGAATGCAACATTGTTTTTAAACGTCTATAAAATAATGAAAATTGTGGTCATCAAAAACCTATATCCAAAAATAAAAATTGTCAATGAGATGATTAGTTATGTACAAAACATTTCACTAACAAATTCACATTGGATTCAACATGATAAATTACTGCACTCACCTATTAACAATTAAAGCTTCATGCTACTACACATTACTATTGACAATCAACTATTTTCTTTTTTTTAATGTTTTCATATATTTATGTCAATGCCAAATTTAATGTAAATTAATATACATTTCATGGACATGAAAAAACACATGTTAATTTGATTTTTTATATCCATGTTGGTGGAGAGGAAAAATGAATGGGATAGTTATAAAATGAAGGCAGTTATTAGGAAAGGTGGAAGATAGTTATTTTTAAAAAAATGAATAATTAGGCTTGAAAATGAGGTAGTTATTTTTGAAATTGTCTTTGGAATGGTTAATGAATGACCATATGAAGAATTCCAAAATATTTTCCATATACCAATTTTGATTACTCATCATTGGAATTTAATTAATTTGAATGAAATCGTTAGAAGACAAACCTCTTGAAAGTTTATCCAAAATGTGATACCAAAAATACCCATATTCATAAACTTTTAGTTTCATCATTTCATATGAGAATCAAACAC
>Ga0209208_10010707_pt1 | contig 11851 bp, 20 predicted proteins | sample S1TSphfallax_3_FD_187694 | JGI IMG/M metagenome (GOLD analysis project Ga0209208, IMG submission 187694) | Host-associated microbial communities from peat moss isolated from Minnesota, USA - S1T2_Fd - Sphagnum fallax MG (SPAdes) (version 2) | ecosystem: Host-associated > Plants > Peat moss >...
CATGTGAGACGACGCTTGCGCGACGAAATCCATGACGCCAACGACGATGATCAACAACGAAGTGCCCCCGAACTGGAATGGAATGCTCGGGTTCACCATACGAATGACTTCAGGCAGCAGACACACGATCATGATGTAGAGCCCGCCCCACAGCGTGAGTCGGGTCAGCACCTTGTCGAGATAGTCGCCCGTCTGCTGGCCGGGGCGGATGCCGGGAATGAAGGCACCAGCCTTCTTGAGATTCTCGGCCGTATCGCGGGCGTCATAGACCAACGCGACGTAAAAGAACGCAAACCCGATGATGAGGGCCGCGAACAAGATGAGGTGCAGCGGTTGCCCGATGCTGAGCATGGATGCGATCTGCTGCAGGCCCCGTTGAAATGCATTCGGCGTCGGCGACCGGCCGAAAAACTGGGCGATCGTGGCCGGGAACACCAGCAGGCTCGAGGCGAAAATCGGCGGAATCACGCCGGCCATATTGAGCTTGAAGGGCAGATGCGTGCTCTGTCCCTGCATCATGCGCCGCCCCACCTGACGCTTCGCATAATTGACCTGGATCTTGCGTTGCGCACGCTCGACGAATACGCAGAACAAGGTCACCAGGACCACCGCGACGACGATCATGAGTACGACCAAGGGGTTCATCTCGCCGGAGCGCACCATCTCGAGCGTATTGCCGATGGCGCGCGGCAAGCCCGCGACGATGCCGGCGACGATGATCATGGTGATGCCGTTGCCGATGCCGCGCTCGGTGATTTGCTCCCCGAGCCACATCACGAACATGGTTCCGGTGACGATGGACACGGTGGCGACGAACGCCGCGCCGAATCCCTGGAAGGCCGCCAGAAACACCGTCCCGTAGCGCGTGTATTGCATCAACTTGCGCCGGCCCGATTCGCCGTCCTTGCGGATCTGCGCCCACGGCGGATACACCATGGAAGCCATCTGAATGATGATGGAGGCCGTGATATACGGCATCACGTTGAGCGCGAAGATGCTGAAACGCTGCAGCGCGCCGCCCGAGAACATGTTGAACATCCCGAGCAGCGTGCCTTGCTGCGTCGAGAAGAAGGTGGCGAAACGCACGGCGTCGATGCCCGGCACCGGAATGAACGTGCCGACCCGATACACCACCAATGCACCCAATAGAAACCACAAACGCTTGCGCATCTCGGCAAAGCGCGTCATGTCTCCGAGTGCCGAGGCGGCGTTGGTGCTGGAAGTGGCCACTCTGGTTCTCGTTAAACGGCGAAGCTGCCGCCGGCCGCTTCGACGGCGCTCTTGGCGCCCTTCGTGGCGGTGATCGCCTTGTCGTTGATCGCGAAGGCCTTCGTGACCTCGCCCGACAGGATGATCTTGACGATTTTGGTCTGTTCGGACACCAGATTCGCCGCGATCAGACCGGCGACCGTGACCTCGGCCGTCTGCACGCGCATGAGATCCGTGAGCGTGAGTTCGGCGCGCGACGCCTTCATGTGCGACCGGAAGCCAATCTTCGGCAACCGACGCTGCAGGGGCATCTGGCCACCCTCGAATCCGGTCTTGTGATATCCGCCCTTGCGCGCACGCTGGCCCTTGACGCCCCGGCCGCAGGTCTTGCCCTGGCCTGCGGACGCACCCCGACCGACGCGCAAATGCGCCCGTTTGGAGCCGGCACCCGGCTTGATGGTGTTCAAACGCATTAGACTTTCTTCCCTAAAGGCGGCTCGATCACCAGAAGATGGCTCGCCGCATTGGCCATGCCGCGGTTTGACGGCGTATCCGCCACCACAACGCTATGCCTGATCCGCCGCAAACCCAATCCGCGCGCGGAATTTCGAATGCTGGCCAACTGGCCATACAGGCTCTTCACCAAAGTCACCTTGAACGTCTTGTCACTCATGGCATCAGCTCACGATTTCTTCGACGGTCTTGCCGCGCTTGGCCGCAATGTCGTCCGGCGTGCGCAGTTTGCCCAAAGCGTCCATCGTCGCCCTGACGACGTTGATCGGGTTGCGTGAGCCATAGCTTTTCGCGAGCACGTTGCGCACGCCGGCGCATTCGAATACCGCACGCATGCCGCCACCGGCGATCACGCCCGTGCCGTCGGCCGCCGGCTGCATGTACACGCGCGTGGTGCCGTGCTGCCCCTTGACCGCGTAGAACAGCGTGTCGTTCTTCAACGAGACGGTCACCAGGCTCTTGCGTGCCTGCATCATCGCCTTGGAGATCGCGACCGGCACCTCACGGGCCTTGCCGTAGCCAAAGCCGACACGGCCCGCGCCGTCACCGACGACGGTGAGCGCGGTGAAGCCGAATTGCTTACCACCTTTGACCACCTTTGCCACGCGGTTGACCGCGACCAGCTTTTCGAGCAGGTCGTCGCCGGACTGTGGTTTTTCGATTCTCGCCATTGCCCGCCCTCTGAATTAGAACTCGAGACCCGCTTCGCGTGCCGCCTCTGCCAGCGCCTTGACGCGCCCGTGATACATGAACCCGGAACGATCGAAGGCGACCTTGTCGATGCCCTTGGCCTTCGCGCGCTCCGCAATGGCGCGACCGACCGCCTTGGCCGCCTCGATGTTCCCGGTGGATTTCAAATCGCCGCGCACATCCTTCTGCAACGTCGACGCGGCGACCAGAACCTTGTCGCCCTCGGCGGCAAAAATCTGCGCGTAAATATGTTGCGGTGTGCGATGCACCGACAGGCGCAACGCCGCCAGCTCTTTGATCTTCGCCCGGCCCCGGCGCGCACGGCGCAGGCGGGTGTCTTGTTTGGTGAGTTTCATGTGCTTACTTCTTTTTCGCCTCTTTCAGCGAAATCTTTTCGTCCGAATACTTCACGCCCTTGCCCTTGTAAGGTTCCGGCGGTCGAAAGCGACGGATCTCCGCGGCGGTCTGGCCGATGCGCTGACGGTCGATCCCCTTGACGAGAATCTCGGTCTGGGTCGGGGTCTCGATCGTCACGCCATCCGGAATCGCATAGTTGATGAGGTGCGAGTAACCCAACGTCAAGGTCAGGCTCTTGGCCTGCACCGCCGCACGGTAGCCGACGCCCACCAGCTCGAGCTTCTTCTCGTACCCCGTCGTGACGCCCGTGACCATGTTGGCCAGATGCGCGCGCGTCGATCCGGCGATGGCGTTCAGGCCTTCACCCGTCGAGCTCGCCTCGACCTCGAGATGCTGCGCTTGCTGGACGACCTTGATGCCTTCCTTGAGAGCCAGCGTCAACGAACCTTTGGCACCCTTCACCGTCACGGCATCCGCGCCGATGGTGACGGTGACGCCCTTGGGTAGATCGATCGGCTTTTTTGCTACTCGAGACATAATGAAACCCGTGAAATTTGGCTACTGAAACCTAAGGCCTACTGGACGACGAAGAGTACTTCGCCGCCGGTGCCCGCCGCCCGCGCCTGTTTGTCCGACATGATGCCTTTCGGCGTCGACACCACCGCCACGCCCAATCCATTGAGAACCTTGGGCAGCTCATCCTTGCCGCGATAAATGCGCAGGCCAGGACGGCTGATCCGTTCGATTCGATCGATGACCGGCCGACCTTCGTGATACTTCAACTCGATGGACAGCGTGCTCTTCGCGCCGGCCACATCGACGTTGTAACCGCCGATATAGCCTTCATCCTTCAAGACCTTGAGGATGGCCAATTTCAACTTGGACGCACCGACACCGACCGTGGGCTTGCCCGCGGACTGCGCATTACGGATGCGTGTCAGAAGATCGGCTATGGGATCACTCATGCTCATTGTGCGCGCCTCACCAGCTGGCCTTCGACAGGCCCGGTATTTCCCCACGATTGGCCGCTTCGCGCAGCTTCGTGCGCGCCAACCCAAACTTGCGGTACACCCCGCGCGATCGACCCGTGATCGAGCAGCGGTTGCGTTGCCGGCTGGCGGCCGCGTCGCGGGGCTGCTGTTGCAGTTCCACCTGGGCGGCGGCCCGCTCCTCCGCTCCGGTCTTCGGATCGCGGATCAATTCCTTGAGCTCTGCGCGGCGGCTGGCGTACTTCTTCGCCACCTTCAAACGGCGCTTCTCGCGCATGAGCATGTTCGTCTTGGCCATGGGCTATTACCCTACTTGCGGAACGGAAAGTTGAAAGCTTCCAACAACGCGCGACCATGTTTGTCGTCCGTCGCCGACGTGGAAATGGTGATGTCCATCCCACGAATTTGATCGATCTGGTCGTATTGGATTTCCGGGAAAATGATCTGCTCCTTGACGCCCAGGCTGTAGTTCCCACGACCATCGAAGGAGCGCGTGCTGATGCCGCGAAAATCCCGAATGCGCGGTATCGCGATGCTCACCAGCCGGTCCAGAAACTCGTACATGCGGTCGCCGCGCAGCGTGACCTTGCAGCCGATGGCCTGGCCGTCGCGAACTTTGAAAGTCGCGACGGACTTCTTGGCCTTCGTGACCGCGGGCTTCTGACCCGTGATCTTCGCCATGTCCGCGGTCGCCGCGTCCATGACCTTCTTGTCGGCCACCGCCTCGCCCACACCCATGTTGATGGTGATCTTGAGTATCCGCGGCACCTGCATCGTGTTGTCGAGCTCGAGTTTGGTCTTGAGTTCGGGCACGAGCTTTTCGTTGAATAGCGTCTTGAGTCTAGCTGCCATGATGATTCTCTATTTGGCGTCGACCATTTCTTTGTTCGATTTGAAGACGCGAACCTTGCGGCCGTCTGCGAGTGCCTTGAACCCGACGCGGTCGCCCTTCTGGGTGGCCGGATTGAAGATGGACACGTTCGAGATGTGCAGCGGCGCTTCGCGCTCGATGATGCCGCCCTGCACGCCCATCTGCGGATTCGGCCGCTGGTGCTTCTTGGACATGTTGACACCCTCGACGCGCACGCGGTCATCCGCGAGCACTTCGAGCACCGCGCCCTTGCGACCCTTGTCGCGGCCGGCGATCAAAATCACCATGTCGCCCTTGCGAATCTTCTTCATCACAGCACCTCGGGTGCGAGCGAAATAATCTTCATGAACTGGACGTTGCGCAATTCGCGCGTGACGGGTCCGAAAATACGCGTGCCGATGGGCTCCAATTTATTGGTCAGCAGCACCGCCGCATTCGTATCGAAGCGGATCAACGAACCATCGGCGCGGCGCACGCCGCTCTTGGTGCGCACGACGACGGCGTCGTAGACCTCGCCCTTCTTGACCTTGCCGCGCGGTATGGCGTCCTTGACGCTGACCTTGATGACGTCGCCGACCGCGGCATACCGGCGCTTGGAGCCGCCCAACACCTTGATGCACATGCAGCGCTTGGCGCCGCTGTTATCGGCCACCGTCAACATCGTTCTAACCTGAATCATGTCGGTCCCTTATTCGGCGCGAGCGCGATTGACGACGCGCACCAGCAGCCAGGATTTACGGCGCGACATCGGCCGGCACGGCTTGATGGACACCGTGTCGCCTTCCTTGCACTCGTTGTTCTCGTCGTGCGCGAGCAGCTTGGTGGTGCGCCGGACGTACTTGCCGTACATCGGGTGCTTGACCAGGCGTTCCACGGAGACGGCTATGGTCTTGTCCATCTTGTTGCTGACGACCTTGCCCGTGAGCAGTCGCTGCCCGGCGATGGGCGCTTCGCCCGCTATCGCAGCGTCCGGCGCCACCGGATCGGTGATTGGCAGATTTTCGGGTGTCGTCGACATCAAACTTTACCTCCGCTCAACCGGGTCTGGGCGAGCACCGTCTTCACGCGCGCAATGTTCTTGCGCACTTTCGCAAACTGGTCCGGCTTCGCCGCCTGACCCGTTGCACGCGCCATGCGCAGATTGAACTGTTCGCGGCGCAGTTTGAGGAGTTCCTCCCCAAGGTCTTTCGGCGCCTTGGAGCGCAGGTCCTTGGCCTTCACGTGCGCACCTGACGCTTCACGAATGCCGTGGAGACGGACAGCTTCGCCGAAGCGAGCCGGAACGCTTCGCGCGCGATCTCCTCGCTCATGCCCTCGATCTCGAACAGCACCTTGCCGGGAAGAACCTTGGCCACCCAGTACTCGACGTTGCCCTTGCCGGAGCCCATACGCACTTCGAGCGGTTTTTGCGTAATCGGCACGTCCGGAAAAACACGGATCCAGATGCGGCCGCCACGCTTAACGTGGCGGGAAATCGCGCGTCGCGCAGCCTCGATCTCGCGCGCCGTCATGCGGCAACGATCGGTGGCCTTCAGGCCGTACTCACCGAACGCAACGAAGTTGCCCCGGTGCGCGCTGCCCGCAATATTGCCTTTGAATTGTTTGCGGAATTTCGTCCGCTTCGGCTGCATCATGAGTCGTTACCTATACTTCAACCAGCGGTCGGCGCGCCGGCCGCCTGCGCCACGGATTCGGTTTTCGCGGCAGCGTCGGTCTCTGCCTCGGGTGCCTCGACTTCGGGCACATCGAAAATCTCACCCTTGAATATCCACACCTTGATGCCGATGACCCCGTAGGTCGTCTGTGCTTCGGCGAGGCCGTAATCGATGTCGGCCCGGAACGTGTGCAGCGGTACCCGGCCCTCGCGGTTGGTCTCGGTGCGCGCGATCTCGGAACCGTTCAAGCGGCCGGAAATGCGCACCTTGATGCCCAATGCGCCGGAGCGCATGGTGTTGGTGACGGCGCGCTTCATGGCGCGGCGGAACATCACGCGCTTCTCGAGCTGCTGTGAGATGCCTTCGGCAACCAGCTTGGCGTCGAGCTCGGGCTTGCGGATCTCGGCAATGTTGAGGCGCACATCCTGCATGGTCATGCCTAGGATCTTGGCGACGGCCGTGCGCAGCTTCTCGATGTCTTCACCCTTCTTGCCGATCACGATTCCCGGCCGGGCCGTATGAATCGTGATGTTGGCACGCCGGGCGGCACGCTCGATGTGAATGCGGCTCACGGACGCGTCGGCGAGCTTCTTCGTCAGGTACTGACGTACGAGAAAATCGGTGTGAATGTTCGAAGCAAACGTCTTCGAGCCGGCATACCACTTCGAACTCCAGTCGCGCGTGATGCCAAGACGAATGCCGATCGGATTGACTTTCTGACCCATTAGGCGTCTCGCTTTCCGTCAGACACTTGAACCAGGATGTGGCTGTTGCGCTTGGCGATACGCACGCCGCGCCCTTTGGCGCGCGCATGAAAACGCTTCAGCACCGGCGCGGGATCGACTTCGATCCGCGTCACCTTCAAATCATCCACATCCGCATTGAAATTGTTGTACGCATTGGCGATGGCCGAATCCAATACCTTGAGCACGATCTTCGCGCCCTTTTTCGGCATGAACTTGAGCGTCGTCACCGCGAGCGTCGCGGACTTTCCGCGAATCGTATCGACCACGAGCCGGCATTTCTGCGGCGAGATGCGGGCGTAGCGTAGGATTGCTTTGGTTTCCATGCCTTACTCCGCCGACGACACTTTTTTGTCGCCGGAATGGGCTTTGAAGGTCCGCGTGGGCGCGAATTCGCCGAGCTTGTGGCCGACCATGTTTTCCGACACCAGCACGGGCACGTGCAACCGGCCGTTGTGGACGGCGATGGTCAACCCGACCATGTCGGGAATCACCATCGAGCGACGCGACCATGTCTTGATCGGGCGCCGATCGTTTTTCTGGCTGGCCGTCTGCACTTTCTTGGCGAGATGCAGATCGACGAAGGGACCTTTCTTGAGCGAACGAGGCACTTGAGTATTCTCCGGTCTCTTAGAGTCGTTTGTTCTTGCGACGCGCGACGATCATGCTGTCGGTGCGCTTGTTGCGGCGCGTCTTCTTGCCCTTGGTCTGCAGACCCCATGGGCTCACGGGATGCGGATTACCCTGGCCGGATTTGCCCTCGCCGCCACCGTGGGGGTGATCCACCGGGTTCATGACCACGCCGCGCACCGTCGGGCGCACACCCAGCCAGCGCACGGCACCGGCTTTGCCGAACACACGCAGGTTGTGCTCGTCGTTACCGACCTCACCGATGGTGGCGCGGCAGTCGACATGCACCTTGCGCATCTCGCCCGATTTCAACCGCACGCTCGCATACACGCCATCGCGCGCGGCGAACTGAGCGGAGGTGCCGGCGCTACGGGCCAATTGGCCACCCTTGCCGGCTTTCAACTCGATGTTGTGAACCGTGCTGCCGACCGGAATGTGCCGGAAGGTGAGGGTATTGCCCGGCTTGATCGGCGCATCGGCACCGGAGCGGATTTCGTCGCCCGCTTTGACGCCCTTGGGCGCCAGGATGTAACGGCGCTCGCCGTCCTTGTACAGGATCAGCGCGAGGTGCGAGGTGCGATTCGGATCGTACTCGAGACGCTCGACGATGCCCGGAATGCCGTCCTTGTCGCGCTTGAAATCGACCAGCCGGTAGCGCTGCTTGTGGCCGCCGCCGATGTGCCGGGTCGTCTGACGCCCGGAGTGATTGCGTGCGCCGGTGCGATTCTTCTTGGCGGTCAACGATGCGATCGGACCACCCTTGTGCAGATGTGAGCGATCGACTTTGACGACGAAGCGCGTACCGGGTGAGGTCGGCTTCATTTTGATGAGTGCCATGGCTTTCCTTACCTCGTGGTGCCGGTGAAGTCGATCGACTGCCCGGACTCAAGACTGACGTAGGCCTTCGTGTAGCCATTGCGCTTGCCGGCGACATTCTTGAAGCGGCGTGTCTTGCCGGGCTTGTTGAGGAGGTTCACGCCTTCCACCTTGACCTCGAACATCAACTCCACCGCCTGTTTGACCTCGGCCTTGGATGCATCATCGCGAACGCGGAACACATATTGGTTCGCTTTTTCGGTGACGTTGGCGGCCTTTTCCGAGACGTGCGGCTGAATCAGCACGGTCATCAAGCGTTCTTTATTCATTTGCGCCTCCGAGACGCTGCTCGAGCAACTTCAATGCACCGACCGTGGCGAGCACCTTGTCATGCTTGATGAGGCTCAAGGGATCGAGCGACGCCACCGCCAGCACGTCCACGTACGGCACGTTGCCGGCCGCCAGGAACAGCTTTTCTTCGTAGGCTTCGACCAGGATCAACGCCCGCGTGAGGCCAAATTCGGCCAACTTGCTGATGAGCAGCTTCGTCTTCGGAGCGGATATCTCCAATGACTCGATGGCCAGCAGTCGATCCTGGCGCACCAGCTCGGACACCATGCACTGCATGGCCGCGCGGTACATCTTACGGTTGACCTTCTGCGTAAAATCACGAGGCCGCGCCGCAAAGGCACGACCGCCGCCAACCCAGATCGGGCTGCGGATGGAGCCGGCTCGCGCTTGACCGGTGCCCTTTTGGCTCCATGGCTTCTTGCCGCCACCACGCACTTCGGCGCGCGATTTCTGTTTCTTGGTACCGGCCCGTCCGGCCGCCATGTAGGCGGTGACGACCTGATGGACCAAGGCCTCGTTGTATTTGCGGCCGAACGCTGCGTCCGATAATTGGACGTCGCTCGCGGGGCTGGCATTCTTGAGCTGGAGCTTCATGGCGATTACTTCTTATCCGATTTGGAAGCGCCCTTGGTGGCTCCCTTGGCGGGGACGGGGACCTTGTTCGGCGCCAAGCGCTTACGGCGCAGCTGAGAGGCAGCCTTGACCGACGGTCGCACGACGATCCGGCCGCCTTCGGCGCCCGGTACCGCACCGCTGATGAGCAGCAAATTGCGGGCCACGTCGATTTCCACAACGCGCAAATTCTCGATGGTGCGAACCTTCACGCCCATGTGGCCGGACATGCGCTTGCCCTTGAATACGCGGCCCGGCGTCTGGCGCTGCCCGATCGAACCCGGTGCGCGGTGCGAGACCGAGTTGCCGTGTGTCTTCATGCCACCGGCGAAGTTATGGCGCTTCATCGTGCCCGCGAAGCCCTTGCCGACCGTGGTGCCGGTCACGTCGACCACTTGCCCCACCGTGAACATATCGACCTTCAGTTCGCCACCGGCGGCCAGCGCATCCCCTTCGCCTTCTTTCAAGCGGAATTCCTGGGACGTATGACCCGCCGCTACGTTCGCCTTTGCGAAATGGCCCGCGAGCGCCTTGGATACCCGCGACGGACGGCGCGAACCCAAGGTGACTTGCACTGCACGATAGCCGTCGTTGGCGGCGCTCTTGATTTGCGTGATGCGATTCGGCAACGCCTCGATGACCGTCACGGGGACGGTCACACCGGCGTCGGTGAATACACGGGTCATGCCGCATTTGCGGCCAACCAGACCAATGGTCATTGTCAAAACCTCATACCGAGGGCTTCGATTGGCCCTCGCTTCGTTGCAACAGATCAGCGGTTTGGGTACGCGAGACCCCAGGCACCTTGAGCTTCACGGCTCTTGGAGAACTGGCGTCGGCACCCACGCGCTCCGACCTCTAAATTGGAGCGCGAATTCTACAGGTTTCGCCGCCATGCGCAACTTTCGATGCGGGCGCGACCGCGACGACCTTCAAGGAGCTGGATTCACCCCAAATTTCCGCGGTTTCTCCCTGCTCGGGTGGCAATCCAAGATGAAAGCCATCATGGGTGTGGCATTGCGCGACACATAAAAATCAACCATTTTCGAATGGAATTGCTGCGCGCGTGAAGCGGGAATGCTGACAGCGTCAATGCCATTCGCCATCAGAACGCCGTTCATCATGAATCGGGACGTACGCTTGTTGCCGTCGAAGAAGAATTGTTGCAACGCGCCAAAATGATAGAAGGCCAGCGCGCGCTCGAAAACATTCGGCACTTCCCGCTCTAGGGCGCCGACTCCGTCCGCGAACATGCGGTTTAGTTCCACCGCACCCGTCAGGGTGGGCAGGGGAGTGAAGCGGCCACTCTGCCCGAGCGCCACGTCCGGCGCAAATGCGACCTCCGCGCCCTCACCGCGAAAGTGACCCCACTCGGGCGCTTCGTTGCGAGCCACGATGCTCTGCAATCGACAAAATGTCGGCTTGTCGAGCAAGAATTCACTGCGGTCAACCATTGAAATGAGGCATTTCGAACTCTCGGCAAGATTCAAAATCTGCTGCTGATCCGACAGCTTGTGGCCTCCGACGGTTACCCCTTCCACAAGTGTCTTCACCTCGAGGAACGTGAATGGATTGCCCTCCAGCACGCCGGCATCCCAAACGTATTCAGGCAGCATGCGATGAAATCGAAATATCGCCCGCTTCACCGAGGCATGGGGAACGTTACGGGGTATGGAACCACGATCCCAATGGAATCCCAAGGTGTCGAAGAGGCTCATTGCGGTATTGTGTAGCGCATTGCCGATCGAGAAACAGGGCCCGCCGCCGCTACAGGCGCGGGACATTCCATGGTGGAAGGTGACGTTTTGACGTCAAGTTAAGACGCTAAAACGCCATCGCCCGCCAAGGCTTACGTCCCCGTGGCGCGGCCCCAGGGCGAAGGGAAACCCGTCAATTCAACTTGATTTGGACGTCCACGCCGGCCGGCAATTCCAGCTTCATCAGCGCATCGACGGTCTTGTCCGTCGGGTTCAAGATGTCCATCAAGCGCTTGTGGGTCCGAATCTCGAACTGGTCGCGCGCATCCTTATCGCCGTGCGGCGCAGTCAGCACCGTGAAGCGCTCCATCTTGATGGGCAGCGGCACCGGGCCCTTGACGGTCGCCCCGGTTCGCTTGGCCGTATCGACGATTTCCCTCGCCGACTTGTCGATCAGCCGGTGATCGAAGGCCTTCAAACGGATCCGGATGTTTTGGTTCGCCATAATGCATCTTCCAAGTTAACGGACGAGGGGGCTTATGCCCCTCGTCAAAAGGTCGCGTAGTCTACGCTATAACTTTCGCAACTACACCTGCACCCACGGTTTTGCTCGCACGGATCACGCTATCACCTTGGCTACAACTCCTGCACCCACGGTTTTAGTCGCACGGATCACGCTATCACCTTGGCTACAACTCCAGCGCCTACGGTCTTACCG
>Ga0209208_10010708_pt1 | contig 11850 bp, 12 predicted proteins | sample S1TSphfallax_3_FD_187694 | JGI IMG/M metagenome (GOLD analysis project Ga0209208, IMG submission 187694) | Host-associated microbial communities from peat moss isolated from Minnesota, USA - S1T2_Fd - Sphagnum fallax MG (SPAdes) (version 2) | ecosystem: Host-associated > Plants > Peat moss >...
TAGGTGGATAGGTAGGTAAATAAGCTAATTACTAGGTAAGTAGATGGTTTAAACATAATAAGTAAGGGCTATTTTTTTACTTTCTACCTAATAACAACCTGCTTTTTGGGTTGGGTTGTTAGTAGGTAGGTAGGTAGGGAAAAAAAAACAATCAACTGAGCTAACCTCCATGGTTAGCTAAGGAAATGGAACCCAACAGAAAACTGTTTCCTCATCACTTACCATTCATCCTTCATGATGCGATGGTGGCTACTGGTTCACTGACTTTTTCCTTTGGAAATGACCGTGGAACATTTCACTGTACGACGGATATCAATTGAAATTTAGTGATAAGTGCTCTTTATCTGCAAAACATGCCCCTCGTAAGAAAGAAAGAAAGAAAGAAAAAACAAGATTACGTTGTATGATGGAGATTGATTGAAATCGAGTCATAAGTGCTCTTCATAAGCAAAACATTCCCTTCATAACAAAAATAAAAAAATAAAATTCCGTGGTACTTACCCCCTACCATGACACGAGGAAATAAACATTCCCCTCGTAAGAAAAAAAAGAAAAAAAAAAGATTACATGGTACTCCCCCTCACCATGACACGGGAAAATGCACAATTGAGTAGGTTCACAATTAATGAAGGAAATCTTGGTGGTAGTTGTTACACATAATTACATACACAACCACCTAGCCACCATCCAAAAACACTACAAGATGGAAAACAGGGGAAAAAAAAAACAACCACTAGTAGTAGTACATGGTTTAAGTTGTTATGCGTGTTGCAAGAAGCAAAGGACATACCATGGGTAGGTAAATAAAAAACATGCCAAACTTTATTGCAACAGAAATACTATGAAAACGAGGAAGGAGTGAAAATAGCCAAAATGAATGGTATGAAGCTCGGGTCGTCATATAGTAAAACCCCACACAACTCATTTACAAAGAGGATACAAGAATGCATCCATGTCTTTCTTAGAACATCCCAAAACCAACAACAATAGCTAGAATATCTCACTAATTGAAGAGGAGAAGGTTTTAAGGATTCAAATGGTATTGTAATGTTTGAATGTTTGAGAAACCCTAGTGGATTCATGTCAATGGGGGCACTCGTTGGGAACCACAATAATGGGGTGTAGCTTGAGACTTCATTAAACCACGATGTCACCACTATTTTCCAAATGTCATCAACCTACAACCACCTCTTTCAAACCTTTATTATTGGTGAAGACATAAGGGAGCTTTTAAAACTAAAACCCAAAGAAGAATTAATTCAAAACTTGTGCCAAATGACCACCTTTAAAATAAAATAAAAAGGAGGCCATGGGTCCAAAAGGGTGAGGCAAAATAATGAATCAAACCTTAGTTGACAAGCTAACAACACATTGTTGCCCCCTTTTCATTAACAAATGCTTGAAAATAATTTCAGACCACCCACCCCGTCCCCTCTCCAAGTTCCAGTCCCACCTCCACAACATTTGTTGGATGGACTCTAGTACATGCTAAGAATGTAGACAGACATCATCCCCAAAAACAAATGGATGATAACAACCCTTTTGATGTACAAGGAGATATAGAAACATATAGTGAAATGAATGAAAACCCCCTTTTTCTTTTGTATTTACGACCATGAATCATTCATTCGAAGACACTTACCCAGATGAGTTAACCACCATCATGATATGATCAATCCAATCCACCCAAAATCATCCAAATGAGTTCCAACTTGTTTCACATAATGTTGTACCAAACATAATTCCAATCCAACCAGGGATCATCCAAATGACCTCCCACCCTTATAATATAAATCAACCTATGTTCATCCCAATGCACCAAACCATCATCCCAAAGAGTTACAATGACTTTTTCTGTAAAATCAACCCGAGGTCATCATTCACACCCACAAAAAATTAGGGTTACAAAATCCTTTTCATGTAAATTGGCATCATTCTTGATGCACTAAAGATTATAATAATAATAATAGTTTTTGTTTTTATTTTTAAATTTTTTTATTATCTATAGACCAATAACATACTTGGATGATAATTGGGTCATCCGGGTACATTATTAGACATTTGAAAATTCAATAATATGCGATTATCAATTTAATTGGTTATCAAAAAATTAATAATTGCTTCATAGGTTATTAAATATATTTGGAAGCCACCTTACATTTGTCACTATCCTTCCTAATACCCTAATCCTAATTAAATTTACAATGACAAAAAAACTACTCGAAATTCAATATTTCTCACAACTTCATTAAATTTCCAAATTGCCTTCATTAAATCTTACTCATTGAAGAAGGCTTTTCTAACAATACAATACAAAGAGCACACACAAATTCCTTTACAAAGTTTTAATATTGATTTAAATGAAATTTCAATGAAACAAAGTTCAAATTTTCATTTTCAAAATTTTAAATGAAATTTCAATGAAAAAAAGTTGTAAATTCCGCTACAAATTTTAATTTAAATAAATTTTCAATGAAGAAAAGGAACAATATTACAATAACTTCTTCATCGTAGGTCGGAACATTATGAAACCAACATGGTGCACTCGTACTCATCAAAATCGAGGGGCTTTTCAAAGGTACCAAGAGTGCGACAAGAGACGAGGCATGGTTTCGGAGGTCTCAAGTCTTGACATGACAAACAAACAAACAAACAACCTTCATTTGTAGATAAATGTGTATAAAAATTTATATTTTAATTATATTATTATTATTTTTAATGATATATGATAAAAAATTTGAAATTATTATGCAAATAATATTTTTTGAAGCTTTTTGAGATAAGGAGACGTTTCGTATTTTGAAACGTCCCCTGGGCCCCAAAACAACAACGGAAGGAAAAATACACTAGATAACATGCTCTCCAATTACACTAAAAACAAAATTGGAGCAAGTCTTTAGCATGGGTAAAATACCTTGGGGCGGGGGGGGGGGACATTCCCAAATATCACAGGCTGCAGGGGATTTTTTTTCCAAAAAGAAAAAAATTAAAAAATTGGAAAATTTTAATTTTTGAGAGAAAATAAACGAAAAGTACCTAGTCGAATTTATAGTAGGAAAACACATTCCCTCCAAAAATTCCCCCAATCATTTTTATTCAAAAAACGACATAATTTTGTCAGGGAATTTTGTCAAAATATCACTGATATTTTCCAAGGGACACAAAATATCCCACTAAAAATTATTGAAAATTTTTTAATTCCTTTTTTAAAATAAAAATAAATCAACAGCTTTTCAAAGGAAGCCGAGTAGGTCGGGAGGTAGATAGGTAAGTAGGGACAAGCACCTAAAAATAAAGGTCGGCCTCCACGTACACACACGTGTCAGCTCATGAAGCCCTTAATGGTCCTCCCTCGCGAAGAACTCGACGCTGGAACTAAGGGACGGATTCGAAGGGCCGATGGTGAGCAAGGGACGATGAAACGCTCTTCTTCTTCTTCTTCTTCTTCTCCTCCTTCGTTCTTTACTTTTGTGTTTTGCTGCGTGCATGCATTGTTATCTGCACTGCACTGCACTGCACTGCACCCGCAGTGTCGTTCCCGTTGTTTGTGCCAATGGAGCCAGCTTCTTGTTCTTGTTCTTCGCAAATGGAGCTTTTCTTCTTCGCATTCGCTTCTCTCGGTTGCAAATAGTTTCTCTCACTATTACCTCAGGTTTTGATGCAAGTTCGCTATCCTGTTTTTGTTGTTTTGTGTTCTTCTTATCATAAGACTGTTTTCCGCTTCGTCATGCTTATCGTTGTTGCTGCTTCCTTTCTTCATGCTGCTGCATCGCATGCAGTTTCGGAACCAGCGCATTCGGAACTAGCTTTATAACGGATATTTGTGTCTCTGTTTTTTTTTCCTCTCTTCTTTTGTTTTGGAGGGTTTTGATTTTTGTATTCTATATTATCCTGAAGAAGCGGGTGGTTGACCGTGGTTGTGCTGTTGCCCTTGTCGGGGAGTCTACTGTGCCAGGATCTGTTTTCTCGTTATCCGTGTTTAGTGGAGCATTTTGTTTTTGTTTCCGTGGTTTTTGTGTCTCCACAACATCTGTCGAAAAGTCTTTGGCTTGTCGGAAAACTTTGTCGCAGACATAGAGAGATGCAAACATTCATCGGTCTTTCAGCGATTGCATGTTTTCTGCCGCTTTCGGTGTGATTCCTGTTGATTTTGTTCTTGGTTTCATGCCTAATTTGCTCGTTCGTTTCGGTTCGATTGTCGTCTTTCGCTTTCCTTTCACTGTCTTCTTCTCTGCAACAGAGTCTGGAGTTGCGCGTCAGTACTAGAGGAAGCTAGCTAGATTGTTCCGTTCTCGATCTCAGCATCGAACAAATCTGCAGAGTTTAATGCTTTCAGAAATTGTTTCGACCTGTTCTTCAGGCCGGCACGCAGAAAATTGTGCATAGACACAGATAGCTCCATGTGCTCTCGTCTCGCCTCGGCCTGCACTGTCGCAGTGTAATCCAGTGCGTCTGTTCTCTTACCTGTCGGCTATTGCAAGCTGGAAGCTGTTGTCGCCGTGGTGAACGTGTGAACTCTCATTTCAATTGATGATTAAAGAGCATGCAATGAAGGGAGAAGGTGGAACCAGTGAACTCTAGGACAACGGCTCTTCCTGTCTATTGCAGCCCTGGGAAGAAGAATAAACTCGACTGTCTCTGCATTGGTCGCAAGCTCTCGGTTTTTGCCCCGACGAGGATCAGCTCTTCTGCTGCTGCTGCCTTTTCTTGAACCTGAGAGAATGGAGGCTATTGTGAAGCAGGTGCAAATCGTCAACAATCCAGCAGCATTTGGACGGGGTTGCCAATACAAAATGTCTACTGACCCTTGGCAGTATTACTCACCCCCTCAAGTAGCATCATTCTGCAGCCTGAAGAAGAGAGATTTCTCTAACGAACTCTCTGTATCCCAATGTGAGTCTCCTTGCTCTTTTCTTCTCTCCCAAGAGTGATGCAATTTGCCATTAGTATAGAGACCCATGCACTTGACGAATACTCTTTTCACCCATCTTCAGGTTCTGAACTAGGTTGCTTCTCTCTTTGGCCTTCCCTCTTTTTCTGTTTTTTTTTAGAATTATTCCTTCTCTCTTCATGTTCCTCTTTCTCTTGGATTCCTTGGGTCTTCTCCTTCTCTCTCAGGTTTTGTTCCAGGAGTCAGCATCCTGAGCTCAGTCTTTCAGTTTCTGCTTGTCTTGTGACACAGAAACTCGCAATGTTGGTTAATGTACATGGCATTGACCTGCACCCATGGTCTTCTCCTTCATGTTCAGGTTGTTTGTTGACCTAGCCAGCATCCTGGCTCAGTCTTTCAGTTACTGCTGGGAGGTGATGCTGAAGTCAGTCTGGATGTAATATTAGCCATATATATCTGCATTTATAGATAAACTGTTGGCATATCTATCAACACTGATTTGAGACATTTTTTTCTTTCAACTTCATTACAGGTAGGAACAGTGACCCAACATTCTGCAACCCATTTGGTGTTGGCCACTGTGGACAACAGATTGGCAGCTGCAATGGTGATGTTGTGGGAGTGCACTTACAGCTTCAAACATGTAAAGCTGGTAGGAAAAAAATGTGTTATATTTCAGCAACTGCAAGGCCTATGGACATGGATGAAGGCTCCACTATGCAAGCAGATGCCAAGAACCTTGTAGAAGCAGACGTTGGTTGGTTTGATCGCTTCTCTCGCTTCTCTCGACCTCATACAATCATTGGCTCTGTGAGTTCGGTGCAACGATTGATAAAACTTGACCAATGAATTCACTTGTTGTGGCTTGCTCACTGTATGTGCTGCACGTGCTTCTCTTTCTCAAATTTTTTCACATCATTTGACAAGCTGCTTTAAGCAGAAGAGTCACAAGCATTGAGCTATTTGCATGGTTATTTTACTTAGTCCCCCTTGACATCCCAATGCCATGCAAGATTAGCCTGCAAATCATGTACAGCTTTTCTCCGAAGTTTACTATTCTCATCAAAATTACTGGAAAATAAAGTGCATACATTGTTGCAGTTACCATGTGCTTGCTTTTGGGTGTTGACTGTTTCTGACATGAAAGTTTGGTGCTGTGCAGGCTCTGGGTGTTACATCTGTGTCACTGTTGGCAATCCAAAGTCGAGCTGACTTGTCTGTGACTTTCTTGATTGGGTTACTTCAGGCAAGCAGTTCTCCACCATCTTGATGAAAGATAACCTGCATGCTTTGTGCCTTGCCTTCGCCACAAGTAGGAAGTAAGCATGTCAAAGTGATGACCAGCTCCAAGAGATGATTGTATAATATTTGATTCTGTTCTGCATGTTTCAAGTCACCAGTACGGCTGGTACATGCAGTGACTCAGACTACTCATTCCCACAATCATGGGGTATTGGGCTGGGGAGGACCACAGTGTGCATCAATAAGCTTTAGGAACCCCCTTTGCTCTTTGTCTCAATACAAATAATTCACTCATTTTCTATATGTTATCTGTTTGCAGGCTCTGATTCCAGCGCTTTGCATGAATGTCTACATTGTGGGTCTCAACCAAATCTATGACATTGAGATTGATAAGGTAATCCTTAAGATTTATGTTTGCAATACAGCAACAGCTCAATGTTTTGTACTTCTTGCTGTGTTGTGGGATCATAAGAATCAAGAAAACTCCACTCTTACGATTATGAAAAAGTAAAGTAAGGCACTTCAACCAGCCAGAGAATTCCAAAGGAAAGGCAAAACAGAGAACAAAGGACCAAGAAACAAAAACAAGAAAATAGCAGTATGAACAGTGTCAGTCAACAGTAGTATGTATGATAGTGACTTCTCTATCACAAATATCCCACCAACTTCATCAGCTGGATAAATGCCAGTGAAAACAGTAACCTATCTACTGGGTTTCTGCTGCACTTCCAGAAGCAATGGGAAGACTCAGCCGTACTACTGGCTAGCAACAAGCAACAACATAGGGAGATAACAAAAAGTAGAAAAACAAAACAAGAAAAGGACAGCAGAGAAGAACATAGACCATAATTTGCAATTTGTGTCAGTCCCTGATGTGTATGAGACTGGGCCCCTGTGGTATGTGTGCAGGTCAACAAGCCATATCTTCCACTTGCTTCTGGAGAATATTCTCTTTCAACTGGCATAGCAATTGTAGTTACTTTTGCTGCTGTGGTATGCATGTCCACCTTATGTATGCTTTTCACATTACCAGCACAACAGGATCCCATATCTGACATTCTACTATCGGGTTGCAAATCCCCTAGTTGCCATGCAAACCTCTTGAATAGGGGTCTATTAGCTGTCTGTTCTGGCACTTTTTCTACATTGAGCTTACATCAGGAATCACAAAGCAAGTTTAGTTGTTTGAATGGTGAGGTCTGATTAAAGATACTGTATTTTGACTGTACTTTTGACTACTGAATCTCTCAGATGTTAGAAGATGTAGGCCATGATTGGATTTCTGACTTTTGTGCTCATGTTGTTCATGTTTCAGAGTCTAGCAATTGGAGTTTATGTAGGTTCAAGGCCATTGATGTGGGCACTGACTGTCAGCTTGGTGTTGGGAACAGCATATTCAGTTGATGTATGGGATTGCTTCCACTTTCTTTAACCTGAATGCACATGACTGCATGCCAGTCTAATCTTGGTCACTAGTGCACAAGTGCTAAGACTTTGTTAGTAGGAATTCAAGATACTGAGCAAAACATGCATTTTTCATATCTCTGGGTTTGGTGAGCACCATCATGTGTCTTGCTTTGTCCTTCTTGGAAGCACTCGAACAGGAACTGGACCTACAAATGTGGCATAGATCGCCCTGTGGTACTTCTGCAATAATGCATTGTACTTCTGCAGGTTCCCTTTCTAAGATGGAAGAGATCAGCTGTTGCAGCAGCAAGCTGCATCCTGGCCGTGAGGGCCATTGTTGTGCAGCTCGGTTTCTACCTACATATGCAGGTGTGGTGGTGCTGTACAGACCTCATATGCACTTCCTTGTCACAATACACAATAGAGCCCAATTCTGTATTTACTCTTGCAACTTGTGACATGATCTCTGTCAAGAAAAGTTGGAAGTCCTGTCAAAAGTGGATGGCACATACAGGGCATTGCAGAAGTTGGTTAAAGTTGGGCAAGAATATTGGTCACTAATTACTGGTGGCATTTAGTACTTTGGAAGTTCCATTGCTTGTTATGTAGACCTCCTGAGGCGTAACTGTTTTTTCTCTTGTCAATGCAGGCCTCTGTATTTGGAAGAGCAGCAGTGATGACAAGGCCTCTGTGGTTCATAACAGGCTTCATGTGCTTTTTCTCTATTGTTATAGCCCTTGCCAAGGTATTGCAGAATATTTGGTGTGTGCAGAATCTCACAATTCAAATGAGTATTCAGGATTAAGAGAAAACTGCAGGTCAATTACAATAAGTTTGGTACCTCTTGATACAAAGTCTGGGAAGTTTTATTCTGTACATCTTTGTTAATGGCCTGCTTGATGTTTCAGGACATTCCTGATGTTGAAGGGGATAAAGTTTTTGGAATCCACTCTTTCAGTGTTCGTTTGGGACAGAAACGGGTAAAGCTTCTGCAACTGCACTGGATGTTGTTTTATCTGACTTTGTGCAACTATACACATGCTGTTTCTCCAGAGGAGTCAAAGGCCATCTTTCTGCTTAGTTGAAGACTTCCTGAAAACGGTGACTTGAAAGGAATGGAAATTTCATTTGTTAGCTGCTTACACAGCCAAGTGTCCCTGTGTTTTGCTGGATGGAGCAGGTTTTCTGGCTTTGTGTATGGTTGCTGCAGGCAGCCTACACCACTGCTGTTGTAGTTGGATTGACATCATCAACATTGTGGACAAAAGTTGCCATGGTTATCTCCCTTGCCTTCTTGAGCCTTTCCAGAAACCACTACTTGACACCTTGGAGCTGCTGTCCACTAAAAACAAGTGGACATCAAACCAACTGTTCAATTCTAATTATGTTTGGAGGCCACTACTATGTGCCGGGCCACCCCTTCACTAGCTTGATCAAAGTATGGACTGAGGGAAGTGGTTGATGTCTGCAGGGTGTAGGCCATATTGCGTTGGCCAGTATTTTATGGATGAGGTCCCAGAATGTGGATCTGAAAAGCAGAGCTGCTATTGCTGCATGGTACATGTTCATTTGGAAGGTCAGTATTTACTTGCCACTTAACTTAGCAATATGCTGGTAATATACATTTGCACGTTCTCAGGCTAGAGTTGTAGAGCTTTCAGAACCAGTCCCAAAAGGTTTTGTATCCTGTAGCTTTCCATCTGCAGGCCTACAGTTTGTTTTGTCATAACTACATTCACAGCACCTTCTTTCCAGATCCAAATCAGACAACTGACAAATGCCTTTTTCCCATCCAGCTGTTTTATGCAGAGTACATTCTCATACCCTTCATCCGATGATCATGGTGACGGTGGTGGTTGTGCTGGTTGATGCCTTTGCTTTCAGCAGCGACAGTTTATGATCCACCAACTATGTGAAATGACTACAAATTTGAGGCTCCAATGGTATAGTCTGGGCAAAAAGTCTCAGCATATTTTTGTTTCTCCTGCCTTGCAGGTGGGTGAGCACTGATCTCTGTCGCATTTGAGTGCAATTATTTTAGCAACATCTTATTTTTGAGCACAATGTTATTTACTAAAGTGCAAAGTTGAAGTAGAAGAGAGCAGAAGTGAAAAGCAGGAGGAAATCACTAATCTGTTGGGGGTGAAAAGTGCATATCATGGGAGAAAGCAATTGCCAGAATTGAGTCTGTTCTCACAATTCAGTCTTGGAAGAGATGTTCATTGATGCAACTGAGCGTTGTCTGCTAATCATGTCGGTAGTGGTTGCACTGATAGCATCAGATATGTTCTGAATGGATTACAACTGACTTTTTTTTTCCCTCTTCCACTATGCAAATAACAGTGCAGCAATGAAATTTGTCTTTGTGGTTTGGAGACTCCTTACCTGGGTCCCCATTAATTTGAAATCACTTTCTGAGGAGCTTGTAGTCTTTGCAAGGAGTGATGGAAGATTGAACTTATTAATGAAAGGGGTGTGCCCCTCTGGTGTGTGCTTTGTGTGTGCCTCTTCTATGTACCTCAATAGCAATGATACACAGCCACCCCCATGCTGCACCTGAACCCATGCAGTTATTTTTCTTTTTATAGCTTTGCATTGCACTTGTCACGATTCTACTATATTTGTTTTTATTCCCAAGAGTATGGTTGAGAATGAAGGGGCTGCTGCCTCCCTCCCCGTATGGGGTTCACCTCCAAGAGTATGGTTGATAAACCTCATAGGGACAAGCAGAGTTCAGATTGAGCAACTGGTTGCCCAATGGCTCATCACCCTGCCTTAATGGCAAGTTCAAACCAACAACAGTTAAAATACGAAATGTTTTGGGAAGTTAACAAAAAATGAACTCAGTATTTACAACAACACCTTGTGAAGATTCCTCCAAAGAGAAGAAATGTTTTTTCATGGGTGTCACAAACTGGCTATCTAATAGAGAAATCTCAGATAAGAGGCAACTGGAGTTCTTGAATCAGCAGGTCTGAATGAATGTAACAGACAATTGGAGTTTTAAAGAGGTGACTGGAGTTCTCAAATCAGTGAATTAGAATGAATGCAACAGACAATTGGAGCTTTGAAGTCATCTAATCAGAATGCATCTAAAAAACAATTGGAGTTTGAAAACCTGTCAGTTGGAATGAATCACTGAGAAGGATGTTGTGGCATCCTTTTTGAGAAGAACTGCTGTTTAGAGAACTTTGTAGTTGAAGTGTATCCAAGGAATGCTCCTTTTGACCAAGAACTTTTGATGTTCATGGTAATCTTACCCGACTGACCAAGACCATTGCCAAAAGTGAAAGTGGCTGCCAAACTCAAGGGGTTCCTAATAGGGTACCACAATAACAGTCAGTGAAGTAAGAGGTAATGTGATGGAGGGTAATGAAGAGTGAGCCCCCTTTGGTGAAAATTCAAAACAACATTCTCAGTTAGGAGGAGACAAGATTTGTCAGTGATGGCGAATATGGTCATAGCTGGTTGCATGTCATTTGCTTGGCATGCAACCAGCTATGTGAGGGAGATAATTGGTTATTGAATCATCAGTTATTGGACTGTCCACCACTGAAGTTCACCGAAAAGAAAAAGAACTCAGTGTTCACAATAACACCAGGTGGACATTTCTCAAAGTAGGAAATGTTCCATCCAAGTTCACAAAAAATGAACTCATTGTTCACAATAACACCTGGTGGACGTTTCTCAAAAATAGGAAATGTTCCATTGAGGTTCACAAAAAATGAACTCATTGTTCATAATAACACCTGGTGGAGACTCCTAAAAATAGGAAAAGTTCCATGAAGTTCACAGAAAGAATGTGGACTTATTCTTCACAATAACGCTCAGTGAACAGACCTCAAAATGTTAGACCAAATGGAAACTACAGAGTTCCATAGTCTTCTCCCTTACAGGCAGAGCCAATAAACAAAGCAAGCACACGCATTGGAAGGCATAGTAACTGAGCATTAGATGGGATGTGGGCTCCATTCTTTGAAAGCAGAAAGAGAAAACACATACTCACCATGTTAGATTCAATACATGTTAGTATACAAAGCAGTGGTGCACAAGGCTAGTAAAAACTTCTGGGTCCAAAGCCCAGTAATTGTGAAGGCCATTGATATAGCTTGCAACCATGTTACCCAAGTTTTAGACCTTCCAAGGTAACTCTCATGCAACCAAAAGCTGAAAAATTGATGACGATTTACAATTTCAGCATTGGATAATTATCTGAGGTGCATCCTCAAGATGAATGCTAGAATGGGCTCTGAATTCTTTTATCAATGACCTCTGTGCTGCATACTCTACATTTTTCTTTATGTGATATA
>Ga0209208_10010709_pt1 | contig 11850 bp, 6 predicted proteins | sample S1TSphfallax_3_FD_187694 | JGI IMG/M metagenome (GOLD analysis project Ga0209208, IMG submission 187694) | Host-associated microbial communities from peat moss isolated from Minnesota, USA - S1T2_Fd - Sphagnum fallax MG (SPAdes) (version 2) | ecosystem: Host-associated > Plants > Peat moss >...
AGTAAAAGAATTTTTAAAAAAAAAAACCAAGGTACACCCCTTCCCCCTGAACAATGAATAAAGCTAATAAAAGGCTTCCCCTGGCCCTCCTGGCCCAGTAAAAAAAAATCAAGGCACACCCCTTCCCCCTGAACAATGAATAAAACTAATAAAAGGCTTCCCCTGGCCCTCCTGGCCCAGTAAAAAAAATAAATCAAGGCACACCCCTTCCCCCTGAACAATGAATAAAACTAATAAAAGGCTTCCCCTGGCCCTCCTGACCCAATAAAAAGTAATTTATGAAAGTTACAAACAATAAAAAAAGTAACTAAAAGTAACTAAAAGTGAAAAAAGTCAACAAATATAGCCTCCCCTTGCAAGCCAACAGCCTCCTACTGCAAGGCCTTTTTCTTGGTCAAACAGCCTCCAGCCTCCTGCACTGCAACTTGTAGTGCACAGATTATATGTATAGGGCGCCGTGACTTCAGAGCCTTTCGGTGAACCCCAGCTAGTTCATTTAAATTATTTGTAAACGCTACAAATATCCCTTGCTCCGACTAAATCGGGGTGTCTGAGTTCACATTTCACAATTTTTCGGCTTAATATGCCCAGTAAGACGCCTCGCTCAAAAAGGTCCAGGTACCCGCATGGGTGCTGGTTCGCCCTGGCCCACTTGCGTCGCCCACGCTGATGACTGCTTGGTCACCTTCCTCTTCTTCGGTGAGGCGGCTCAGTGGCCAAATTCAACCCGAGAGATGTTATATTTCGAACCGAAGACCCTGATTTTGTCTAATCACTACATATTTCTAATATTTAGAAACAATTCACATGAATTTCCCTATTTTTGCCGTGGTACCAATGTTGCTGCTTCTTCGTCCCAGGCATGTACTTGTAATGTTTAGGAGCGATAATGTTTATAAATGTTTTTACCGCAGTACCGCTGCAGGTGCTACTTCATCCAAATCCCTCCTTGAGGCCTCTTACTGCGTATATTTAACCTGCAAAACCTTCGATTTGGACTTGGGACCCCCAGCCCATTAACTATTAAAACTCGGGATACTTATAATGTTCACAAATGATGAAAATCCATTTGGATTTTTTTTTCTTCGCCATTTTACCCGTTTGGCTGCAGCTTTACCCGAGGCCTGTTTGTTTTCCCTTTCCCTAGGTTTTAATAAAGAGCTTCATTTTATGGGATGCAGAAGCTTTGATTCTGGAAATTTCAATCCCAGCACATCAACATCGCCGCTTTGCCTTCAAATGTACCTGAACTATATCCTTTCAATTTGTGTTCCGGACATAGTTTTGTTGCAACAGCAAATTTTGGGTCAGGCTTCTGCTCGTGACTATGGTCAATCCAAGCGAGTAATGAACAGAAGCCAGAATCTCCCGTCCTTCAAACAATGAAGTCTTGAAGCATTTACCTCTCTCTGTCGATGGAAGGAGACATTGTTCCGGTACTCCGAAACCGAGGCGGTCCGAGAGATGCACACCAACCCGAAGATTTCTGGGACGGCCCAGGCGTCTGCATCGCACGCCCCGGTCTGCATCCGTCGGGCTGTCTGTGCCAACTTCTCCAATTTTCGTGTCGAGGGGTATTTTTCTCCACAACATGATGTGCATTTGCAATTATAGCTCTTTCTTTCTACAAACCCCTGAACTGTTCACTTTCAGAGTCTGTCACCATGGAATGAAGGAAGGTGATCGCCTTAGCTGTGTCCTACATCGGAGATCTTCGCAACCAAACCTGTGGATGATCCTCCGGAGCCATCGGAATGTATGCACCAGTCCGCCACGACGGTGAGCAAGTAAAGCGTCGAAGCCGCATGGGTCGCCATCCTTGAGAGCACAGACTGGAAAGTGCGGTTCATGAGTGAAACGACGCAGGAAACCGGTTGCCGCTGAAGAACTGGAAGGACATGATAGAACCCCAGAACCAGGTTGGTCAGCGGACCCTAAACCCGATCCTCTACAACAATGGCATTTGACAATCAGGGCCCTAAACCCTAGAGGACATGACAACTTGCTACAGATCGAGTGGCAAACAGGGTGAAAATGCGGCTACTCGTCACAATTAGGAACAGAAGGAAACTGTCCAATTCAAACGGGCAGGTCATGTCGCAACCCTACTTTGGCCAAGTGTGGGGGTGAAGCCCAACACTTGGAAAAAGTGAGGATTTGGAGTCACCCGGGACTCCCGAATGTTCAGAGCTCGACAGCAAGGCCCAAAACACCTCGCATTGGGGTGTTCTTGGTGTCATTGGAAAGGTCTTGAAGCATAGATATCGAAAATGGCCTCGCATTGGCCATTTGGACATCTGTCGCCCAAGTTATGGGCAAAAGAAGGGCCCGGAGTCAAATTGGCAGTTTGATTCCCGACCACTAAAAGTCGGGAATCGACCTCTCCCCGACCTCCGAATTGAGAGTGCGATACGTCGTTGGAAAGATGACGACGAGGGCTACAAGTTTGGTTTAGACCTCGTTGCGATCAGACTTTTCAGTCAGGAGTTATGATCTCCCAAAGTCCTGGGACTCCACCCAGGACAGTTTCGGGACAATTTCGGGACTCCAACTTGGGAGTCCCGGGAAAAAGAGCCATTTGGATGTAGTCCCCGAAACGTGGCACAGAGAATACTATATGGGGGAAGGTGGTGGCTTTCCCCGAGTCCGGGCCGTGGTGAGTCTTGTGGTCCAAAGTGCCCGTGGCTTGTCCCAACACCCAAGGGTGTCCCGGAATGTGAACTAACCACGTGGGTGGTTTGTTTTGATGCAGATTCAAGCTTGATCTACTAAATCATCTTCCTAGTGTTATATTATTTATCATGCGTATTTCATTTTTTTGCTTCCATGCAATAATCTCATCTTGGATAACAAGATTATGAAATTTCTCACAAACTCACTTATGACCTATTGTAATGTTGTTTCACACCCAAGTCATACATAAAATTTAAGAAACCCTTTAATGGCAACATTTCACACTCCTATGACATTTGAGATGCTCTTTGAAAGATATTGCATTATCTATCACAAAACAATGATTTCACATAAATAATTGGGCACCTTGCCATAAATCTAATTTTATTATTAGTTTTTTAAAACTAAATTTGAACATTGTTAGATTTTAAACACATGTAAAAGATGTTGTAACTAAATGACTTTTGAACAATTTGGTTGAACTCAAGTTTACATAGCTTTTCATTCCAATGTGTCTTAATTCAATTTACATAATCATGTTCAAATTTTATTATACATTTTGGTCACACATATCTACATTATTTAATTTTTTTCATGTAATATTTTTCTTTTCGATAATTTTTAATAAGAATTTTTTATATTTTCTATTATGTTCCAATTGATGTCTATAATTTGTTCCAAGGTTTTTCGTTAATTCATTAATAAAATAATGAATCTAACTTCATACATGTGCTCACAAATTATAATTTTTAAACAATGGTAGTAGGAGCCACATATATAAATATGCATTTTTCACAATTGAACTAAACCTATTTTTGGTCTTCAAAGCTTAGATAATGAAAATTGCGCACCTAAATGTGATATTTAGCTCTATTAATGCTCCAATGATATTCATGTTTTAGATCCCTATATTCTACATATGTAAACAAGTTGTTGGAAAAAACCACATACTTCCATCAAACATAAGACCTAAAAATCAACTACATCATGTAAAACTTATTTTTTATAATATGATAATTGTCCCAAAATTTATGTCACAACCCTAACCTTTGACTCGCAACCAAAGCAAGGGCTTGCAAAAATGTGGGCCAAGAATGAAGCTTGGGAGTCACATTTCATGCTCTTGGGGGTGTAGGAAAACGTGAGGAAATGAAACCCCCCACACTCCCAAATGAACTCTCATTTTGGGAGTTGGACTCCCAATGGACTTTCAAATTTTCAAAGGCGGATTACAAGGGTCAAAATTCATTGCATCAAAGCATTTCTTATACCATTGGAAAGATCTTTGAATGCATATGTCTAAATTGCGCTCGCATGACCCATTTGGGTACTTAAAACATAAGTTATGGCTGAAAGAAAGGTCAGGAGTCAAACTGCCAATTTGACTCCCAACCACTAAAATTCAGGAATCTCCTTGATTTACTTTTTTTCAGGTGGCGTGTGACATACCATTGGAAAAGTCATGACGAGGGCTACAACTTTGCTTCAAACCTCATCTCAATTGGAAGTCTTCACAAGCAGTTATGGGCCTCCAAAGTTGCAAAATTAGGAGTCCCAAGACAAAATGACATTTGGGTGTAAGGCCCGTGGCCATGCATAGATAATACTATAAGGGAGAAGGTGGTGGCTTCCTTTAAGTGCAAGCCATGACTTGTCGTGTGAGTCCGTGTTTGCCCATGACTTGTCTATGCATTAAAAGTGCTGCAACTATGCACTAATCAACTTGTTGTTTGGTTTGTGCAGGTTTGTGTGAATAGTTGACCCACTTGTCATTCATCTTAATCCCCATCCCGAAGCTCTAGCACGCCCCTCTACCTTCGAAGTGTTGCAAACTAGGGAGCATACCCTAACTCCTTATCCTTCCACTATTTTCACCTTTGGACTCACAATTGAATCTATCAAGGAGTTTGGGGGTGTGTCAATTCCTATGGGTAAGCAAATAGGAAAAGTTATTGATGCGTACTGAACAAATAATGCCCTATGATATAAATTCAAAAATGCGAAAAATATTATGACAACTAACTACATGAGGTAATTATTTGGGCGTGCCTACATGCATCAATATGCCTCCATCATTTTGGCCCAATCATCTTCATCTTCATAATCCATTCAAAAGATTCATGGTTCACCTATTGCCTAGAAGGCCCTTAATTCTCCTTCTTAGAATCCTCTAAACAAATTCAACACTTGAGAAAATCTAAAAGTGTACAAACCATGATCTAGCTTTCAATAATTTGATCACAACACCCATTGAATTAAAACTACATTTGAAAGTAACATCTTCCCACTATGATTTTTTCTTCAAGAGCCTGCACAAAATAAACAAAGATTTTTCATAAAGTTTAAATTAGAAACAATACTTACAATGCAACCAAATAAATAACCCCAACTACTTTAATTCTCACACTTTGGGATCCACCTATAGTTCCTTATCCTTATTATCAAAGTGGCAAGCTCTAGAGGCATTTTGGTTAATCCATTTTGTTGCATGTTTACATACCTCTCAAACAAAGTCACACATCAATCAAATGAGCCCATATTTATCTTAGACGATCAAAAGCAATAAGGGCACAATGAAGAATAATCCAACCAAAGTGCATAAATGCATTACCATACATGTTTTCCTACAAGTGACAAAAAATCAACAAAAGCCATATATAAACTAAGAAGCTTAATAAGAAGCTTAAACATTCTATTTGAGCTTCAAAACAATACCTATGCATAATCTTTTCCACTTGCAACCAATATGAATTTGAATGTCTATGATAGTTAAAAGAAACAATAGTGTTACATTCCAAGTACAAAGCTGTAATTGTTAACTTGCAAAACCAAATTTATTTTACAATTAAAACATATGATTCATCTTCTCTTTAAATTGAATCATGAATCTTGTGCCCCATTAATTGAAAGCTAGGTTAAACTAACCCCTTGTTGACACATAACACTCTTGGAGTTGATTTGTGGAAGCATTTATTAAAATAGGCCTTTGTTTGCATTCCATGCATGGAACTTTGGCCTTGCTTTCAACATTGCAAGATATTCACTAGAATTGCTCTCAAATGATCATACTTGAATTTATTCCTAAGTACAAATTCATACTTTAGTATTGACAATATTTCAAAAGGAACATTGTCAAATGGTTCAAGTTGTAAACAAAATAAATGAAATAAGTCAAACACAACCTTTAATTTATGACAAGAATGAAACTTCTCACTCAAATCATGCATGATGTCCTAAGTGTAGCAAAACAAATCCACCTTAATAAAGCCCAAAGACCTTGCAAAGGATTACACAAAGCGAGACACATCCAAATTGTTGACCTTGCCATTAGCTTTCTACTTTGAAAGCACTATCCATAATTAGAAATAATGAACCTCCTTGCAAACAACTTATCCTTTGTTTCATCTTCACAAGCACATCCACCTTAAGATTCTTTAAATTTTGAAACAAATTCATAAGTTACATGTAAAGAATACATGAATAAGCATTCATGTTTAGAAAACTTGTAATTGATTTACATGTTCCATGTGCTAAACTATCAATTTGTTGTAGGAGATTATATACATGAAGAAGGCATTATTCATTAAACCTTAAACCTTATATCCCATAGATTCACAAATACAAGCATGTATAAAACCCATGTGTACTGTCTTAAAAAGATTAATCCTACAAGTTAAAGTACAATTCCTTTTCCAATACAACAAAACAATCAAATTTGGCTACAGAGTTTTTTTGTATTGTGAAAGGACATGTTGGACTACATGTTTCTCAAACTAGAAAAATGATGGACCCGAGGATCTTCCCATCTATTTGTATTCTTATTGTTTGTCATCACTTGAATATTTGTTGCATGGGGTTTTATTTTGCCTTGCAAAACTATGGAATAAATCTTTAAAATCTAATATGAATTTGTCAGACTTGATTGACCTAACTATGGGTCAATTGGTCATCATCAACACTTACATAGGCAATGTTATAAGGTTGTCTTAATTTGCCACCACAAGTAGTCTCTACAATAGGTTGTTCATCAAATGCTCGTACAACCCATTAAACTTGGATGACCCATCTAAGTATGATTTAGTTTCAAACAACAAGCACACCCATATATATGTTATGACACAATTTGAAATTTGGGAAACACAAAATCAAGTCATGTTTCATACGTGACAATGTTTTCACTTGGGTAAAAGAATGTTTATCCCAAATTGTTCTCAACTGCCATTACCCCTTATGGTTGGCCCTTCAACCCCAAATACCTTATATCACACACATATCATCTCCTTAACCACTAATTAAAATCTTCCATTTTGAACTTACAATGCAAATCTCAACATATGGTTGGCATACACCAAGATTTGCCATGACATTACACCAAAAGCCATATGTTATGTAATCTAAATTCCAACCCCTCTTTTCATGTGCAATATTTCATACTATCAAGAAGGAAGGTGGGTGGATTGCAAGGTTATTCAAGCTTCTAGCACCTATTGATATAGACTAGTACCAAGTGTGATTATCACTTTGCAATCAATTCATTCCTTGCTTTCTCATAATTTGTGATGTTAGCTTCCATTGGTTTTTAGGGAGTTTGACCTTTGCTAACATTCCATAGAAGCAAACCAACTTGAAACAATTTAAATGAAGTTTTTCTTTTTCAACTTCTTCACAACCCAAAATGCACTACAAGTTGTTATGTAATGCATGGGTTTGAGGTTTAGGCTTTGACCTAGTGAAATGGAGTTAAAGTTATTTTGATTATACTTCATTTCATGCAAGGACCTTGTAATTTGATTCACACATTTTCTTTTGGCATGATCAATTTGCTTTTCATTAGTTCAAAGAAAATTCTACCATGTTGTCAATCCTCAATCTTTTTGTCATGCATGTGGGCAAGCTTGTCTATATGTGCATTTCTCAACCAATAATCCATTTTTTGCCCTAGAATAAGCCCACATTAATAGTAGATTGCTTTGTAATTCATGAATGAAGTTAGCTTGCAATAAATATGCACTAACTATTCAACTTTAGCCAAAAAAATCAACAAATATTATGACATTCAATAAGCTAATAAAAAACAAACATTTGTGTGTTGTGTAAAAAACCACATGTTTATAATACAAATGTTCATGATTTGAAACTTGTGACATGAAGAAGAGAAAATTGCTTAAAAAATAAGCAAACCTTTTGGCATTCCCCATCCATTAGGATGAAGCATTAGGGCTATACTTAGAGTTTCAACTTTTGATCTAATAATTTTGCATAGTTAACCAAAACTCATAAACTTTACCCTAAACAAAAAGAAATGCATGTAAAATATCATGGACAAATTTCATATCATGCATATTTGTCACAAATCCATTATCCATGGAAGTCATTGACTTCATGGATAACTATTTTCATACATTTTTTTCCAAAAAAGGTCCATGGGTTTGCAAAAAAATAATTTACATGGACTTCAATAATTTAAAAACCTTGTTTGTCTTTTTTTGGCACCATGGACATGCAATTTCACACAAACTTTTGTGAAAAAATGATGCCTATGAATTTTTTGAAGAATGAAATATCTTAATTTCATGTCATGGACATAATAATGTTGGAAGATTTTAGGTTATTTGTAAGCTAAGGTTAAGCTTCTAGGTTAAGTTTTGATATTTGGATTAAAGGTTAAAAAATTTGAAGAAATTATATTTGAATTTGGACCTTGAAATCGTTTCTTTTGAAAATTAGAAATGGAACTTAAACTAAGGCTATTGGTTTTGTAAAATAGGTTTAGGTTCTTTGAAGGCATAAAGACCAAGGCTTTTAAGGGTGCATCCTTGTCTCTCAAAGAAAATATTCACTCCCTTTCCAAATGGATAACAAATAATGGGTTTGATGCCTTGTTTCATTGGTTGCTAGGATTTGATTTTCTTGATTGCATACCTCTACAATTTTCTTTTCATTAATACCCTACTCCCCATAAATGTGGGTACATATTTATGTAGGATATTGAATTTCTTTGGTTCAATGTAAATGGAACGTAACCAATTGTTAATTTGGATAAGGCTCCAAATTCTTGGGAAGTCTTTAGAACTACATGTTTTGTGAATCTAAAAAATCATCCTCAAACCCACATCAAAAATTTCATAAAATCAAAATAAAACTAAAAATCAAAACCAAAGGTTCCTTTCAAAATCAATAATTAAACAATAGTGGAACATACCACCTTTCACAAACATATGATATGTGTAATTAATGTGATTTAATTTTGAATAAAATTATGTGATATTTTTGTATTAAACATGAGCATTCATGTATGTCATTCAAAAATAATATCTCATCTATTTGAATATTTAAGATATTGAATGTGTACAAATATCATTCATATTAACCATAACATGGAATTGATGTGATTTTATATGAACTTATGAAAATTGGATTTTGCATGAAAATTTGTACAAACTTACAATACCTAGTAAGTTTGTGATAGTGTGACATCTCATAGATATACATGAAAAAACACATCCATGGAGGTAAACTTTCTTAAATTTATTTTTGGTTAGTCATGGACATTTAATATTTCATAAACATCTATTAAAAAAGTGACTTGAAAACTACCTTCTTTCTTTTATTGTCATTTTTCATGCATTGCATCACAAATGTACAATATTTCATATGAAAACACATCTACGAACAACATCTCTTAAAATTTTATTTTTATTTTCAAGATTTTTGTGACATAGCTTTCTTTCTAACATTCCATTTGTTTTTTTGTTTGAAAGCTTGAACTATGAGAGTGAAACATTAATAGAATCTACCATACAAAGGTGAAAATCCTTTAAAGTGTACCACACAAGACAAAAGGGGCCTAGTCTTTACTACAATTTTTTTTACCCTATATTTTTTATCCACATAAAAATTAATGAGTCAAAAGCTGTCAAAGTTTTCAAAAGGACTATATTTGAACCATTGAAATTTTACATTCCATCATAATCATCCATAAATGTGTTATTACATAATAAAAAATGACTAGGTAAAAAAGACAAAAAAAGGGTGACATTGTGATAAGATTTTGGTACACCTAAAATAATTTGGACCCAAAAAGAGGTAGCAAAAAACTTGGACTTGCTTGACTTTCCATGTCAAGAATTTGAAATTATTAAAAAGAAAAATGGTCTAATCATTTTGAGCATAGTGAACAACATAATCAATGGTGTGAGTATGGACATTGCTAACTATTTATTAGTGCATATTATCATTTGATTATATAGGATGACCATAAATGATCAAATTTGAATCAAATTGGAAAAGTGCACAACATGGGGGTAAAAAAACCCAAGCTTTCTTCTTATGGCCTACAAAAATCTCAACAGATGCAATCAAAATATCAAAAGAAAATATTTACACCGTAATAAAAGGGTATAGGTACGTATTTCCTTATATGGGAAATTTGCTGAGGAATAAGTTTCAACTCATTCCCACAAAGAATATTATGTTAAATTTTGACATTACATATATGTGTCAAAGAACATATTGTTAGGGGGTATTATGTGAAGGAACATTTTTTTTCTTGCACTACTATTATTTAATTTTCTTATATGGACACATATTTAAGCCAACCTAAACTCTTAAAATCTATGTTTGCATTGAATTTTGATACCATATGTTGTTTGAATTTTGAGTTTTAGTTGAAACTATGAGGAGTGATGAAGAATTTACAATCTATCCACATGCTCATAAATATTAAATAAACACTCATTGAACATAAAAACAACGATAAAATTGACATAATGTTAAGTTGTTGAAAAGGAATTTTAAGCAACATTCACAAATTCATCCATGAAATTCCTCAAGCCCCTTCATAATGCTACTTTCACCCCTTTTCCCCAAAAATTGAACTCAAAACCTTAAGGATTATGAAATTTTCCAAACTTTGAGTCACAAAAAAAATGAACCTACTAGTAATTAACAATTAAGTTCCTTGTACAACTAGGCCATATTTTCTGAATTGTTTCTAATGCTTAAGAACAATGCATACCCTTCATTAATTAATATTGGTTTTGAAAGTGAACATGACCTTATTGAATTATAAACTTTACCCAACCACGAAGATATGGGACCTTATATTTTTACTTGTGTAGTTTTCCAATTCCAAAAAGAGCGTTTTCCCTTTAGGCTCATTGCATTTTTCTTCACCTTAACATGAAATTGTATATGATATTGTATCCATCAAAAGACAATTTTGTGTATTCCACAAATCATGACATCAAGGGAAACATCATCGTTATTTCAAAGATAGTTGAATTATTTGATGAGTGCATAGGCACATGTAGATTCTATGCACTTTTGTAACTAGATCATGGCACATGTAGATATTTGCATTTAAAAATTTCTTGTTTATCATATCTCTCAATTACATTATACAAGAAAAACATTGATTTCTAGGTGTTCTTTCTTGTGTCATTGGCCCAAAGAGATTGTTGATTGCTTACCACATAGTACACCCAAGAAAAAGAACTTTCCTTCAACATCTAATACATAATGGCACAGTGCATGCTTGTTAGAAGTAAGAATGTTCAAGGCCCTTGAAGACAAGACGATCCAAAAACATCATCAAAATAAAAGTACACCTACGCCATGAAATAAACACCCACCTTGTTACATCTTTTCTTGAAATATCAATCTTCCATGATGTGTTTTAAAGAAGAAACAATTTTCTTGCACCAAACATAATGAAAAATGAATGATTTCTTTTCATGGTGAGACTATAAACTAAATGGTTCTCAAAACCAGTTTTTTTTAATGCACAAATTTTGATTACAATAGGGCTTCATCAACAATCATGTTGTTTATGTCAAGTCTTATAAATGATTTTGCTCCTTCAACTTTCATCCTTGTTTGTCATTATGTGTTGATGTCAAGTATAAACAAATAGGGGATGAAATGCATGTGCCAACATCACATGTTGGAAACGAACCTACCACCTCCATTTTAAGTTCTTGGGTTTGGGCTTAGGTGTAAAGCCAAAGGGCATAACTTTCAACTACAGTAGAACCTGTCTAAAACAATACTGTTGGGGCCGAGGGGTAGGTATTGAATTAGAGAGGTTATTGAATTAGGCAGGGTCATACACTGGGCCATTTTAAGCCTCTTCTTATTACGGTATAAATAGGGGTGGGGGGGGTGCTTAGGGGAAGG
>Ga0209208_10010710_pt1 | contig 11850 bp, 10 predicted proteins | sample S1TSphfallax_3_FD_187694 | JGI IMG/M metagenome (GOLD analysis project Ga0209208, IMG submission 187694) | Host-associated microbial communities from peat moss isolated from Minnesota, USA - S1T2_Fd - Sphagnum fallax MG (SPAdes) (version 2) | ecosystem: Host-associated > Plants > Peat moss >...
TTTAAACATTCGCAACTCCTACACAAGTGCATCTCCCAAAGTGGGAATGCATTTGGGAATCATGGGGCTTCATCCCTTGCACTCTCCCCCATTTGTGAAAATGTGTTTCACACCTAAACACAATTTTGGCCTCATGGGCCCTTTCACTTCACACTTAGTCACGAACCCAATGTTAGGGTTATGACATGTAACACTCCAATGTTTATAAGAATTGGCATTAGTATTTCACATGTGTGATGATTATTTTAAGTACTTATTGGGAGATTTAGGTTATATGGGTGAGGAGATGTTTATTATGTGGAGGATAAGGCGACAATAATTAATGTCAAATGCTAACCATGTTATAATGCAAACTTACAACAAAATGCATGCAAATTGTAAGGTGCAAGTGGAATGGGGCATAGGTGAGTTGAAAAGAAAATGAAGGTGCCTCATAAAGAGGTTTGATTCAACCAAACCAAAATGTGCACATTTGTTCCAAGTTACAATTGTCCTAACTAATTTCCTACATAAGAAACGCATAGACCTCACATACGAGGTTGTTAGTGATTAAATTGTTAACCCAATTACACATGGTTAGGCTAGGGATTTTTAGTTATAAGTGTCAAATAACTCTAACCCCTTATCTAAATTCTTCTTTTGTGATAACATTTAACTTTCTAGCTACTTTCAAATTATTAATCTTCACCTTATTCAACTTTTCACAGTCAATCTCCACTTTGCTAGCCAAGAAGGTGTCTCGAATTTGGGAAGTTATTGAGAAATAAGATGCCATTGTTGCCATGATCCTATACTAGCTTTACAACATCTCTATTTTTGTCACTGATTTTTCACCATCATTTCTACTTTTAGATGGTGTAAAATTCAAAGATGGGTTAGGGTTAAGGTTAAAGGTTATAAGTTCAAACCAATTAAATGATGGGGTACATGATGGAGTTTTAAGTATAGGTACAAACAAAACCCCTAGATTCCAAACACCAAGTATGTATATTACCAGAATTCAAGGCCATATTCATAGTCACACACATCCACATTATAAAAAAACTTGAATAATTTTAATTATAGATGGATAGGCAAGCTTTTATGGGTACATAAATACTTGAACAACTACATTGAAATAAACATTATAAGTTTGGATGTCATCAAATCCAAGAAGATGCGTTTTAAGTTTGTTTAAATGCCATATTTATCAAAGCCAACATATTAAGGTTTGTGCTTGAGCTATAGACCATAAATTCATGACAAAACCCCTAGCTTCCAAACACAAGGTATGTTACTAGAATTCAAAGCCATATTCAAAGACACACACATTTGCATTATCGATAAATTTGAATCATTCTTGTTGTAAATGGATAGGTAAACTTTCAAAGGTGCATAAGTATTTGGACAACTGCATTCAAATAAACCTTATAAGTTTGAATGACATCAAATCTAAGAAGATGGGTTTGAAACAAGCTATTGCATGAGCCTAGAGCTTAAGCTTAGAGCCTCGTGCATTCATTTTAGGAGGCAATAATACAAGTTTTGAATATTCTCTGGGTTTTTCATTGCTATAGGAACGTGTTGAGGATTTAGGGTTTGGGTTACAAGGCACAAAATCTAGAGTTTATAAAGGTGAAAAAAAGTCTTCAATTTTGGGAGACAAGACAAAATGTTTCTAATCTTGGGGGCTCAAAAACAATTTACTTCAAGAATTTTTTTCAACCCACCCACCAATTAAAGTTTGGAAAAAATCACAACCCTTGGTACAGCATGTGCAAAATGACAATAGCAAGAGGAGGAATATGTGTGAGTCCAATGATGTTTGGGGCCAAAAATGTGGGTTTTTAACGCTTAACTTTCACCTGAAGCTTTATGAATTCCCTTACAAATGTGTCAAAATAGGTGGCTCTTAAGCTCAAATTTAAGACTTATATTTAGGTTTTTGAATTTATGGTTTAAGGTTTATCCATTGATGTCCATTATTGACTATCACAAACTTTGATAGCTTGTCAGGTACTCTTTGTTGGAAGAATCAACTCAGCCACCCATGGTAAGTCATGGTGATATCACAATGCCACAGTACAGGAGCAGCTTCAACACATGTCTGAAATATCAGAAGTATTCTTCTTCAATGTCCTTCACAAAATTTTGTTCTTTTGAGAAAAAACTAATTTCTGAAAATTTCAGCATTTTAAATAATTATATAATTTGTGCCAAAGTTGCCAAGGTACTATGGTATTTTGAGTGTTCTTCTCCCTGAGCAAAATGTGAGACCATCATTTTGAAACATACCTAAACCCTAAACCCCAAATATTCTTTGGAAATTAGGTTATCCATAAAGTCAGGCAATTAGATGGCTAGAACGGCCAGTTTCGTCGTAATAGGGCATCAACCGTGCAATTGGGAATGAAATTTTACAAAACGAAATAACTGGGAGAATGAAATTTTACAAAACGAAATAACTGGGACCCAAACTAGATTTTCTACCAATTTTGGTGGTAAATTGAGTTTCATCCCCCTCTTTCATTTTTCCTATGGGCCTCCACTGCTGCTACAATGTGCATATATATTTGCACTGCTCCTACATGTACAACTACTAAAAATTACTCTCGAACCTTGTGCGCTAACTGCTTAGTTACAGCATTTCATACTGAGATTTAATAAAATTTCATTATTTTGCGACGCCACTGAAAGAGTGGATAAGGGATGTGAAAGAGAGGGTGACTATACCGATAACTTTAATACTTTAAGGTTGATTTCTTTGGATTTGAAAGCACCTCCTTGGAGAAAGATGCTTTGAATTTTGGCCATTCAGGTACAAAAGTATTCTGTACTTTACTTTTTTCGGCTAAACTCTCAGATCTACAACCTTCAAATTAGGGGCAGGCCCTTGTGAGCAAGCCTCTCATTATTGAAAAAAACTAGGAATGAAACTCTGGTATTCAAAGGATGGAAGTAGAAAACCTTAAGCACATTCTTGCATGGTTAAGCAATCGGTTGTGACGGTAGTGAAAGGGGCTGCTGTCAGTGTCTTCCAGCCCTGAACCTGAGGCTGTGCACTCAGTTACGTAGCTACAGACAGCAGTGCCTTCCCTTAGACACATTAGCCCATATCAAGGTCCACATTCATTTCCGGCTAAAGCCTGTCGAAACAGCCTGGATCGGGTTTCGAAGCTTGCAATTTTTTGGACATCTCCAGTCCCGGAGGCCAGAGAAGCATCCCTCGACCTTGAAGTGGCCAACACTGGTCCCCGCATCCAGAAATTTTTTTTTAAAATTAAATTAAATTAAATTAAATTGTGGCATATCACAAATATAGATTTAGAATGAATTAGATTTTTTATTTCGGAATAACTTTTGGGGAAAAAATTGGAGATTTTTAAATATTTTTTCCTTTCAAATACACAATTTACATCACTTGTGTTTATTAATTTTGGAATAATTTTTGAGAAAAAATCAGAGGATTTTTTTTTTAATTCTTTCAAGTAAACAATCTACATTACTTGTGTCGGTCGTACTTTTTTATTTTTTTAAAATTTTAAAATTTGCATTCTTAAAAGAGATTTGTAACCAATATTGTATGGGGGAAGGCATTGCTGTGAGGGCATTATTATGCTCAGGGAACTGAAGGCTTGCTCTCGGCACATTATGCCCTCACGTCGGCGACAATGCCTTCCCCATGTAATGAACGAGAATCTCCTCAGCCGCAATGTACAGCAAAGGTTTATCTGGACCAACCGGCCTTCCCCATGTAATGAACGAGAATCTTCTCCTCAGCCGCAATGTACAGCAAAGGTTTATCTGGACCAACTGTCGATATTCCATCGTGCCCGCAAAATGCCCTCGTCACCAAAAGAAAAAAAAATTAATGCAAAACCTCCCCCACGCCAGGCCATTTTTACCAAGTGGGAGTTTCCACTCAGGTAGGTCCCCCAAATAGTAAAAGCAACTTTTTGCATAACCGCTTGGAGAAAACCCATGCAACACATTAACTCTCTCCGCAACCAAAAGAGTTGGCCTCTACAAAACTCAACACTTGGCAAAATGAGGATGCCATTCAGACTACAATTTTCTGCATGGAGTGGGATCAAAACATGCAAATTCATCAAGCAATTCCCCTCCCCCTCCCCCCCCCAAAATAGAAAAAACATTTTCTCAGGTCGTTATTTTAAAGAGGTGGAATAAAACTCGATCATGGAATCGAAACAAATGGCTCAATGTACACGCAAAATGACAAGTTCACTTTTTTTTGTCCAAGTGTATTTCACATTTGTAGAGTGTCTTGCAGTTTTGTTTAAACCTTTAGGAGTGCATATGCCCAAAGCATATAACAGAACCCGGAAAGTCTGTGACCGACACTTGGTTAATCGATTTACAAGTGGTTGAGGTCTGATAAGGACAACATTGTTGTTGTTGTGGAGACGAATTGGAAACTTTCAACTTAACTTTGCTTTAGTGGGATACAAGCTGGGTCGGTATTTATGCACTAGCATAAATAAGCTGCAAAATTTCACTTCACAAGCATTGATTCAACCCTAATTGGCACATTTGCGGTTTTCAATGCACCACATGAACATAGAATGGGGAGAAATTTTTAACCTCGTCTATCTACAGACAAAGGTTATGGCATTAAGGTGCATTCACACTTGATGTTAAGTCAGTGTCAAATGAAAATCTAGGTGGTGCCTAATGTTAAATGGGCAATAGCTTAATGTTAAGTGAACGTTAGGTTAACATAATAAAATGGTTATGGTAAGTAAGTGTAAGTCATGAATGACTAGCATGGTGTTAGGGGACTCAACACTAAAGTCCCTAACACCAAGTGTGAATACACCTTTAGTATATTAAAACTACATTCACACATGGTGATAACTTGATCATAAGTTAGTGTTTAGGATTTTCAAAAAATTGTTGGGTTCACATACAAAATGTTTGTTACCAAAAAGCATGACATGGCTGCCTATGTGGTAGGTGGTGGTGGTGGTTTATATATTGGGGTTTGGGCTTGGAAAATACTTCAACCTACATGTGAAAAAAAATTTATAAGGATTATTTAGATGTTTGAATTTTTAGGGTGTTTTTGTTGCAGGTGCATTATTTGTCTTTAATTAATTACTGTTTTATTTTTGAACTTGGGATCCACATTGCTGCACATTACTAGTGATGATCAACCATTTTATGTGTGGATGTAGGTTGGTATGTAGCTTAGGTTTATAGGCATTTATTTATGTACCTACCTAGGTACTTACCAACTTAATATTTTTTTAATGTCACGTGGCATACTTACATTGGGCCACATGTCATAATAGAAGATCAAATTAGTATTTGAATTGAACATCTTAGATTATTTCAAAATAATAATAATAATATTTTAAATAATCAAACACTAAGACACGTGGCAACACATCATTTGTCCTCAATTGTGACCAAAATAGTTGCATCTTAATCACATGTGACAATATGTATACAATGGAGTCAAATGATGAAATGTATTTGTCGACTTTTTCTTTCATATAATTTTCTTTGTCATTTACGACTAATTTATCACATGTGACTTGTCTTAGGCAATTAAAGGGATTATAGTTGTAAAATGTCTCTTGCGATTAAAATTTAGTCGCAAAAACTATCGAAATACATGTTTTTCTTCTAGTGTTAATTTAGGTTAGGTGGCTTAGATTAAAAACCAGCATGAGACGCTTAACCCAAGAAGCCTAAACTAGGTTACCTAACCTAAGCCAAATGGCCTAAGTATCATATGTTACAAGAGTGAGGATTTGAACCCCTCACCTTAACTTTGGGGTTTAAGTCCTCATCCATTGCACTACCACATTTTTTTATATATTTTCAACTAGCTAATAAATTATGAGATTAATTCATTAAATGAATGACATCAATCATGATGTGAAGTTAATGTCACAAGTCATGAGGTGTTGCAACTACTAGTTAAACTCGTTGCCATGTAACATGCCACATCAACATCACATGACCATAAGTTGTTATTATTCATCAAAAGTTGTAAGAATCAATGGAATTTTGTTATTACATAATTTTGGATTATTAAAAATACATTAAAAATACATTTTTTGAAATTTTGATATTTGTGTAAGAATCATCAAGTGGTGATATTGACTACAGTCACAATTTACCATAATGCCACATGGCACCACAATGTCCTTTATAACTACGTAGTCATTAACATGAACTTGTAGTTATAATTCTAATAAAAAAAGACAATAGTCATTTTATTAACTGGTTATAAAACCCAAGATGTGTCATTACGAATGCACCTATTTTGAAGAATTGTGCTAATGGCTATCCATATCCCAATTAATCATTATGATGCCCTAACTTGGAGATTTTTATTGACCAAGCTTTGTGATGTGAAAGATTCATTGGAGCTTCTTTTCATGCCATATGAACCTTTGTGCACCTGAAAGACCCAATCTTTTCATATGGGCGTAATTGATGTTACATTTACAAAATGCTTTGATCATGACTATTCTTAAACTATTTTCTAGGTTTTAGTTGTGATGTTGATTTTCATTTTTTTGTGCATATTGCAAGGCACCTCAATTCAAACAATACAATATAATGCCTACATGTAAACATTCAATTTGTGCATATTGCAAGGCACCTCAATTCAAACAATACAATATAATGCCTACATGTAAACATTCAACAAAGCTTTGTACATAGATTATCATCATAGCTATTGAAAATTTGTTAGTTCATTTGTTTCATTCAACTTCTCTCCTTTTGCAAACATTAGTATCAATAACTCGCACATATGAATGTGAATCTATGGTGAGAAATTGTAAAATGAGTGTATGGGACCCTGAGCATCAACATATTTAACATTAATATACAACAAATTATGAAAACCAATTCTACTAATAATTGACAATGCCTTCACCACATTCTAATGATTCTACCACCATGTTCTTCAAAGCACAACATACATTACAAGCAACAAGGTCCAAGCTAGTATTTTTGTGGCATGTGCAAAAAAACCAAAAGAAACTCCAAAAGAAGTGCACACTTGGTTGATGCCATAGATGTGTTCAACATAGACTGGATTGGGTGATTCATCAAGATTATATGTTCCACAAACATTAGGTAATTCCCCTAAGTTGGACCCATGCCAAAATTTTCAGCAACTACCATTGGATTAGTATTCAAAACACTTCCAAATCTCAAATGAATTGGCAAGTAAACATGTTCACTAATGTTGTGGATGGGATTATGAAAGATGTAAAAGTTACTTCCTTAAAATTCTTCAAACCACCATTTGATTTAAGAATTCCTACATATTGATTAATGAAATGTCCATTGATATTATGGAAAAATGACAAATCGTAAGAACATTACAGGCTTTTAAAGACCTATTTCTCGTCATCTTAATGTGCAGTGTGCCAATGTAATTAATTTTTTGTTTCTACTAAAACATATAGGTGAAATATTTGAGAAAATTGAAGCTCCAAAATGGGGTCATTAAATGTATTGTAATTTTATTAAGAGATGTTGAAATTGTTGAAGATATTGAAAGTGTCAATGTCTTGGTTGAAGATTCAAATGATGGTAAGGTCTGTCCTTGAATAGTAGGGGGATAACATTCAAAAGCGATCTCGTGTTATTTGTCCCAACTGCCAACAAGCAACCCCCACCACCACCACCCAAAATTGTGGCATCAATAACGTCCACAACCACATTGATGGATATTCATCCTAGTCCACATCACAAGTTTTGTTACTTCTTTACAAAACAATGTACTATGATGTTTAGAACTTATATCAATTCTCAAATGTGTACCAAAATCTATTACAAAAATTGAAATATTATGACCATATAACAAGAACAATTTACAAAAACTATAAACATAAAGCTTTTGCACACATTAGAATTAATGTTTTAAAAAAAATTTAATACAAAACCATAATAATATAAAGGGAAACTCCTTCAAATCAATTATAAGGCCTCCAAACAAAATCAAGGCGGATGCTAAAAGTTGACTAAAAAGGACAAATTAAACCATATTGATGTACAAGGGTGGAATAGGATGTGAAGGATCACCATGCTCACAAATTCCTTCCTTGTCATAAGCCATCATCTTTCTTTCAATCTTGGTCACAATTAAACATGTACACCACTAGTCTTCATTTCATTAACTTTTTTTCTTGCATTTTTTTTGTTTTACAAATTTCAAAGTTCTTATGTACAAGGCAGGGAGACACACACCTTTCACCCTTTAACAACAAAAACTTTGGCCATGACATTACTATGCCTTGTTGTAAAATTTGGATATAAAATGTATCACTATTATTTACTACAAAAAAACTATTTTTAAAGCCTTTTTCACGAGTATATCTTTTAGATTTTTCTCATGTTGAATGTTCAATTATTGAACACAAGATTATAATCAATCTTTTAGGAGCCCACAACATCAAAAGTAAAAGGTGGTCTCTACTATGTGAAACTAATGTCTTTCATTTTGTAGAACCCAAGCATGGATTAAATGGGCTGGATTGACAAAACTTTTGCATGTTAGAAATATGATAAATGTAGTAGAAGCATAAATGACCTAAATGTCAAAAACCATTTGGTGTGGATTTACAACATTCTTAGGAAGGTAATATTGTAGTTTGTTTAAGAGTAAAAGAAACAAATGCCCAACAAGAGACTTTTGCATTTGTAAGCTTAAAATCATCTTTCACATCATTATTGTGTATTGTTGTCTAATGCCCGAGCTTGAGATATATCTACAATAGAGTGCAATACCATGTACTACAAGCCATAGCTTTGAATAAGAAGAAGCATAAACACAATCATAAAAGATTTGTTGCTTAAATGATTTAGCAAGAAAAATGACAATTCATCAAACAAATTTGCAAACTAGGTTACATGGTCCAAAAATAAATTATTTGAGATTAAATTGGATGTACACGCGATGTACATTTTCTAAACTAAATTTTTATCAACAAATAGGACTTTTTTTGTGCATAAATAACACCATAAATGCATTTCTGACAAAAAATGTGACCACAAAGTTGAAGTTTCTAATATGATTTTGTCCATGCAAATTGGACAAATGATTTAAATTTTTTTTTCTATAAATTCAATATCCACATTTTTATCTTCATCTCCAACCCAACTTTGGATAATTTCATTCAACAATTTTATGGGCTTAACATCATGTGCCATAGCCACCTATAAACAAAATTCAATTGTAGAATAAGATGGTTAATTGATGGAAAAGTTGGGTGTTTGAAAGGATTGTGTGCAATAATGTCTTGAATTCATTGTGACTTTTGGATTGACCATTGAATGCATCTGTTGAGGACTTATAAAATTACAAATATGTAGGTGTGGTGGATTAATCATCTAGAATAGATGTATTGTATGGTCCCACCTTAGCTCCCTTACCAATAGGTTTCTAAGTAACCATATATTTTGGATTACAAAGTGAAAAATTGTGTAAGGGAAGGTTAGGGTCTTTTTCTTAATGGGACATTTTGGTCTATGTTTTTTAGTATGTGGTGAAGAGGATGGAGCACAAGATGAGCTCAATTTTCTAGTTCTAGCCCTTTTAGAGGAAAAACAAAACAAGATTGAAGACTAAAAGGAAGAAAAGAGGGGGAGGGGCTATTAAACTAGCAAAAGGAAATTCACAAATTTCAACCATCTCGTAAGGACTCAAGAAAAACATTTTTGAAGAAAATATATATTCAACAACAAGATGGAAGACAAACTTGTGACCCCATAAACAAATTACTAGCCACAAGTCAAAATCCATTGATAGCCCCAAATGGCAATTAAAAAAATTCATCATGCTTCAAATTTGTGGAAAAATATTTTCAAATCTAAAAACATTCAGTGTCAGGTGAACATACAATGGACCATCAAGAGAAGGTGGCATATTAGAGCTCCATGGTGCATGAAAAAACAAAAACAAAAAATCAATCAAAGCTTGCTTGTGTTTTGTGAACTTCTTTGCCCAACATTACCAAAAAATCAAGCCATAGAAAAAAACAAATCCTTGGAGGCACAAGCTTACCAAACCCTAATTAACCTACATGTCAATTATGAAAAAATATCAATAATTGGCCAACACTTGTTCAAACATGATGTGCAAACTATAAAGTCTCCCTTTCAACTATCACAAATTGGTTGTTTGCTCAAATCCTAAAAACAACATCAAAATGATGCACAACACTATAAGAAACTGAACACAAATGTAATTCAAATAATAATTTCAACTCAAAAAAACATCAACATTTGTAAAAAAACAGAATTGCAAACATGATTTTTTGTTGCCCGCTAATGGAGGTGTATTCTATAAGGTTTCGTTAAAAGTAAGTATTATGGCTTGCATCACACATGGAAACATGGGGAGCAAAATATTTTATCTCTTCTTTTATCACATGAATTGCGGATTTATGTGGAAAAACTCAAAGAGAAGAAGATGAATGATATTGAGAAGGGTTGAAAATTTAAACTTAGTTGAAGAGGAGGAAATAAGGAGCAGGATGACAAAGAAAAAATTGAGTAACCAGATAATGATGGAAAAAACCAAAGTTGAGGCTAAAGGGAAGGGGTGGCCATTAACTTCCTTGTCGCTCAAACCCAAAAAGGGTGTTGTCACCTTTGCCCACAAGGAAGAAGAAGTTATTGTTGCCAAGGGTTCATCAATTTAGAGCATATGTTACAATCGATTATCTCCTTCAATGTCATTCAATGTTGTAGTCAAAACTATTCAAATTGCTTCTCCTCCCAAATTCTAATTGGAATTATCTCTAGCATTGTCTAGGGACAACCATATGAAAATTTACAATTTAAATTTTTTTACAAAAAATAGAACACAAAAGATTACAAAAAACCACCCATATACTAGCTCCTCAAAATTTGGTCACTAGAATAAACTTTGATAAATTTGTGGGAACTAATTGAAAAGTAATGAAATTTGATGGAAGGAAGCATTTAGACTTTATTTATTTATTTGAATGTTGTTAATTCTTTGTTCATAGAATCCCATACCATTGCATGTCTTTTCCCACAAAAGAGCATGTCTTCATGTGCAATGTTATTGGTTTTTTTAGAAACATTCACAGAAGTTTGTATTTGGATTTTAATATTTTAAATTCATGAATATAGCTTTGGATTTTATTTGGTGGTTGGGGATTTCAACTTGGGGTGAAGTGGAAATTCATATGGATTGTCTAGAAGGAACAACTTGCATGACATAAGTTATGTTGAAGTGAAAGTTAGCATGGGGAGCAAGTGTTTAACAAGTTGACATATTATGTTATATATGTAATATTATAAATTTGTATGAAAGGACTTTGCACCGTGTCCATGATTCTTACATAACCAAATTCGATGGGATTGCCTTTGGATTCATTCATAGCCATTTGTTTTATCTTTTGTTCATGTTGCCTTGAAGATTTGTATAGTTTTTTGCTAGACATTTGGTTATTGTACTCGTACATATCCTTCATTTAGTTTTTTGTGGCACTATGATATTATTTTTCACAAGATGGATTCATTGGATCATTTCATTTTGGTTCCCTAAGTAAGGCTAGACATAAAGTCATCATAACAACTAGATAGTGTTAAAGATATTATTGTGCAAAGGCAAAAGTGCACAAATTCTCCAAACATTTGCTTCCACAATCACATTTACCTCACTTTGTAAGCTATATATCATTCATGTAACTCCATGTTTTAACCTTCAAATTCCAAACATGACCAAACCAATCTTCACATGTAGAAAAAATGTCTTCAAAGCATGAAAGTTTAGACTTCACGGAAAACAAAAATGGTTTTTTTACTACAACTCTTTCGAGAACTTGTGATATCACAATTGAATGAACT
>Ga0209208_10010711_pt1 | contig 11850 bp, 9 predicted proteins | sample S1TSphfallax_3_FD_187694 | JGI IMG/M metagenome (GOLD analysis project Ga0209208, IMG submission 187694) | Host-associated microbial communities from peat moss isolated from Minnesota, USA - S1T2_Fd - Sphagnum fallax MG (SPAdes) (version 2) | ecosystem: Host-associated > Plants > Peat moss >...
TATCAATCCAAGTGCCATCAGATATGTGAAGGATGGGCATAAAATTATGAATCAGTTTTTTTTGTGAATGCTCAAATTTGTTTAGTTTTTGTGGACTTTAACTTTCATTCACAAGGGATGTGTGTGTGTGTGTGTGTGTGTGTGTTTTGGGAAAATAGGTAGGTTCAACCCTTTTTGAAAGGGCAATCGAATGTGAAATGGAGTAGAATAAAGCATGGCAAGCCAATTCAAAAACCAACTAGAAATATACATAGTCAAAATTGAATCCATATCCCATGAGGTTCACACAACTTTGTGAAGGGAGGTGGGGAGGTGTCTTTTACCCTATTATATCCACATGTATATATCCCTACCCAACAAAAAATAATTCCTACCTTTTTAATTAACTTACTTGGCTATATATGGGTTGTATTTACTTGATTCAATTAGTATATGTTTAAAATTTACCATTACCCAAGGGAGGGTGATTGTTTTGAAATGGGTAAAAAATGGTATACATGCCAAAAAATTTATATAACATATATGTATTCACATTTTGCAATGCATGTGATTATGATCGATTTGTTCAAATTATGGTGACTGATTGTTGAAAATACTTGCTTTTGGCATTTTAATTTTGTGCATTGCATTAATTACCTTGAATTAGATTCTTACAAAGTGTTTTTAAAGTGCATTAACTTTTATTACCATTTGCCATTATAATAATGGTTTGAATGCATTTTTGAAGTTTTTGATCTGTTTCAATCTATTTTCATTTTTTGGACAAGGTGTTTGATTCTTTACATTTTCATGTTTGTTATGTTAATTACATAACTAATTGTCTTTCTCCACTTGGAAATGTGCCATGCTTGTGTAAATATTTTGATTTGCTTTAATTTTTATGCAATTATATTGACATGATAAATGGAAGGAAAATGATGAAATAATTATTTACACTTCCTTTGTGAATAAATTAAATTTTTCATTTAGTTTTATATCGACCTAAATTAATAAATTTGCAAATCTTACACAATATATACTTCTAATTTTACCCAATTTGAGTTTTGCATTGTTGCACACTACCAATGACAATCAACTATTTTATTTTATTCTTATGTTTTCATATGGTTTTCAATAATTCATCATTATTTTTGTCAATGTCAAGTTTAATTTAAATTAGTTCATACATTTCAGGGACATGAAAAGATAAATGTTAATTTGTTTTTTTATATCCATGTTGATGGATAGGATAATAGAATGAGATAGGTATAAAATTGAGGTAGTTATTATGAAAGGTGGGAGATAGTTATTTTAAAAAATCACTACAATAAAAGGTGTTCTTGTATGCTACGTGAATTCATAAGTTATAGTGAATGAAACCTAGTGGAGACATAGTGAATTCACTTGTCTAGTGAACATGGACTAATGAATTGCACTCACATTTTGTAATACTAAATGAATCAATTATTATTATTATTTTTGGCATAGTTACATTTGAAAATTTTAATTTTAATTTTGAAATTGCCTTTGGAATGGTCCATAGACGACCATATGAAGGATTTCAAAAAATCCCCCATATACTAGTTTTAATTATTCGTCATTGGAACTTGAAAAAATCTTAAACATATATATATATATACACATACCCATTTGATATATTAAAATAGATATACTTGCCCAACATTGGTTCACAACTTATTTCCAATGACGACTTTTTTTTAAAAGCCATACTTGTAACATCAATCACCTAAAATGTTTAATTACCTAAAATGCTTATTGAGCTAAAAGATTTTTGGAAATTATTAGGTTTGCACTATTATAATAGCTTAGCCCTTGTTTGGTATTTGGGCCTTCAACACATCCAAGATGGTTGGCTTACTATTTCCCATGCCCACCTATAGACATGAAATTAGGACTATGAAAGATTACTAATAACAAACCACTTGGACTAATCGAATGATTTAACCAATTAATAATAGGTGTTAAATTATGTAATGCCTTTTGCCAATCACAATATATCTGCACAAATGTTAGTTCAAAACCATTTTACAACCCTAAGCTGACATAATATTTCATGTTCTAATCCAAAATTTGATGTGCAATAAGTTGGTGGAACTAGTTTTAGAACATCTCCACTCACACTCATTGTGTGGGGCTCTATTAATGTATAGCAAATCCAAAATAATGTCCAAGTTATTTCCCTATCCCAATTCATAAAAAATGAAAATGTTTTAAACAATAGTGTGCAATTTAGTTCCCCAATCGGATTTATAAAAAATGAGCAAACAAAATTATGTAAATTATTTCCCCATCACCATTCATTTAAGTGTGTTAGCTTCACATCACAACCTCTCATTTGTAGTTGAGGTTTTCTTTTGCATTTTCACGAGTTGAGGTGATATATATATATATATAATGCATTACAAGGAAGTGACAAGTTTGCTTTCTTTAATTCTTTACTTTTCACTTACAAAATGTTGAGAAATATATTTCAAAAGCTTTAGGAACAACTTTTTTTAAATGCCTAATTTTTTTTTAAAACATAAAAAAAAAAACTACTTCAACTACACAAGCTTCACTTCATGACCTCCTTTTAGATCCCAATATACCCTAATCCACGCACACACACTCTCTTTTGCGACCTTCCTAGGCAATTTTACCAAAATCCAGGTCCTAAAATCCAGGTCCCAACATGAAAACCTTGTCTGTGCATGCACTCACGCCCACTCTTCCGTCTCTCACCCTACCTTTACACGCAGTTTGGATGGAATCGAGGTCCCAAATCCCCAATCCAAATATAAAACCCTAATCCGTGCATCCACTCGTGTTGTCTCGAGAGCTGCCTTCGTCTGCAGTTCGGCTCCAATCCAGATCTCAAAACCCAGATCTCAATAAGAAGCCCTAATACGTGCACGCTCTCTCGCGACCTTCCATACGCAATCCGGCCGAAATCTAGGTCCCAAAATACAGATCCCAAAATGAAACCCTAATCCATGTCCTCTCTCGCACGCGACCTTCGTTCGCAGTTCGGCCGGAATCGACGTCTCAAAACCCAGATCCCAATATGAAACCCTAATCCGCGCGCGCGCGCGCGCTCTCCCCTTCTTGCTCTCTCTCCGTCTTCGCGTGTAGTTTTGGGATTTTGTTCCACGATTTCGTGTTGCTTGACATCGAACTTTTCTTTGGAGAAGCTTGAAACGGGAAGTTCATTTGAGGAAGAAAATAGCACAAGTTCTTTTTTGTGAAGATGAACCTGAATAACATGCGCAACGTGAAGCTGCCCCAGGCTTCGGGGCCAGCAGGGGCGTTGGCGAGGCTCGCGGTGATAGGTGGGGTTGGGTTGTACGCGGCAGTCAACAGTTTGTATAACGTGGAGGGAGGTCATCGCGCGATTGTCTTCAACCGCTTGGTCGGCGTCAAGGACAAGGTTTGCTGCTAGTTTTATTCATGAAAGTTTTGGTCCCCAATTTCGATGCTCTAGGCTTTTTGGAATATCATGTGAAGAGAGTGTGTGTGAGAGAGAGGAGAACATTTCTACTCCTTTTTTCTTGGTTGTGGAACGCATGATACCAAGTCTTTTCTTCTCAGTTTCCGTTTTCATCTCTAGATATTTCTGGAATCGTGAAAAAAGGGGGGGACAAGGGTCTGTAGACAGTTTAGGGTTGCAAAGAAACTTGGACGTATGGAAGAATCTCTCTCTAGTGGGATTCGGTGTTTGTTCAGACCAGCTTTCCGTCTACTCATGGGCCAGAACCTGTAAATTGCTGGCAGGTGTATCCAGAGGGGACACATTTTATGATCCCCTGGTTTGATAGACCAGTGATTTATGATGTCCGCGCCAGGCCAAACATTGTAGAGAGCACCTCAGGCAGTCGGGATCTCCAAATGGTACAGATCTTCTTGTCAGTCTTCTTGTCTTTGTAGAATAGTGTTTTGCATTCAGACTCATCTCCTAATGGACCTAATTTTTAATGCTCTTCAATTCAGCAGTGGAGAAAAGAAAATGCTGTTTTCTGGGCAGATCTGTGGGTGCTTAAACCAGGCAATTGACATGGTGTTTGATGTCATAATCCTTCTTGAACTACAGGTAAAGATCACATTGCGAGTGCTTACACGACCTATGGCAGACAGGCTGCCGACAATCTATCGCACTCTAGGCCAAGACTATGCAGAGCGTGTTTTGCCATCAATTGTGCAGGAAACATTGAAGGCTGTTGTTGCACAGTATAATGCTAGCCAGCTTATCACCCAGCGTGAGGTACAGAGATTCTTCTTGTGTGTATCTTCTTGTGGCAGTTGGTTTTGTTTCTATTGTGAACCAACTTCTTGAAAAGGTTTAACTTCTAGAAGCTCTTGAATAGCATTAAATTAGAAGTTTCATTAGGTTTTACTTTGAGGTTTTGTAAGGATTAGCTCTTCTAGGAGAACAAATCCTGCTTTGAGCTGATCTTAGATAGGGAGACACATTAACAACTGGTCAAGTAGCAGCAGATGTAATAGGTGCTTTTATTGTTCTGACAGGTGGTAAGCAGGGAGATTCGGAGAATCCTTCACGAACGGGCTCTTGGCTTCAACATTGCATTGGATGATGTGTCGATCACCAATCTCACATTTGGGCGTGAGTTCACTGCAGCTATTGAAGCAAAGCAAGTTGCTGCCCAGGAAGCTGAACGAGCTAAGTTTGTGGTAGAGAAGGCGGAACAGGACAAGCGCAGTGCTATCATTCGTGCACAGGTCCTTTTCTTCTTTAAAAATGCTTTCAAATTATTTGCTTCATGTTCTTGGGAGAATCATTTGACAGCTGCAACAACAGACATCATCAATGGTCAGTTTCTGACTGTAGTAAAGATGACAAAGATTGAAAAGGACCAGACGCAACATTTGTGTGCTTGTGCAATAGTAGTATTGCAGATAATTGTTTATTTTCCACAATCAGTGTCTGATATGGTATTTTTGTAATGTGTAATAATTGCAGGGTGAGGCTAAGAGTGCACAGCTTATTGGTGATGCTATATCAAACAATCCTGCATTCATTACTCTGCGGAAGATTGAGGCAAGCCGTGAAATTGCCAACACAATCTCAACTTCACAAAATCGAGTGTTTCTCAGCGCTGATTCTTTGCTTCTCAATTTGCAAGATGTGGGTGTTGAGGATGTTGCTCTTGGGTCAGCAATCAAGAACAAGAAGTAAAATTCTAGGAGCATGCTTGAGTTCAGCAAGTGAGATTTTTCTTCTCATATTTCTCCTTCTTGGCTAGTTGATTGCACTGTTGAGTTTGCAGCCATTCAAAATTTTGGTTGCAGGATCACTTCAGAATTCCTCTGCTACCATACTTTGGATCACGAATATGAGGATCATTTTTGTCAGAGCTTTGTTAGTTCCTGAGGCCCTGTGTGCATCAACACCAAATCCAGTGTCAAATGGGTTATCAAGTATTCCCTCTTTTAGTGGTCAAGTTGGTGCCAGTCAAACCTCACTTTTAGATGACATTAGTGGTTAGAATTGTCACAGAAACATGTGCCATTTGATGATCACATTAGGATGATCTATAAGTAGATTGCAATACAGGACAATTAGTTAGGCTAATCTGCAGTATTCCTAGTTTTATTTCATTACATTGGTTCATCCTCTCTTCTTCCTAGATACATCTATTTTCCCTCTTTAATGCTAATTAGCCAGGTCGAAGGAGGGGAGGTTGTTGCCATTGCTTCAGAAGGGGAATGGTAATGACCATCATAAGGAGCAAAAACATTGATGCCTATTTGGTTCTATTTCTTCATTCAAAGTTTCATACACAGTCTTCATACACAGTCCTTGCCTTTATTAACATGAATATGTGCCAAATTTGAGATAAGTTCTCTAATGATGGCATACACAGAGAACTTGGAAGTTAAATACCTGTTTCTGGAATTTTCTAATTTATCCCAAGAAAATAGTTAGTTGGTTATGGGTTTGTTTTTGGCTGCCTATTGGATCTGTACTAGATATGTCAAGTGGCAAAGCTATTTTGCTTGAGGTCATGTTCAAGACACAATCTGGTGATGGCATGGGTTAAGGATCACAAGGATAGTCTGTACTATCTGCTGTAATGAAGACCAAAACTTGGTTGCCACATAATGTCATCAGTCTACTGGCCACATGACATGGAGCAAAATCACACTAACTGCAGCTGTGGGAGGCACAATGAACTGCTAAGGACTGAACTTCAATCTGAAAGCTAGCTATTGGGTTCAAAGTATCCAGTGATGCTGTGCTGCACAACCAGTTGATATTATAGAATTACAGCATGTCATCTCAGAGCTTGGCTCTTTACATTGATCGATGAAAATTTGAACATCATACAGTACTGGATTCAAGATGGACAATCTGAATATTAATCATGGACTCAATATGCAGAAGCATTGCTTGCTTGATGGCGTTGACTTGAAGAGAAATGGAACCCAGGGGAAATTTTGGATGATTTGATCTTTCTGCAGGCTACCTGCAGTATCATGAGGGAGCAATGGATACCCTTTGAAGTTGCACAATATACTCCAGTGTTGACTGACTTGGAATTCGGGCACCTGAGCTCAAATCTGCACCAGTCTCTCCAAACCCTAGCTCTGGTGGGATAATGACTTGTCTCTTGCCACCAACTTTCATAGATCGAAGCACAAACTCCAGTCCATCACACATGCCACCTGCATAAGGTCTCGCTCCAAATACAAATGCCAAAGACCGCTTGTTCCCGGCTGCACTAGTATCCACAAATACTTCACCGGTGCTTTCAATTTTGCCTATGAGATCAACCACCACTAAGTCACCCCTCTGGGGGGATGCTCCTCCACCTGCTCGCAACTCCACATAGCGAATGTTGTTTGGAAAAACAACTTCCTTTGCATTCTCCACATCCCTGAAAACATTGAAAATCATCATGACTTCAGTCTACTATGTATTAACCACACTGTTCCTACATGAGGCACCATGGGAGCAACCTCTGAATGAAAAAAGTTCTAGGGAAATTACCCTGTCAAGATGCTACAAATGCACATCAGACACAGTCTTCTTCACAGAGATCTTCTGCAAAATGTTCCAGTGAATTTCCCAGTGAATATGCCAACAATGAATGCACATCTGACAGAGGTCTTCACAGAGGTTTTCTTCTCCTTTTGTAGTGTTTTTTCACATCTTGTGGCTGGCTGCAATTGCCACATCTTCAGGCAGTTTGATCACAGGTTGCTTAATCACACTACATGATGTATTCACAATTGCCAAGACTCGCAAAGCAGGAGAAGAGAGAAAGATCCGGTTACCTGGTTCCCTGCTCTTCGAGAAAGACTTCAGTCCGTGTCTTGATCTGCTCAGAAACCACACCGAAAGCCAGCACTCCTACCCACGCCAGTCCGGCTCCCAAACCGAATCTGCGCGTGAGAGAAGAAGCAATCCAATCAGTCGAATCCGCCACTCGCGTCGCTCCTCCACTTTTTCTCGCACGAGGTCGATCCCCTTCTTCCCGCAACGCCGCTTCCTGCTCCAATTCTTCAACTCCGTTCGCCATCGTCGCTTCCGACGCAACAACACCAGACGAAGCACCATCCTCCTCCGGCGCTCCTGAAAAACAAACCAGCGACGATAACTCACTCTCTGTCGTCGAGCGGAGAGGTGAAGCAAGCACGTTTAAGCTGCTCCTACTGCTGCTGCTGCTGTGGAGCCTGACTTTCCGATAGTTGAAAATGAAGCTCTGCGATTCAGAATTTTTTGAAAATTCTGAGAACAGGGATGCAACAGGTGAAATAAAGATTCTTGGAACACCGCAGAGCTTGGTAGGGTAAGGAAAACAGGGAGACAAGAGCAGCGCAGAGGACGCCATCGCCATCGCCTTGTCCCTCCTTCCCTTCCCTTCCCACCTCCTCGCTCCAGCCCTGCACTGGATTGCGAACTCTCGTGAGAACACAGGATTGGGAACGGTACTCGTCTTTGGGGACTTTCGGGGGGGAACAAGACAGGGGAACCTTGGTTGGGTCACGGACAGGCCCAAGAGATAGAGGCAAAGAAACTTTACGAACGAATGTATGAACGGTTTTCATCCTACTTTGGAGAATTTTCATCGACAACCGTCTCGTGAACTGCGGAGACTCATGAGAGCAGTCCAAGGGAAAGGAGGAGCTCGCGGGCGTGAGACGTGCAGAATCGAGAGCCTGGGATGCAACAATTTGAGAAGCAGTGTAGGGATTTTTTGATCGCGGGAGCTCTGTCAGTGTGAGGGGAATGCGCATGAACAGGAATTTTGAATGGGGGTAGTCCCAAGGTGAATAGATCCGGTCTTGGTAGAATATGCTTCTGCTTCTTCTGCTTCTTCTTCTTCTTTGTGCTTGTTTCTCAGTAGTTGGGGATTGCTTCCATGGATTGAATACTAGTGTAAGACAATTGGTGTGGATACTTTTGGGTCATAGGTTTCTTTGAAATTTGGTGGGTGATTGATTTCCGTAACCCTAATCTGCAAATCTGAGAACCCTAAACCTTCCTACCTCGAAGGTGACCAGAAGGCAGTACTCCTGTCGCTTGTTAGCTTACGGACATACTATGGTGGCAGAGTTTGAGCGTATTTTGAATTGGCGGGTCGTCGGTGTCATTGGAGAAAACTCACCCTCATGAACCTGATGGGTTTAGGGTTTATCTGGATTGGTACTGTTGCTGCTGCTATCTTGCTTGGCACGACTACTCAATGTTAGCCACTACCTGTCACATATCCCCTCTGTTGGCACCATGGTAAACCTGTATTTTCTGGCTTCTATTTTGTGGCAATTTTTGTCACATATGCTATTTGATTGAAGCTTTCCATTGTGTTTCTTTCTCTCTATTGGATATATTGCAAACTTTTCTTAGACAGGTGCTTAAGAAAATAGAGAAGCATAACTGAACAGTGGTGGTGTTTGTGCATGTGTCATCATGCTGAAGCTGAACCTCAAGGAGAATTGGCAGCTCCTTGAAGTGCAGCCATCTCAAAATGGCAGCAATTTACCTTCTCACAAAAAGCAATTTTTTCTGTATTCTGAGTATTGCTATTGTCTGGGTTCTTGTGGTACGACTTGTGCTATCAGACAGATGACCCTGTTTTCTTATGTCATTCCTTTGATGATCATGATGGCTCACTGGCCACTTCTCTTTCCATACCCATCAGGTCAAATGTTCCTCCTGTCTTCTCCTTGAAATTTTATGACTTTCATGATCTATGTGAGATCTAGAAAACATTTCCAAAAGTCTGAAGTCTCCTCTGGGACTTCTGCAACAATGATACAATCACCATGTTTTGTGTATGCATTCCTTTGTTGATGATAATGATGGCTTTGCTGGCTACTTCTCTCTCCATACCCACCAGGTCAAATGCTCCTCCTCCTGTCTTCTCCTTGAAATTTTCTATGACTTTCCTGATCTATATAAAGATCTAATGAAACATTTGCAAAAGTTCCAAATTTCCTCTGGGACTTTTGCAACAGTGATACAATCAAGCTGGGAAACAAACTCTGACTCTCTTGCAAGTCTAGTAAAATGCTTGAGTTTTGCTTATTTTTCATACCTACCCATCTGAAGCACAGCACTGCCCTCTTTTATTCTACTATTGCATGCTGTGCATTATTGTGTGTTTCTACTTCTCTTTTGAGTTCCTGTGTGCACAGGCATATGTTCAGCCCATCTGGGTTTTGTACCTGTGAGGTACCAACCCACATTACCAATTTTGAGCATTTATCATTTTGAACTTGTTCTTGTTTGCTCAGGTAGGTACCCTCTCAAGCTCCTCCTGCTTTCTATCAAAAGCTGTCTACTTTACCATGCTTGTTGACAAGGATCAAAAGCTGTCTACTTTTCCATTGGGACATATGTAAATGGACGTAGGTAATGCCCATTGGAGAAACCTGAGTGAAGGGTGGGTTGCTATGAGCTTGGTCTGACTAATGGTGCATTATCTGACATAGTTGGCACTTTGGAGAGATTCTGCCACATCATTAGGAACTTTTGTTGACTATTTGCCAGACCTTGTAATGTTCTTCTATGTCCTGATGGTTGCATGCATTTTAAAGAGTTGACCTCATGAAGCTTCAGGTGTAGGGCATAATATTTCCTGAGTGATGATTATGTATGTCTTTAGGCAGAGGGTTAGCTCAAGTGGCTATGGTTGGTGACTTTGTAACAAACTACCTGCATTTTGAGGTAGCTCCCCTTCTTCCATCTTGTTATATTTCTTACACACAATATGTCTTGGTGGCAGATTATGAAAATTGTTCAGAAGAATTTCTGAATTTATTTCCATAATAGTTTCATTTCCAATTGCTTTGGCTAATGGCTTGATGCCAAAACACAAGAAAACAAAAGGATTCAGGTTATTCTTATTTTTAAAACTAGGGTATCTACTATCCATTAGATCATTGGCCTTATTGGCACCAAATTATCTGATATTTGGCGAAGTTTAGAATCTATTGTTTTAGCCTTTTTTCTCAAAAGATATGATATAAAGAGAATACCCAAAATACTTACATGGGGAATACCTGAATGGCAACACAAAATGCTTATCTTTTGGAGTTCAGTTTCAATTCTAAGACCCATGTTGAATACAAAGGAATGAAACATCAACTAAGAGTGCATCAATATTTAAGAACTAGAAGATTGAATAGATGTGATGAGGACTATGCACATGAGGAACAAAAACATAAAATGCTGTTGTAACATATAACCATCAGCATTTTATGTACAAAAATGTAAAGTAGAAATTGTATCTAATTAACAAAACATGTAAATAAACATATGAGAGTTGTTAATTACAATGACATAAGTTGTAACCAAAGATATAAAATTGGGTAAATATAAAAGTAGCAAAATAGCTTTGACAATCAAAAGTGTTTCTCTTGTAGAAAAATGAAAGAATGAAAGAAATCAAGAGTATTGAAGAAAGAAAGTAAAATTTAGCATGATCAAGAAACCAAAAGCAATTGTGATTTCAAAGACAATCAACATTATAAATTATTGCCATAAATCTTTGACATTAATTAAAATTGGTGTAATTTTGAGCTTTTTTCTTCACACATGTATACACTTCTTTTTCCAACCTATGAGGTTGCCTTTCATAATTTCCAAAAATTACTTTTTTAAATATTAAAAATTTAGGATTCATGATTGACAAAGGATCACAATATTTTTTATATAGAGCTTTGTTTGTCCAATGATATAGCATGATTTTACATTCACAACATTTCTAACCATGTTTCAAATGCATTGTGTTTAACCAAACACCCATGGAATTAACATAACCGGTCCCAAAACTTGTTTAATATTGACCAACAAGAAGCTTACTTGATCAAATCATCCCTCACAAATTGCATGATCCCTTTTATCTATCAAAAACATTCAACCTAATTTTAGTTATTTTAGCATCTTGAATGACATTGGTTTTCAATTATCTAATCAATTCACTTGTAAGTTGTTGGGAAGTTAAGATGAAAATATAGAGCTTTTTGTTTTGTTGAAGACAAATCAAATACATTGATTATGTTTCATTTAGGTAGATTCATGCCATACTTCCCATTCCATATTTCTTTCACACTAGTGGGTGCCCGTGACCTTCGGCCACTGTGAAGTCCCCTGGTTTCTTTAAACTTGGTTCATGTTTTAGTATTTTTAAAAAACTTTTAACTTTTTTATTTTTTTATTTTTATGTGTTTTTTATTTTTTTATTTTTTTATAATAAAAATAAAGTGTTTCTTTTTCACTTATATATATATATATATATTTATTTGGATGCAAGTTTGAAGTTTGGAGAAAGAAGACACACCCTATTCTTTTTCAAGTAGGGTTTTTCTTCAATATTTATAAGTTTTATTTTTTCTTATTTTTTACTC
>Ga0209208_10010712_pt1 | contig 11849 bp, 10 predicted proteins | sample S1TSphfallax_3_FD_187694 | JGI IMG/M metagenome (GOLD analysis project Ga0209208, IMG submission 187694) | Host-associated microbial communities from peat moss isolated from Minnesota, USA - S1T2_Fd - Sphagnum fallax MG (SPAdes) (version 2) | ecosystem: Host-associated > Plants > Peat moss >...
ATGCACTGATACTTGCTTTGTCACCTCACAAATTGTCAAATCTATTTCTCAATTAAATTGTGTTGGGGAAAGAAAATATTCACCTTGCTTTTAGTGTGGTGAAGGGTGGGTGAAATCCCACCTTTTCTGCATGGGTTTCATCATCCAAAGGAATTCTGTAGCTTTCTGGTGGTTGGACCCATGGCCAAGTGAAAAAGCATGGTTGCCAGAAGTCCAACCTAATTGGATAGCTACTAGGTACTGAGTAAATGGCAAGTCCTCACTGCCAGCTTAGAAAATATCCTCTATACATTAACAGTTGGACCTTCTTTGAGGGACAAACTGCAGCAAATGATTCTTTCTGCAACTGCTTGAGAAAAATAGCTTCTTGCAGTTGAGCACCAGCATGCAAATAATTTTTATCCATGGCTCTCAAGGAGCTTGTTTTCGATTCAATATCCGGAAGAATGACTGCAGGATCTTGAAGAACCAAATAACGTTCATGAAACCAAGGCCTCCAGGCGCCAGTATCAGAAATACATATGCCACATTATGCAGTTGTTTCATCTGGACCACAAATCATCCACCATAAACACCACATTTGAACGGTTATTCTGGCACCAGAATTCTCCTGTTCTGGAGGTTCACCTCCAAACTCCAGTGGCACACATTTTGCTGTGTGATCAAGAAGATGGAGGGAGGCTGAAAAAGGTTTAAGGTTTAGGGTTTAGTGCTTAGAGTTGGATGGGTCTGACAGTCTTATAGAAATTCCCATCTAGAAACATTCTACCGCTTTTCCTGTTTTTGGCCAGTGGAGTAAATCCTCACTGAAATGTATTGTGCTGTTTTCTAACACATTTACAAAGATGCTGCTCATTGTGGACATGGGTAGTTTATACAATCATAGACGGAAGTTGTTAACATCTTTCACTGCACCAGATGTGAAGTGTGCGTACCTGCTCACGGTGAGCATACATGTGAGTGAAACAATATAAGAACAGTAGTATGCGAGCTACCTGCAATACCCACTCTTCCTTCAGAAATCTGGAAAAACAATTGCTGCATCTTCTTCTCCAGTTATCCCTTGCATGCCAAACTCTCTTGGGATAGATCGCATGATTACACTATATAAACAGATTTGAATAAACCCTAAACCCTAAACCTAATAACAACACTCAAGGGGGCAACATACTTGGATGTGTAACCAGGAAAAAGACTGACAGAGAATTACCAGCCATAGCAAGGTAAGAGAGAGCCCATTGATGAAGTATAGTTTTGAGTCCTTCTGCCCCAATACAGACATATACCTGCATTGCCCCAGTTAAGCCTGTGTTAGACAGCTAAATTTTATTTTCTTCTGCAGTCATGTTGCTATTTTATTTTTTCTTTTGAGGTGTGTGGCTGATAATAATAAAATGGAGATTATGGCAATGTGCAAAAGTAGGATTAAAGCAGGCGATCAGATGACAACCCACCACCGAAGATTGACAAGAGGTGTTGTGCATTCTGACAAGAGGACCATGCAGATGTATACATGGCTATGCCCACTGTGAACTCCAAGCACCAGAGATATGATCGACAATAAATGGTGTACAAACTTGCAGCCCCCAAAAAAACCCACAAACACATCCTCAAATTGTGTCAGATCTGCTGCTGAAATATTGACTAACTCACTGCACACACCTTGCTCTACAAACCCTTTCGTCTAGCTCCTAGAGGAGGCTATTTCTAAGACTCACAGAGCAGAGGTGCTACAACATGAAATGTAACAATGTGCTAGCAGCATGTCTGATGAGTGTAGCTGAAAAAAAAAATCTATGGACTCGATAACTATGAGGAGGACGACTACAATGATGCCAAAGTAGGAAAGTAGAAACTCACAAATTCAAGGCCTCCTAGATCTGGATAGTGGCGGTACATCATTGCCATATCAGCAAGGAAATAGCCACATGAAAACTGTACATAGAAAAAGAGAAACTGGTGTCAATCACTTTTGCAGTGAACTAAGAATAGCTGCTGCAACCCATGGAACTCTATATCAAACTGTGTACAGCTTTAGTAAGGGATGGTCCATGTAATTGCAGCTTTTGCAGGTCATTCCAAAGTTCCATGAAGTCATTAGGATTTCCAACAAAGGTAGTAGAATCAAATCAGAGTGACAAGAAACAGAAAGAGGAAAACGGAGAGAGACTAATGAATGGTAATGTGATGCTCACCCCAAGAGAAAATTGTGAAAGTAGGGTGCTGCGAAACATGACAGGTCCATATGGAGCATTGTCACGGAAAATATCACTTATGTATAGCAAGTAGAATGCAACAATTGATGCCACAGTTGCATGGGCTGTGGAAACAGACCTGAAGATGTATCACATATCCATAACACATTGTCAGACATAATTTTTCTGCTCTAACAAAAATGCTTGCCGTCACCTCCTAAGCTCAACATGTCTTTGATCTACATTCATTGGACAACAGTCTCAACTCATGGCATTGAGAAATGGTGTGAATTTCATCACATTTTGGTTGAATTTGTACAACTTTGTTTCAACCACCTGTGGCATCAAGAATTTCATCACATTTTGGTGGTACCACCCATGATGTGTACTTCTTATTGAGCTCTGTGTGTTGGGTTACAGTTCAAACTGCATGACATGAGTCAAAAAAACAAGCAGGAGAAAAATCATCAAGGAGGGCCAGAGAGTAACACTTCTCAACCTGCTATCCCATTCCACTTTCTCCTTCTTTGAAAGCTTCGCATGGCCTGGGAACACAACTGGACTGAATGCTTTGGAGATGTCAGACACCTGCATCACCTATATCATAATTTTTCCTCTTCTCTTACAATCCAACTTGTGAATACATTTTGGGTTGCAGAAAAATGTGAAAAGTAATGGAATACAATTCAACAAGACAAAAGGGTTGCCGACAATCACAGAATGGAATGTTGTTCCACACATGGAAGACGCAGAAAAAGGTTCTTCATCTCAAGTGCACAGACACACAGGGGGAAAAAAAACTAAACTGATGTTGTACTTTGCCATGTGCAAACCCATAGTAGGGTTTAGAGAGAGAGAGGAACGGACAAGCTCACAGAAAATGATACCAAACGAAACCGAAGTAAGCCAGAGAAAAGCTTCTCCAGCTGAACTCCATTCTCCAAGAAGACTATCCAGGTCATTGTGGAAAGGAACCGACTTTGTCAAGTTCATGGCTCGCGGTAACACAGCACCCAAAGACTTCATCATCTTTACTAGATGCTTCTCAGCTCCAGCTCCAGCTCCTCCTCGTCAAAGCCCACAACTTTCTGTTTCTCTCCAAAGTCCTCCTCAATCCCTCCATCTCTCCCTACCCAACAACAACACAAGAGTCCCCAAGCCCGCCACACACTCATCCATCCACCTACCTACCATCCAGTCATCAACCATCCACCTACCCACCAGTCATCCATCCACATATCTACCCACCAACCCATCATCCATTCAATTACCCACCATACATCCATCCATCCACCCATTCATCCACTTACCCACCAACTCACCATCCATCCACCAACTAGGGCTTTTTCCACACAGGCTATGGAATCTGATGCAGATTCTTTCCATCATCTTCACTACATGTGGACAATAATAAAATTGCATCTCATCAGTCTGCAGATCATATCATACTAGGAATAAATCCTGATGAGCATCAAAACTTCAAAGAGAAAAATCCACCACATGTGACAATAATCTTCTCACTTCACTTCCTCATGGAAACTAATGAACCACCCTTTGTGTCCCTGTATGGTATTTACTCTAGTATCTTGATGGCTTTTGCACATGTCTGCTGAATAATTAATTAGTTAATTTTGAAGATTCTTTTTTTTTGAAAAACAGAATATTTCACAATATTCAAAAAGGTTTTTCATTTTGCTTCACAAAATTCTATTAAAGAAAAGTATTTTTTTTGAGATTTATTGGCACTTCTACAAATATTACAATTTGTGCCGATGCCCACCAACATATCACTACCACATTCCTGAGTTTGAAATATAAGTACTCTGGTTGATTCAGAAATCGGGGTACAACAAGATTTTTATTCTAAATCCATCATATATTCAGAATGTTTGAGTACCCAATTTAAATAGAATGTTGATCTTGTTAGTACCCAATTCGTAGAGAATGTTGATTTTGTTGCTCCCCATGTTTTTGAATGAAACCAAATTCAATAAAATGAATACATGCACTTGCTTGTGACAAGTTCTCTGTATACCAGCACTCAATAGCCTTCAGAAGACTGTTGACTGCAGGTTTTGGATTGGAACTGGTCTTTGTCATATGTAATAAGAATGTGCACAATGCAAACCACAAATGAGTCATAACAAGCAACTTGTACAATTCCTTGGTGCAATGAAGCAAAGGGTGCAGTGAAAGTTGGAATAATGAACCAGAAAGCGTTGTTCCTCACTCCATTTCTTGCTGCAGTTCTTGGTGTCTGATCTACCAACCACTGGTGACATTGTAAATGTAGAGAAAGTGGAGAGAAAGAAGCAGGGCAAAAGATGGGGCATATTAGCATGCCACTTCTTACTCCTACATGATTGGTTGAATGCTTTTGTAACTTATGATATGACATTAAACACTTTGTCAGAAGATGGGCAATGGTTTTTTTTTTGTTTGGGGGAGGGTGGGGGGGAAGAGGTCTCTTTTTGGTACATGTAGGATGTCTAGTTGGGAGCAGCATCTGCAACCACAGAAGATCAGGTGATTGGTCTGGTCACAATAGTCGAGTGTGTTGCAATCTGAAGACTAAATTGTCCACCCTTCTCTGTGACATCGACCTTCTTCACACCTGGGGGAGGAAGAAGTTCAAATGACTGCACCAAGCGTCCAAGCACAATTGAAAGTAATGGAATGGCTATGATGATTCCTGGACAGGCCCGTCGTCCAGCTCCAAATGGAAGAAACCGGAAATCATTCCCACTTGCATCCATGGTCGAGTTCAAGAAACGCTCTGGCATGAACTTCTCAGGTTGGTCCCAGTATTTGGGGTTGTTTGCAATCCACCAAGCATTCACCAGGATTTTGCTCTCAGCCGGAATATCATATCCAACAAGCTTGGCATCATGGAGATTCATATGTGGCACAAGGAGGGGGATTGCCATGTGAAGCCTCATAATCTCCTTTACAAACGCAGTGAGATATGGCAACTTGTTATTGCAAGTGTCTGGCTCTGTAATCAAGTTCCCCTTGCCAAGAGTGTCATCCAATTCAGCACGGACCCTCTTTTGCATTTCAGGATTGTTCACCAACTCCGCCACACCCCACTCAATTGACCACAGGGTTGTCTCAATAGCTGCAGTACAGAACACAATGTGTTCAACCATGACTGAAATGAAAGAGGAGTAGAGACCAACATGCATGTACTATGGAAGAAATATTGTGACACAGAAAACATTCGAAGACGAACTTTTCACTACTCCTGCCCATAAGTTGGCAGACATACCAGCGACATTGATATTCTCAACAATGTAGAGGACATTGTCCTCATTGATCTCTCCTTTACTTTGTGCATCCAGAATATGGTCCATTCCACACTTCTCAACTTGTTCTGTTGGACTCACAACACTCAACATCTTCCTGCATGTAGGGTAGGCATCAAACAACGGTAAAGGATTGATTGATGTATGTGAACAATGGTTTCATTCATGAAGAAGAACGGAAAATTCCAGCAGTAATGTATTGCATTGCATTTTTAACTGTCGAAACCAAAAGGGTGTAAAACAATGAAGAAACTTCTTCAACTTCCTCAATTTCAGATTTGTCAGAGAAGACATACATTGAGCAAGAAACCCTAGTCATCACAGGGCAGGCAGGCAGGCAGGCAGGCTTACTTACTTGCGCTCCTCAATGAAGTAATCTTTGAACAGAGCAAGTCGCCGATCTTTGACCTCCTGGCAGACCTTTAGATAACCTTTCAAGAATGGGCGAAGGACGGGAATGAAATCACCAAAGTTATAGTCAAAGCTCTGAGACAATCGGCTTCGTTCACCATTGAGAGCCTTGAGCTTCACATACAAAGGATCATCTTCACTTTCAAATCGGGAATCAAACATGAGGCGGTACATGATGTTATACATCATAAGCTGCAACCGCCTGCGAATCACCACTCCTGAAGTCGATGCTTCAGGGTTTGCCTTCAGATCTTTGATGACATGGTCCGCCTCATTCTCCCAAGCAAACCGTGCTGTTTGCACCACCTTGTTGGTGAAGAAGGGAACGGTCATGATTCTTCTCATCCTTCGCCAATGTTCACCATAGACTGTGAAAACCATATCTTGACCATTGCCTGTAAAGATGTCAAATACAACATTCCGGGTACGAGACCCAAACTCAACTCCTTGTGTGTGCAGCACATCCTTTGCCACTTCTGGAGACGAAACCACCACCAAGTTCCTCTGTCCCATCCTGAGCATGAACACATCCCCATACTTCTCTGCCATCTGTGACAAGTTCCTGTGGTTTAGGTCATTCCCCACCTGCACCCACCACAGACAGATACCCTAATATCCTGTAAGCACCCCACCCATCCACTGCCATAATCCCTTGTAACAAAGAAACCAAGCAAAACAGGACTTGTCTCTGGAAAGCAAGAAGGCAAAAAGAACCAGTCTTGAAAATCCAGCAGCACAAGGGAAGGGAGGAGAGGAACCCAACTACTGAAATGTCAGAGACTGCTCTAGTACCGTACCTGCAGCCAGTTACCAACAATGGGCAATGCAATGGGTCCAGGAGGCAGCTTCAACTTGCGTGCTCTAAGGAGCTTCACTACAAGAATCCCACCCAACACCAAAACAAACAACCCTTGCAACAAAGAGGAGAAACTGAACATGGAGCTGGCCGGCTGCTGCAAGCTCCCATCAACACGATGATCGACAACCGAAAAAGATGTGTGAACTACTACTACTGCTGCAACAGTACTGGCAGAAAGCTGCAACAGAAGAAGACCCAACAACCCAAAATGGAAGAGGATCACCGCCATGGACAATCGATTTAACAACCCAACACACAAACCAAAAAAAAGTCTGTAATGTTCTAGCTTCGCTCAATCAAAATTCCTTCCTGAAGGATTACTTGATCACATACACATTGCTTGATCTTTGACAGACATTATTAAGAGTTGAAATGCCTGCTTGCAAAGAGATGATGGATCTGAAAACTCTAGGGGAGGATCTAGTAGACGCGTCTCTAGATCTGCTGCTGCTGCTCCTCCTCCTCCTCTTGTGGTTTTCTGACTCCAGCAATAAATGTTCGAGCTGCATGCACAAAAGGGAACTAGTGGGTGGTGGGGTTTACGAGTGAATTGCCGGACTTCTCGCAAAATTCCATCAAGCTGGTAAAATGGGATAAAGACCCTACTAGGGTTTAGGATTTAGTGTTTCACTTTAGGTGCTTTAGGGAAACAAAGGACCCAATTTGAAGGGATTAGGGAGGCCATTTTTTTTTCCCCCTTTTTCGATAATAATACACATAACTAATTCTCAAGATTTTATTTTTTTCAATAAAAAAATCAATTAAAAAACTAATTGAAACACAATTTAATCTACAAGTTATATGATATACAATTAGGATCCTATAAGTGGACCCTTGTTGAGTATAAACCATGTAAAGGCTATATATTCCACAAGGCTTCAAGTTGTGCCATAGTTTATGTATAATATGGTAAGTCTACTTTGAACCTTATCCATGAGCATGGGTCTTATGTGAACTCAAGTGCTTAGGATGGAATAAGGGAGATTTAAAAATTTTGCTTGCATGCATTTGCCAACTTCCATTGGTTGGGAAATTTTATTGATTCCTATTAGCTAGTTTGGATTGGGAGATCTTCAAATGGACAAGTTGTTTCCATGGTTCTCCAAAAGTGTCTAAGCTTGAGCTAGGGATCTAACATGTTAAACCTCCCTTAGTAAATTGGAAATATTAGGGTATCCCAATGAACTTTTGCTTTAGTCCAAAATGCTTTCCTATTCCAAATGAGTGTAAGCATAATAAAATATACAATGAATTTACTTTGCGAAGGTTGGATACAATTAAATTGAAGTAACAACAAATTTCATCGTAAAATTAATATACATTAATTGAACTTTTTTACATAAATGATCAAATACAAGTGTTTTTCACTATTGTCCGTTTATTTTAAATTTTCACATTGTGAAAGTAAGTTGAAAATAGGTTTCTCAAAGTACAAGTAGTTTTTGCAATGTAAACATTTGCAAAATACAAATGAAGAAGGTTCTAACAAGTAGAAATACAACAAAATTTTGATTTGTATTTCAAGAATCATCTTGATATCCTAACCAAATATATTCATATTCAATTGAGTATTTTTGTTAAAGTATTGCCAAAATTAGATTTTTCATCTTTTTGGATTCTATTTTTAAAGTGCTTTTTAGGTTTTGTTTCAAAAAGTTTACAAATACTTAGATTCACATGAAGTTAATATGAGTCCACAACTTCTTCTTTTTTTATTTTACTTCCACACTTTTAAAAAAAATGTTATTTTCATGTTTTTATATGCATAATACATGACAAAATCTAGTACTTTCAATTTTTAAAAATATTTTATCATGCTTTCACCCAAGTGTAATTCATGATTAAACTTTTTAATTGATACACATGAACAAAGTTGGGTTGTAACATGTTGCATTAAACGAAATAGAACCCAAAATGACTTGGTTGGTTACTTGGGCCCTTCTTGCCATAGTGTTTTTTATTTCTATCCAAGAAACTAAAGTTTGGCTTTAATGTTGAAGACAAGTAGAAATTCACTTTCCTTGGAAGCTTAAAACCTACATGAAGGTTAAAATATCCCACTCCCTTTCTTTTCAAGACCCAAACTATTGTCTTCTTCTTGCTCCTTTGAGCATGATCTAGGGTTAAGATAAGCCCGAATTGTAACAAACTTGTTCCAATTGATCTTATTGCTAACAATCTCACAAAAAATATTGAAGGTGCATCTTGCTCTTTTCAAGTTCATCTATAAACTTTAAGCACCCCTTAGGACCACCTCGGGTAGGAGCTTATTTTCGGAACTCCTTGCTTTGAAGGCAATACCCCAATTTTTGTAGTGTATGTGGAGGACACCTTAACAACTAGTAATAAATTATTTTGCCTCAACAAAGCATGGCAACTTATGCAAATTTTGAGGTGCCTTAAAACGAGTCACAAATGTTGAAAATTCTAGTATATCTTTATGCCAGGTGAGGACCAAGGACCTTGAGTGCAGATGCCCTAAGAATTGGGGTCCTTACCCAAGGCTCCCACCTCCTCACATTGGGCCCTCATTTCCAAAATGGCCCCATTCTCGGTACCCAACACATTCATTCTCACATTGTGGTTTGTGGTTCAACTATGGGTGTTAACTATGGGTGGTTTAACTATGGTGGTTCAACTATGGGTGTTAACTATGGGTGGTTTAACTATGGGGGGTTAACTATGGTGGGTTAACTACGGGTGGGTTAACTATGGGTGGGTTAACCATGGTGGGTTAACTATGGGTGGGTTAACTATGGGTGTTAACTTGATAGGTATGTTAACTATTTTGTTAGTTAGGGAATTGTTCTCAAAATGTGACCCCCTAAATGAAGAGTGCCCTCACACTAAAACCTTACCTTATATAGAAAGTTCATCTATATAAGTGGATCACAAGGTTCTCATGTAGCCCAAATTCATGGCACTTTTCATGTCAACCCATATGATGGTGAGGGGCTTGGGAACAAGAGGCTTTTTCCCTTAACACATGATCTTGCAAAGGTTTAAATATACCTTGCAAACTTCTATTAAATTAAACTCCGACATAAATTGGGAGTACTTACCTATTCATGCTTCTATTAATTAGTGAGGGGGGTGGAGCCACAATTAGTGGGTTTTTAAAAAAAAATTGGCTTCTCCTTTAGAAGGAGCCATTTGATTGGCCCACCATCAATATTTTTGGGACCATGGGAACACTCCCCAACATAGAAGCCTGAATATGCTCCCCTCCCCCAAAAATAGAATCATGCTTCCCTTTGGCACTCTCTTGGGCCCATGATTATGCACATTTTGGGTGTGTAATGGACACTAATGCTTCTTAGTGTCCATTACACACCCAAAATGTGCATAATTCATAGATTCAAATATGTCCGGGCGGTAACAATATGTATTTGGGCTTCACCAAACACGTTTTAATCGGGCATTTGGGCATTATCATTCTCCCTCCTCAAGTTTTCCACTTTCTCGTGTGCACAAACAAGACAATGGCTTGGTTTCTTTGTGAAAGGAATGAACAATATCCATTGAATGGAGAAAAAATAACTCATGGAAAATAATAATAATAATAATATATATATATATAATTTCTTGACACAAAATTACTAGTTTTTTATCAGATTATTTGAAAAAAAATCACAAATAATTTAATTAGTCTCAAATTGGCCTAGGTATTCCAATACGTACCATGTGGGTGTATTCCTATTATGTACCATGGAAGGAGTGGTTTTCAAAACATGGTGTCGGGGTTCAAACTAGATAATTGTGAGCTTTTGATGATAAATAAAAGAATTTCCTTGGCCTCTTTGACATATGTATTGGAGTATCGGAATCTTTGACATTATTTTGAGGATTTAATTTGAACTCATCCATATGTTAAGTGATTACATTCAACATTGCATAACCCAATTTTGTTGGCTTAGGTAAACCCTAGATTTGGATGGGAATCAATTGGCTTGACTTCATATTGTCAAACACACTAAACTATATCGATATGTTGCATCATTATCTAGTGAAATAGTAAATTTGTAGATATTGTTGATGAATAATGAATGTTTGAAGAAAGGAAGAACTAATCATCCATTTATTTTTAAATATTTAAGAGGATTGTGAAAGGACACAATGAACATTCCTTCATTAGGAATGAGGACGTGTGTAATGAATCATGTAATGTGATAAACTCAAAAATGTTCAAGACTCAATTTGTTTAAGGAGAAGTAGGTGGACTTGGTCAATAATCTTCAAAATGTGAAACTTTTCATTTGTTGGAATGAGTTGGTTTTTAAGTATATCCATGTGAAGACCAAATTTTTAAGATGTGTGTGGACATGGAGCACTCACTTGCAATCATTGAACTTTAATTTCCAACAAATTTTGTTACTTCTATACCAAAAACATTGGGAAATATTTGGTTTTCTTGTCTAAAAATGACTAATTTTGCTAATGTTTTGGGGAAAAAATGCCAAATTTCTTTCATAAATTAAAAAAATAAAATTCCATGTGAATGAGAGGGGGTTGAAGTCTCTCTCCTCTCATCACCATTTTCATTGCCTTGGCCTCACTTTTGACCCATATTCCTTGTTTTGTTTCCAATGCCAAAATTAAGATAAAAAAATACCACAATTTAAACCAATAAATGAAAAACTGAAAATAAATAAATTATAACAACAATCCCTTAAGTATTTTATTGAGTGGTGAGAGAATATCTAAGCGCAAATATTTTTGCATAATTGATCAATATTGCGTATTAAAGTGTGTGTTATGCACCAATGAATCCATCTAGTATATAATACCTACAACTGATATTGAACATTTCTTTATTGAATATTTATTTATTTATTTATTTATTTCAAAAGAAAGAAGTTTGATAGTTTGAAATTTAATTTCTCAAAATTTCAATAGTTGGGGAATAGGGTCTTGTGTTACTTAGTCCATAATCCCTCCTTCATTCAATGCTCATACAAACACCACCCAATTAGTAGTAGGTGATGATGCTATTATTGGGGAGAGAGTCTTAAATAAAACTTCCAGTACATTTTCAACAACAGGCATCACAAGGCTGTCATAGATGTGCCAGAAGAGAGA
>Ga0209208_10010713_pt1 | contig 11848 bp, 5 predicted proteins | sample S1TSphfallax_3_FD_187694 | JGI IMG/M metagenome (GOLD analysis project Ga0209208, IMG submission 187694) | Host-associated microbial communities from peat moss isolated from Minnesota, USA - S1T2_Fd - Sphagnum fallax MG (SPAdes) (version 2) | ecosystem: Host-associated > Plants > Peat moss >...
AAAAAGAGGAAGGACAAATATTTACCTCTCTTCACAAACTAAGGTGGTGAAGTTCCATATGCACACATGCAATGACACACCATCAAGCTCCAAACACACACTTGCACAAATAGATGTGTAAAACAAAAACAATGCATTGAGAATCCAAAGCTCCAACAAAAGAATTAAATAAAAAAATAATATTCACCTTTAACTCTTAACAAACTATGGCAAAATGTAATGAAGCTGGAAACATACACTTACAAAACATGGAAAGACCATGTGTGGAATTATGTTTCATGTCATCTCCTTAATGTGGATGGCTAGAGCAACCCATCTTTGGCAATTGTTTTTGCCATACTTCATTGTATGTTGTGTTGGTAGTCGATGGGCCTATCATTATGTTGGTGCGTGATTGGTATTCAAGGGGTTGACACATGAGATGCCTTCCACTACTCTTGGACAAGGTACCAATCGGAAAATTGGTTTGCCTTTCGTGCATATCATTAAACCTAGGAAATTATTCCTACAATTAAATAGTAAGAAATACATTTTTTTTGGGAAGGTGATTTGCATTGGCTGAGGATTTGAGGGATTGCAATTAGGCAACTATCAATGGGACTCACACACGTGGTAAAAAATTATGTAATCGGGCAAGTATCATAGGTAAGTAAGAAGGTCTTGTCAGTGGCTACTATGTTTGTAATAGTACATGCAAGTAAAATATGAAATTACCATTGTTGGTCTAGTATCCAGATTTGAACATACAAGCTTGTTCCTGGTATGGGATTTAAATTTTGTTATATACCTACCAAGCTGGTACTAATAGGTATCAGGTACCTTTTTTAAAACTTTCATACCAGCCTGGTCTTGGTATTGGACCCACTATTGAATTTTGCTAGTATGAAGCAGTTGGGATATACCTGGTATTGAGACTAGCATAAGACTGGTACAAAGGTTGGCATTACCTCAAGTCCCTACCATGCAGCTATAGGTATAAGGTTTGTATTGCCTCAGCTCATACCAGACCTGTAGTGTCATTGCTACTACCATTGTATCTGGGCCCGTTTCTAGACAAATTATATTATTTTCAGAAATGCTGAAATTTTCACAAAAAAATTCAGATTTATTTTTTTTGTGGAGGAAAAGAAAGAAATATAATGGAATATTAGAAAATATATCATTTGTCGAAATGGAATCCTCAAAAGTAAATAAATAATCAATTAATTATTGAAAAATGTGACCAACCGGCCAAGGTATTCCAAAAGTGTTGATACTTGATACCAGGTGCAGGCCTAATTATGCGAAACCAAGACTGGTAGGTACCAAGAAGGACCAGCTTACAAGTTATGAGGATGCCATGGTCAGTTGGTGATCAACGGAAATTTTTCTTTTCATCCGAGAAACAGAGAACAGGAATCTCCAGCACAGCACCTGTCGACGAACGCTACCACCGGGCCGGCCAGGCTTTATGTACCGTCCACTTGCACTTTCGTCGGTACGTTGCAGCAGCAGTAGCAGCTAACGTGCGTCGAAGGAAGGACCAGCTTGGTGATTCTTGCTCTGAACACTTGCTTTCTGCGAGGAGTAGCGAAAGGAAAGCACGGCGGTGTCTACTTTTATTACTCTTTCAGTATCCCACTGGGGAATTTCGTGTTGGCAGAAAATGGCTGCGGACAGTTCAACTCTAGCAGGTGAATACATAGCAAGCCCACATCGCGATAGCAACGGCACAGAGCACCGTGTGAACATTGAGCTGGCTGACCACCCGCTATCTTCCAACGGCCCAGTAGAAACCGAGGAACTGGCTCCAGCAGTTAGAACACACGGAGAGGAGAGTACCCAAGCAATGGCCGACAACGTCGATGCAACTGTCCCCGTGCCGCCCGCGCCAACTCCGATTCCGACTGTTGCACCGCCAACTCCGATTCCGACTGTTGCACCGCCAACTCCGATTCCGACTGTTACACCGCCAACTCCGATGCCGACTCCTGCACCGCCAACTCCTCTTGCACCGCCAACTCAGAAGACGTCTTCTGAGTTGGCGAAGTGCGAGAAGGAGTTTCGGAATCTATTGGCCTTTAGTAGGTTGCCAGAAACCAAAGAAAATTTGTGTAAAGTGGCGATGGAAGATTGGCTGAGGACTGCAGAGTCGTTGGGGAAGCGAGTGAAAAAGGACGAGAAGGAAATCCGCAGCACCAGGAACGAAATTTATCAGGTGGTGGGGTTTTACAGTGCGTTCCAAGGCTTGCTTCTCACAGCCATAGCGCAATCCACTCTGTTACACTGGAACAATCGAGGCTATCCGTTAGCATTATCTGCGTTTGCCACCGGTATTGCTGCCACTGGAGTTGTGCAAACGAACAAGATCATTAGCGATTGGAAGAAGACCCACGCCTCAGAAAACCCAGCACGAAAGGTACCATTTCTATTTCTATTTCTTGTCCAGGGGCCGCCTTGGGTGGTACCCTTATTCTGGTATGGCCTTAACCTCAGGCCTTACCTACCACAAAAAAATATTGAAATATTTTCAGAACTTAAAGAACATCCAGTTGTGGGATTTTTGACAACTCTCAAAGAACTGGCAGTTTTCATGAAAGAACCAGCGAATCAATCGTTATAGGTAGGCTCCTTGACTCAGTTCTTTGATTTTTTAGAACCCCATAAGGATCAAACCTGGTTCTATGATCTTTGAGATTCGGACTAGTAAGGGGTCACTGTCAGTTTTTTCAGAAATCACAAAACCTCCTTTGGTTTTGGCTTTTTTGAAATGTTTTCAAAATCAAAAGAACCTGTAGTTTGGGACTTTTGAGAAATTTCCAAGAACTGGCACAGAACCACTGGTTTGTAGGGTAGGTTCTATGACCCAGTTCTTTGATTTTTCAGAACACACCTTACACCGATCAAAACAGGTTCTATGATTTTTGAGAATGAGACTGGTTGCAAGTCAATGTCAGTTCTTTTTCAGAATCACAGAACCTCCAGTTTCACTTTTAAAGATATTTTCCAGAATTACATGAACCTCTGGTTTTGGTGTTTCTTGGAAAAAAAATCAAAGAACTGACAATTTTCATGAAAGAACCAACAGTTTAGGGTATTTTCTTTGACCCAGTTCTCTGATTTTTAAAACCTGGATTAAGGGCCATCCTTGTTCTATTTGTTCAAAATCTAGAAACCAGCAGTCAAATGTGGTTAGAGCTTATGTGTTCAAGTAGTACCCAGTGTTGTGCAATTCTCTGATTTTGTCAATAACCTCCAGTTCTGATTTTTTGTAAATTTTGGAAATGACTTCCAGTTCCAGTTGTTTTCTAAATGTCAGAAAAGTACAAAACTTTCAGTTCAGGTTTTTAAAGAAAAAAATCAGAATCAAAAGAACTTCCAGTTTTGGGTTTTGAAAAACTTTCAAACAACTGTCGGCTTTCATGAAAGAACTGGAAACTAATTGACAGTTTAGGGTGTGTCTTTTGACCTGGTTTTCTAATTTTCTTGAACAGTGGTTAACGGTCAAACCTACTTCTATGATCTTATTCTACTTGTGAAGGATCAGAATTGGTTCTTTGATTTTTGAGGATAGCAATTCAACAGTATACATATATCCTACTCTTACCTTTTGGCCCCAAGTTCCAAAGGGAGGGAACCAACACATCATTTGAATTTATAAAGAACCATTGGTTGCAGTTTCTTAAGTATTTCAGAATCAGAGAATCACCGGACGCAGTTCTCTGGAACAAAATCAGAATCAAAGAACCATCAGTCCTAGTTATTTCAAACCCCTTAGAGAACCGATGGTTTTCATGAAAGAGCTGCAATAAACTGGTGGGTTTATGGTTGGTTCTTTGATTGTTTTTCAAAAAAAATTGAGAATCATGATTATACAGAAGAACCAGGCCTTTGATTTTTGAAATTTGTGGTTATGATTTCTAAGAATGTCGCTCATAGCTGCTGGGGGTCTAGTTCCTGTTTCTAGTAACTGCCCAAGATTGGTAGTAACCAGTAACTTTGTGGTAGTAACTAGCTAGATAAATTGACATTGTTGCATCTGCTCTCTCAGGCACTTCTTAACAGGGTGGACAGACTCAGGACTGAAGGAATCAAATTTCGCTTCCAGGATGAGTATGAAGAAGAATGCAAGGAGAAAAAACAACAAACAAAGCTCAATATGTTATTCTCATTCTTGTTTACTTATGAAACTTTGGTTGTGGCTACCCTTATAACATTTGGTGCACTTTGTGTAGCTTGTATGCTACAGATTTTACGTCACCCAGATATCCCTGCCTAATAATGACATATATATCATCTACAACCTGGTAAGAATGTTTTCCTTATCAATATTGACATGCAAAATCATCTAGTGGAGGGATTGTATGCTTTGATGCTCCAAATTTTATTTCACCGATGTTAATCTCCTCAATACCAACCTATGCCATCTACAACTTGGTAAAATGTTTTCCTTACCATTTTGTGCAAGTTTTTGTATGGTTATTGGAATGCAATGACTGTCTAGTAGACAGATTTTGAAATGAAACATAATGGTCATTAAAAGGATGCAAAATTAACATTGTTTCACTTCACTTGTCATTTGACCATGCTAAGATCAGCACTAATTTATCCTTGTTGGTTCCAAGTGTTAAGAGTTATAGATAAGTTTTTCAAATGGTGATACTGAATCAATTGAGAATGTCATTGAATATTCAGTATTGAATTTTAGGTTTAGGATTGACCAAATTATGGTTTTCTGGTATGGCTATCATTGTAGTTGAATACTTGTGTTTTTATAACTCTTGTCGTTCAGACATTCAATTTTACTATGCATCCTTTCTTCCAGTTTATGTAGGGAATAAAGATGTTCAACATGAATAGCCTTGTGATAGATAATATAAGAGGTAAAGGATTCATTACTTGTTTGATAATATTCAATATGTTAACATCATGAGTTTTTTCTTATATTGTAACGATAAGAATATAACTTCAAAGTACGATTTGGGAATATTATGAACAACCCCTCGTCAAGCAAAAGTTGAGAGTGGAGCTTGCAAGAGGGATCCTAGGTGAATTCTGCATCAATCCTCTTCCAAATTAGTGTTGGTCAAGGCTTCCCAAAGTTTGGTGATGCATAATTGGTCTTATTGACTAGGCTTAACACCAATGGACATGACCTTCTCATAGTGACACAAGGTTGAATGCCAACTTGGTACTAATGGCTAAAATTAACATGTCCACAAATGAATTTGAGCTCTTATATCCAACCCTTTGAACTTGGTTCGTGGAGGTTTCATGGATGGTTTGCCTAGTGAATTACAAGTAGGCTTTCATGTCTTGTGATGGCAAGCAAGTTTTATGTCATTGATAGTTCCATGTCAATTATTTGTAGCTTTTTATACTTTTTTTTTCTTCCCCCTTCATGTTTGCCTAATACGTATGTTCTATTCATTGTCAACATGTTGGCACATGATCAAAAAGGTGGTTACATATTATGGAATGTTCATGTTAAAGAACAAGTTGTGGACAATGGATCTTGAAGTTCTTGATTTAACTATGCTTTTATTTTGCTTTGAAGAATTTGAAGTGAAATGTTATGTGAAAATTTTGAAGTTGGGGAATTTGCCTAAGACTCCCACCTTTTTGAGTCATGGCTTTCATATGTTTGATCTATTGTAATGAAAAAAACAGGGACAAAAACAATTGCACACCACATCAATTTTGTATGCAACACAAATATAAAATGAAATGGTTAATAACATAATCTTCTCATCAACATGATAATAAGATTTTAATTCTACCATACCTTGGAACTTTGACTCCTAAGGCACAAATAGGGATCATATCATTTTGAATTTAATCTCATGAATTATCATTGTTTTCAACTATGATTCCGTCATACAAAACATACAAACCCATACCATATATCACCATATCTAACCACAAGCTTCCAATTTTGCCCATAATGTAGATTAATCAACAATTACAACATCAAACCCACACAAAGTAAACAAATCAACCTTCCATCAATGTCTTAGATTTCTCCCATTTTTCACAATTCACAAAAAGCCTTTACAAGAGATAATTCAACCCTAATCATGATTGCAACAAGTATATAGAAAACCACTTGCATTTGCAAAAACGAAAAGCTTGATTTCTCTCAAAGTTCCAATCCTAATAGGTCTTGCTCCCTAACAATGCAAAGAATTTAAAGATAACCACTTAAGCACATCAAACCCAAACATATGTAATCATACGTACAAGCTTTCAAATTACCTAAGGTCTTTCATCACTTCCTATGCTTCTAAATTATGGTCCTTTACCATAGATCTTAACAAACATTTTAAAAATTTTGCACAATGGAGACATCAAGAAAGAAAAATTAAAACCACTTGTCAAAAAAATCATCTCTTCAACAAGACCTAAAGCATAAAGCAAAGCACCATGATATTACCCACATCCAAGACCTACTAAGACAAAATACTTAGCTTGCATAAGAATATGCTTAAAGAAGATTTCTTTGTTCTTCAACATGCCTTAGAAGCATCAATGACAAATGACAATTTGCAATCTTCCCACCACATTGTGATTGGTGAAATAATATTCAAACATGAACTTGGCAATGTGGAACCCATATTTAATAATAACACATTGAGTAAATTAATTGAGTTAATTAAATTGATGTACATTGATTACAATGTAGAATTTGTTAATTGTTTTGCATGTAAACTTGAATGTCATAATCCATCAATGTCGTGATTCTCCCAATGAATAAAAGACATTGATCATTGTACGATAATATTATTCTTGTGACATCACTACAACAAAACCATGTCCTCTTCATTATTGAAATTTAACTAACATGACTATAAAGTCAAATTATTTTTAACCACATAACTAGCCATGTCCATTTTGACAAACCACAAAAATAACATTGATTGTTATAACTAATTTGAATTTCATTTTAGTCAAATTAGACATTGTAAGTTCATATGTGGACTTTAGGTAGTGGTTATGTGTAATCAACCTACTAGCAATGTGACTATAATTAATCAATTAATTTACACATGTAATCAAAGTGATATATATGACTAAAATCAGTCATTTATTTAACACATGTACAACTGTGATTAAAGTTGGTCACTTTGATTACCCATGTATTATTAACATAGGTTGACCTCACTCCAAAAAAAAACAAACAAACATGTAGACCCCCTTCACTTTCAAGTTTCATATCTTTCTCATTACTTGTCCATTATCAATGATTTAAAAAGCTCCAAATGCGTCATCTTAAGCCCCACAAATTTTCTTTGAGGTGTAAAAACAAAAAACAAAATTACAAAGATTTTTAAGTCAAAAAGGCAAGTTAGATTAACATGTGGTCAATTTTTGCAAATCACCCCCCTTCACTTTCAATGAACATAACTTGCTCATTTTTTTATCAAATTAAGATTTTTTTCACCTTTGGATTTTTCAAGAGGAAAATTACAAAATATTTTTAAACATGAAAGAAAATGGAATAATGTACGAAGAACTAAAAATTAAAAAAAGGAATTGAATTTTTAAGTCGTTAATTCATGCTTGAATCACCCCACTTCACTTTCAATGAACATATCTTTTTCATTTCTTTATCAAATTGAATTTTTTTTATAATTTGGATGCACCAAGAGGAGAATTACAAATTTTTTTGGAATGTTGAAGGTAATGGGACAATCTACAAAGAGTTTAAACTCAAAAACACAAATTCAATTGTTATGCTCAATTTTTACAAATCACCCTCTTCACTTTCAAAAGGCACAACTTGTTTGATTTTTTATCTATTTCAAAAACAATTTGTACCATTGGATACACCAAGAAAAGAACTACACATTTTTTTGGAATGCCACGAGCAATGGAGCACCATACAAAGAGTTCAAATTCAAAAACACAAACTAAATTGTTGTGTTTAGTTTTTTCAAATCACTCTCTTCACTTTCAAAGGGCATAACTTGTTCATTTCTTCATCAATTTCAACATTTTTTGTACCATTGGATGTGCCAAGTGGATAACTACAAAAACTTTTAAAAGCCTAGAAGTAAAGTAATGTATGAAAAGTTGTAAATCTTATTCTCAAGTGTTTCGGTGGTAGGTTTAGTAAATTGAAAACTTCGTGTGATCAAGTTGTTCCTTGAAAAATATATCCCATATTGTTTATTCATCAATTTCATTTTGAAAAGTATATAACCAAGGGCTTTACCCCTTAAAGTCACATCTTAAAATGTTCAAGTTTTCTATGCAAGGTTTAACTTCCGAAAAAGAAAATTGAACTAAAAGAATATTTGATTTGAATATAATCCAAAAGGAAATTGATAAATTGAAAATATATTGTTTAAAAGAATAATTTTATTTTAATAATTATTTAAATTATAATTATTCTATAACATAATCATATTTAATCACATATTTAGTCACAATGAACATGTCATGTCATTACATTCATTCACAAGATTAGAAAATTTGCACATGCCACATCATCAATTCAATCACACAATTTGTTAAAATAGACACGACACATCATTAATATAGTCACACAATTTGATAAATTGGACACGCCACATCATTACATTTAATCACATAGTTAGTCATATCAAACATGCCATTATGGCATTGTGCTAATGTTTAGTCATCGTACATTTGTCCATTTCACTAGCATTTACCTATCTTAAATGATTCACATTTTTAACTTATCCCAAAATTGTCCAAGGTTTGTTTTGACAAAAAATCCAATGCAAAAGGACTACAAAATGAACAAGTTATGTAGCATTGCATTGAATTTTGATTTATTTATTCTTATTTCCAAGTGGTCTATTAGAAAATACTAGTAAATTAATTATGAATCACTTATAAGAACAACTTTGAATTTATGTTGAATTCAACATTTTAATCCATTTCCAAAAAAAAGGTATAAATATAAATATTTTAAATTAAAGTCATAATAATATAATTTTTGAAATAAATAAATACCATGGAAATCAACTTGAAATCTATTATCTTAACCCTAATTTAATATGTGTCTTCATATATTAAACCCCATTTATATGTAATGTTGTAACAATTCATCATTGTGTTGATTTGCATGATGATCTTTTCAAATTTTGACAAATTTCAAAAGTTCATGGCCATTCAAAATTTCATTTGGGTACATTGTTTACTTCAAAAGTAATTTCCAATTTTACAAAGCAATAATAGTTTACCTTGCATTGCATGAATTTTTTATTTATTAAGATAATAATTACCAAATTTGTAAAGTTTATTTTGTAATCGATGCTTAATTTTTTTCCAATACAAAATAATATTCCAAAATTTCATTACCCAAGTTTGTAAATTGGAATATTAACAACCTTTTATTAATTAAAATATTGGCACACCATCGTGAGGTCCATGTATATATATACTTAATTCTAAATACCAGGGACATTATTGTGCAAAAAAACTTAATCCAATGAATAATATTAATATGCTCCTAATATAATAAATTATTTTTAAACCAATATTGAATCTATGTTATGAAATGTTTATTGAAGTTGACAATTAACAAGAATGTTGATGGATTATTGCATATAGATCATGTTAGTTGGTCGAGCCTTGAATTTTTAAGTTTAATAACCTACATAGGTGACCCGATTATTTATTAATTGCCATCCAAGTAGGTTATTAATCTTTAAAAAGAAAATATTTTATGATAATCAATAATCAATAGACTATGAGATAATTGGTAGCCAAGCATATTAATCAAATGATTATTATTAAAAAATAATTAAGGAAGACCCATAAAGAAGGCATATTAAATTTTGATAACAATTTTGACAATTGGTGGGTCATATTTTTTAAACAACTTTTTAAAAACCTACAATAAACTAAAACAAACAATTGGCCAACAATGGTAATTACCAATGCAATGTTTATTTTGTCAACAATTAGAGGCCTAACAATTCCAAAACAAAAATTCAAAGCAATAAGGTATAAATTATGTTGCATTGTCAAAAATATCTTACATCACATGCACACAATTTAAATATTAGAGACTTAAATGGATGAAATATGGTTAAAACCCTTTCGTCCATATAACATTAGCATGGTAACCTAGTCTGGAAAAAAGGCAGGAGAGAACATTTCAATTTGTGGAAATCATGATTTAGGGTTTTCAAATGTCTTTCTTTCAAAGGGAATTCTCCAACTTTTGGAAGTCATAAGTTAGGGTTTTCATAGGTCTTCTTCTCATATAATGTCAATGTGCTCACATTATGAAAAATTGCGTCCATCGAAACCATAATACCCTCAACTAAAACTCAGAAAACAATTCATATACAACTGTTATGCAACTATCTTTTGGGTATTACAACTATTATGCAACTATCCCTTCAGAAATATGGTATATTCATAAATGAATTTTCATATTAAAAAATTAATTAGTTGTATTATAATTGCAAATGAATTGAAAATGGGTCTTCTATACAATAATTTATACACATTGTACATACATATGTAATCAACCATGTTTGATTTTTTTAAGGAATTGTGTTGTTGTTGCATGTGGCAACTACTTTAAAATTATTGTAAATGTGTCACTAAAACAATAATTATGTTGCAATTAATTTACAATGTACATATACATGTGATCATGCCATGTGTCCACATTTCCACCACTTGTTATGGGATACATTTGCAACTAATTTATGATATGATTCTCATTGATACAATTAATACGGTCATTAGTGCGCCACTATTAAAATATTATTGTTCAACTATGTTATGACTATAATAGAACTATTTATAACTTAATAAGGATACATATTCATAAATTATTTATATCTTCATCATGTGTGTTTCATTTTGAGTGATTTAAAATGTCATGGGAATGATAATTCAAGTTTTAAAATCATTTTTGAAGTGCAAACGAAATTGAGTAATGAAAAATAACAAGAAGAAAAATAAGCTTTCCAACTTATAAAACATGTTTGTATTTTTTAAAAACTCTTTGGACCCTTCCTACTTTCAAACCTCATAACTTTCTTATTTTTTATTCATTTTAAACCGTTTAAAATGTTATAGGAATGCCACTTAGAGTTATACAAATTGTCCTTGAACTTTAATAGCCACAAAACAACATACAAGGAATTTTGTGGGTGTTTGGGAACCGGACTTTACAGCATTCAGTGGTTTTTTTTTGAGTTCCTGACCCCCTCTACTTTGAAAGGCCATAATTTTTTTAATTTAATTTTGTGTTTAACGATTTTTAGCGCACTAAATGTGCCAATAGGAAGGGTTCAATTTTTGTTTGGACACCAAAGACAATGGAGCCCTCCCCTTGGATTTGGCTTGCCTTGAACGCTTAAATGTTATAGTTGCAACTAATAAACAACTAAAAGATTTAACCAATATGCTTTGTTTTCAAATCCCATGTTATAAACTATATAAAGAAGTCTTGTTCTTTATATTCTCACATTAAAATACATGTGTCATTTTGGGATGAACTTTAAAAAGCTTAACCTAAAAGCAAAACATAAAACAGAAAATAAAATTTCATGGCTATTATTTAGTGCACTTAGTCTTGTGCTTTCCTACTTCCTTAACTACCTAGGTAAGTAAGTAGGTCCTAATTGTCTACCTACCTATGTAGGTAGGTAGGTCTTAGGTAAATACATAGGTATGTAATCTTGAGATTTACCAACCTACCTACCATGGTTATGTATGACTTACCTAGCTACTAAAATATATAATTAATATGCCATGTGGCAATTTTTTATTTTGCCATGTGTCACAATTTCGGACCATCATTAATAATCATAATGGACGATGGAGATCAATATTTCAAAAAAAAATGTATGTCAAAAAATTTCATAATGCCACA